>Ga0066256_1002460_pt1 | contig 17293 bp, 15 predicted proteins | sample ThiBio_1000_biof_FD_87107 | JGI IMG/M metagenome (GOLD analysis project Ga0066256, IMG submission 87107) | Wastewater bioreactor microbial communities from Cape Town, South Africa - Thiocy_expt_1000_biof (version 2) | ecosystem: Engineered > Bioreactor > Thiocyanate-remediating >...
GCGCGCCCCACCCAGGCGGGCCGCGCGGCGATGCAGCACCGATTCGGCGACGCGCGCTTCATCGATGAAGCCCTTGGCGGCCAGCTCGTCGAGGACGCGCTCGATGGCCTCGGGCGTTGCCTCGTCCTGGCCGGCGCGCGCCGGCCGCGCCAGCCTGGCGGCCAGCTCGGCGCGCGAGTATTCGCGTGCCGCCAGGTAGCGCAGCGCGCGCGATTTGAGAGAAGGCGCAGGCGCTGTCATGGCCTCATCATGGCCTCAGAAACCGCAGAGTTCACGGCACCCTGGGAGCGTGGGCGGCCCCTTTTCCCATCGTTGGGCGATGCCCAGCGACTGGCCACGAAACGGCATTGGATTCGACACGGCCGCTGGCGCGGCCTTCACGTCTGTGGCACCGGCATGAGCCGGCTCTGAAACGGTGGCGCGCACTGCGGCTCAAGCCTCGACGGCGTCCGCATTCGCCGCCGCCGGTCGCTGGGCGATGCCCAGCGACTCGCGCACCTTGTTCTCGATTTCCCGCGCCAGTTCGATTTTTTCGCCGTTGTAGGCGTACCAGGCGCCGGACTTATCGACCACCTTGGCCACCACGCCCATGTCGATGATCTCGCCCTCGCGCGAAATGCCGGCGCCGAACAGGATGTCGAACTCGGCCTGCTTGAACGGCGGGCTGACCTTGTTCTTGACCACCTTGACGCGGGTTTCGTTGCCAATCGCCTCGTCGCCCTTCTTGATGGTGCCGATGCGGCGGATATCGAGCCGCACCGAGGCGTAGAACTTCAGCGCGTTGCCGCCCGTCGTGGTCTCGGGGCTGCCAAACATGACACCGATCTTCATGCGGATCTGGTTGATGAAGATGACCGTGCAGTTGGTCTTCTTGATGGTGGCCGTCAGCTTGCGCAGCGCCTGGCTCATCAGGCGCGCCTGCAGGCCGGGCAAGCTGTCGCCCATGTCGCCCTCGATCTCGGCCTTGGGCGTCAGCGCCGCCACCGAGTCGATCACCACCACGTCGACCGCGTTGGAACGCACCAGCATGTCGGCGATTTCCAGTGCCTGCTCACCGGTGTCGGGCTGCGACACCAGAAGATCATCGACGTTGACGCCAAGCTTGGCCGCATAGGTCGGGTCGAGCGCGTGCTCGGCATCCACGAACGCGGCGGTGCCACCATTCTTCTGGCAATGCGCGATCACCTGCAGGGTGAGCGTGGTCTTGCCCGAGGATTCCGGCCCGTAGATTTCGACCACGCGGCCGCGCGGCAGGCCGCCCACGCCGAGCGCGACGTCGAGACCGAGCGAACCGGTCGACACCACGTCGATGGCCTCGGCGGTGCGGTCGCCCATGCGCATCACCGCGCCCTTGCCGAACTGTTTCTCGATCTGGCCGAGTGCGGAAGCCAGTGCGCGGCGCTTGTTGTCGTCCATTGTGGAACCCTCGATTGATTGATCGTGCCGGGTGAAGTATTGCGTGGCCGGTTCTCACGAATTAAGACCATGCCATCGCATTGCCACGGCCATTATTCCACACCACTCCCGCGGGGGAAGCGGCGCACGCCGCGTCACGCGGTAAGGATTTCCTGAACGCCTTCCAATGCGCGTGCCACCGTTTGCCGGCGCACCGCATCGCGGTCACCGTCGAAATGGAAGACCTCGACGAGTGCTTGCCCACCACGTCGTTGCCACGCAATCCACACCGTGCCGACCGGCTTGTCGGGCGTGCCGCCCGATGGTCCGGCGATGCCGGTCACGGCCACCGCGATGGTGGCATCGAGGCGCGCGAGTGCGCCCGCCACCATTTCCAGTGCGCATTCGCGGCTGACCGCGCCGTGGTGTTCCAGCGTCGTCGCCGTCACGCCCAGCAACGCCTGTTTGAGGGCGTTGCTGTAAGTGACCGCACCACCCTGGAACCACGCCGAGCTGCCATCGATGTCGGTCACGAGCTTCGCGATCCAGCCCCCGGTGCAGGATTCGGCGGTCGCCAGCATCCCGCCCTGCGTGCGCAGCACCTGGGCGACCCGTTCGGCAAGTCGGCGCAGCGCGGCATCGTCGGGGATGGCGTTCACGGGCAAACTCCGAATGTCGAGACCGTCGTTCTACCGCAATCCGGCGCCTGCGCCAAGCACGACGCGCCGTCGGCAACGAATCAGGCCATCGCCATCGGGGAACCCAGGCACGACCACACCGATGCGGCTCCGAGCCCGGTGCCGATCAGGACGCCCACCAGCACGTCGGTCGGATAGTGCAACCCCAGCACCACCCTGGACATGGCGACCAGCACGGTGAACACGATCAGCGGCAGCGCCAGGAACGGGAACCAGGCGACGGCGACGATGGTGAAACTGACCGCGTGCAAGGTGTGGCCGGAAGGAAAGCTGTATTCGTCCAGCGCCGCCGCGCGGGCGGTCACGTCCGCGTGTGCACGGAACGGACGCAGCCTGCGCGTATGCAATTTGAGGGTGCGATACAGCAACCACGCGACGAAACCGGTCACCAGCATCTGCAGGGCGGCAATCATGCCGCGCGCGCCGCCGAATGCGACGAGTGCGGCCATCAGTCCGTACCAGAATCCGCCGTTCCCGAGGCGGCTGACGATGCCGAAGAACCGGTGCACGCCGGGTCGCCTGGCCCAATGACTGGCCATGCGGCAGAGGTGCGGATCAAGCGTCCTAAGCAGCAGCGCCGATCGGGTCATGGCCGTGCTCCCGCACCAAAGTGCGCAGCAGTTTGTCGAATTCGGCAGTGACCGCGTCCGGCGCACACTGCTGTGCCGCGATCCTCGCGTTGACGCCGAGCATCCGGCACGTCTCGGCATCCAGCCCGAGTTCATAGGCCGAAGTGATGAACCCGCGTGCATCCGATGCCGGGACCACGAGACCGGAGATTCCATTGGCGACGTGTTCCTGTGCGGCGGCACGATCGAAGGCGACCACCGCTAGTCCCGACGCCATGGCTTCCAATACGACATTGCCGAAGGTTTCGGTAAGGCTCGGAAACAGGAACACGTCGGCACTGGCGTAATGCGTCGCCAGTTCCTCGCCATGCATGGTCCCGGCGAAGATCACATCCGGATAGGCATCCGCGAGCGCGCCGCGCTGCGGGCCGTCGCCGACCATCACCATGCGCGCGGCTGGAATCCGCGCCTGCAACGCACGGCACGCCTGCAACGCGAGCCCGAGGCCCTTCTCGGCCGCAAGCCGACCCCCGCACAACATCACCGGGGCATCGCCGCGAACGCCCCAGCTCCTGCGCAAGGCGGGCTCCCGGCGTGCCGGCGTGAACAGATCGGTATCCACGCCACGGCGCAGCTTTCGCACCCGCCGGATGCCGGCCTCGGACAGCTCATCGAGCAGTGCGCGGGTGGGCACCAGCGTCATCTGCGCGCGCCGGTGGAACTGCATCAGGCGCGAACGCACCAGCGGCGCCAGCAGGCCGACACCGTAATGCGAGGCGTAATCATGGAAGCGCGTGTGGAAGCCGGTCACGGTGGGGATTTGCAGGTTGTTCGCCGCGCGCATGGCGGAGATGCCCAGCAGTCCCTCGGTGGCGACATAGACCGCATCGGGCCGCCGCTCACACCAACGCCTGCGCAATTCCCCGCCCTGCGGCATGCCCACCTGCAATCCGGGGTAGCGCGGCAAGGGCGCGCCGCGGGCGAAGATCAGTTCCACCTTGCCATCGCTTCCAGGCTTGCCCGGACGCACCACTTCGACACGGTGCCCGCGCGCTGCCAACCCGAGGGCCAGCGTCCTCACCGTGAGGGCGACGCCATTGACCTGCGGCGGCCAGGTTTCGGTCACGAATGCGATGTGCATGATTCAAGGTTCGCTTTGGATTCGGGCAAACCTTCGCATTCCGATGTTGCGCCCTCGCTACCGCGTGATGACCGGTTGGTGACGCGGGCTCGCGATGCGCGGGGCATCAACCTCCGTCACGCAATCGTCTTGCTCCGTTCAAGATCGTGAAATCCAGCGCAGGCATGGTCGAAGGCACCGATTCCCATGGAGGCCCGCCGTGTCGCAATTCATCCGCAAAGCCGGCGTCGACTGCATCCTGTTGCTGGTTCTGGCCTGCACGCTCGCGGCCGTCGTGGGCACCGCCTTCGCGATGCCGTGAACGTTGGCTGAGCCCCAAGCAGCCTGTCGCGAATGGATGGCCAATCGTGTTTCGTGTCGGCGCGATCCGCAGGCGACGCTTCAAGGTTCGTAAGTCTCGTCGCGCCGGGCACGCGGTTCGTTGAGCGTTTCGCCGCGCACCACGAACCAGATGTTTTCGGCGATGTTGGTCGCGTGGTCGCCGATGCGTTCGATGTTCTTGGCGATGAACAGCAGATGCGTGCAGGCCGTGATGCTGCGCGGGTCTTCCATCATGTAGGTGAGCAGTTCGCGGAACAGCGTGGTGTAGAGGGCATCGAGGTCGGCATCGCGTTCCCATACGGCGTAGGCCAACTCCGCATCCTGCGCGGCGTAGGCGCGCATCGCATCGCGGATCAGCCTGCAGGCCATCCTCGACATCGGCGCGAGGCTGCCCACCAGCGGCACGGGCGCCGAGAGGTTCAGCGTCATCGAACGCCGGGCGACGTTGGTGGCGTAGTCGCCGATGCGCTCGATGTCGGAAGCGATGCGCAGCGCAGCGAGCACTTCGCGCAGGTCGCGTGCCATCGGCTGGCGCAGCGCCAGCAGCCGCAGCACGTCGTTGCTGATCTGCCGCTCCCGATTGTCGATCTCGTCATCGTTGTCGGCGACGCGCTGGGCGGCCTTGCTGTCGCGCTTGCCCAGCGCGTCCATGGCCGCTTCCAGTTGTTTCGCGGAAAGTTCGCCCATCGCGGCGATCTCGCCGGTGAGGCGGGCCATTTCCTCGTCGTAGCTTTTCACGAGGTGGTCGTGGGGTTGGGTCGTCATGGCAGTTTCACTCGATGAATTGGGGTTTGCTCGTCGTCCCGGCGAAGGCCGGGATCCACGTTGCTGTTGCGAAGATCAAAATGGATCCCGGGTTCCGCTCGCGATGAAGCCGCGAACGGCCCCGGGATGACGACACGAATGACAGTGTTGCGTTGAGTGCACCTCGACGTATTGCTCAAAGCACGATCTCACCCAAACCTCCCGGAGATGTAGTCCTCGGTCTGCCGCTTGGCCGGTTTGGTGAAGATCTTCTCGGTCGCGTCGAATTCCACCAGCTCGCCCAGGTACATGAAGGCGGTACGGTCGGACACGCGCGCGGCCTGCTGCATGTTGTGGGTGACGATCACGATGGTGTAATCGCGTTTCAATTCCTCGATCAGTTGCTCGATGCGGCCGGTGGCGATCGGATCGAGCGCCGAGGTGGGCTCGTCCAGCAACAGCACTTCGGGTTTCAGCGCAATGCTGCGCGCGATGCACAGCCGCTGCTGCTGGCCGCCCGACAGGCCCAGCGCGTTGCGCTTCAGCTTGTCCTTCACTTCGTCCCACAGCGCCGCGCGGCGCAGCGCCTGTTCGACGCGCACGTCCATTTCCGACTTCGACAATTTCTCGTGGTGGCGGATGCCCCAGGCGATGTTCTCGAAGATCGTCATCGGGAACGGCACCGGCTTCTGGAACACCATGCCGACCTTGCTGCGCAGTTTGTGGACGGGATAGCCGGTATCGAGGATGTTCTCGCCGTCCAGCAGCACTTCGCCCATCGCGCGCATGCCGGGATAGATCGCGTAGATGCGGTTGAACACCCGCAGCAAAGTCGATTTGCCGCAACCGGACGGGCCGATGATCGCGGTGACCTGCTTTTCCGGGATGTCCATGCTGATGTTGTTCAGCGCCTGCGAATCGCCGTACATGAAGTCCAGGTTGCGCACCGCCAGCTTGGGCGGCGGCGCCACGATGGCGGAGGCGACCGTCTGCGCGGATGCAGGAGGCGGGTTCAGCAAGGCGGCGTCCTCAATCATGGGTGACCCTGTGGCGATGCAGATACCAGCGCGCGCACAGGCTGAGCAGCAGCACGAACAGCGTGATCAGCAGTGCGCCGGCCCAGGCGATCGCGTGCAGCGCCGGGTTGGGGTCGTTGGTGTACTGGTAGATCGCCACGGGAATGCTTGCCATCTTGTCCAGCGGGTTGGCGACCATGAAGTTGTTGCCGAAGGCGGTGAACAGCAGCGGCGCGGTTTCGCCGGCGAGGCGCGCCAGTGCCAGCAGCACGCCGGTGACGATGCCCGAGATCGCCGCGCGCATCAGCACTTGCGTCGTCAATTTCCATTGCGGGATGCCCAGCGACAGCGCCGCTTCGCGCAACGTGCCCGGCACCAGCTGCAGCATCTCGTCGGTAGTGCGCACGATCACCGGCAGGCCGATCAGCGCCAACGCGATGGCGCCGGCGAGACCGGAGAACGATACCGCGCCGTGGGTGAGGTTCGACATCGGCAGCACCACGATGACGTACACGAACAGGCCCAGCACGATCGACGGTGCCGACAGCAGGATGTCGTTGAGGAAACGGATGACAGCGCCCAGCTTCGTGCGATTCGCGTATTCGGCGAGGAAGGTGCCGGCCAGCACGCCGATCGGCGCGCAGATCGCGAGCGCGAGCATGTCCATGACCAGGCTGCCCACGATGGCGTTGGCGAGGCCGCCCTCGTCGGCATAGGCGGTGATCCTGGTGAACAGCTTGAGGTCCAATGCGCTGAGGCCGTTCTTCACCGTGATCCACAGGATCCAGATCAGGAACACCAGCCCCACCGCGGCGGCGAGGCCGCTGAGCAGCATGGCCGCCACGTTGATGGCACGCCGGCGAACGTAGACGTCGACCGCCATCACGCGCCCTCCCGTTTTGCCAGCCGGCGCAGCATCAGGCGGGAAATCAGCAGCACCACGAAGGTGACCACGAACAGCAGGAAGCCCAGCGCGATCAGCGCCGAACGGTGCGTGCCGACCGCCTCGTTGAATTCGTTGGCGATGGAGGAAGAGATCGAGGTGCCGGGCATCAACAGTGATGACGTGATGTTGTACGCGTTGCCGAGCACGAAGGTGACCGCCATCGTCTCGCCCAGTGCACGGCCGAGCCCCAGGAAGATCCCGCCGATCACCGCCGAGCGCGTGTACGGCAACACGATGTCCCACACCACTTCCCACGTCGTCGAACCCAGCGCATAGGACGATTCCTTGAGCCGGTTCGGCACGGTCTGGAACCCCTCGCGCATCACCGACGAGATGAACGGCAGGATCATCACCGCCAGCACGATGCCCGCGGTCAAGAGGCCCAGTCCGATCGGCGGGCCTTCGAACAACTTGCCGAGCAACGGGATGCGGCCGAGCGTGGCAGACAGGCCGGGTTCGACGCGCGCCATGAACGGCACGAACACGAACAGTCCCCACATGCCGTAGATGATCGACGGAATGCTGGCCAGCAGTTCAATGGCCGTGGCCACCGGACCGCGCAGCCAGGTCGGCGCGATCTCGGTGAGGAACAACGCGATCCCGAAACTCAAGGGCACCGCGAGGACGAGCGCAATCAGCGACGTCACCAGCGTGCCGAAGATCGGTGCCAGCGCGCCATAGGTATCGGTGACCGGATTCCAATCGGCGCTGGTGAGGAAGTGCAGCCCCTGCCCGAACAGCACTTCGCGTCCACCCCACAGGGTCGAGAGCGCGGCGCCCAGCAATGCCGCCAGCACCAGCAGCGCACACACCTTCAGCAGCCGGCGAAACCACGCGTCGTGGCGCGCGTCCGCGCGACTGCGACGGTCGGTGCTGCTGATTACGGCGATGGCGGGGATCGATGACATGGGATCTTCGAAGAAGCACGAGATGTTTCCCCTCTCCCTTCGGGAGAGGGTGCCCCGAAGGGGCGGGTGAGGGTTCGGGCGAAGCGAGGCATAGCGGAATCCCCGTACCCTCACCCCAACCCCTCTCCCGAAGGGAGAGGGGCTCAAACGCGCTTACTGCTTGAACTCGGTCTTCCAATAACCCTCGATCTGAGTCACCAGGCTGGCCGGAAGCGGTACGTAGTCCAGCGCCGTGGCCGCCGCCTTGCCGTCGTCGTACGCATAGCGGAAGAAATCGAAAGCCACCTTCGAATTTGCGACGTTCTTCGGCTGCTTGTACATGATCACCCACGAGGTGGCGGTGATCGGCCACGCGTCGGTGCCCGGCGCGTTGGTCATCAGCAGGTTGAAGTTCTTCGCGTGCGACCAGTCGGCGGTCGCGGCGGCAGCCTGGAAGCTCGCGGTCTCGGGGCTGACCACCTTGCCGGCGGCGTTCTTCATGCGCGCGTAGCCCAGCTTGTTCTGCACGGCGTAGGCGTATTCCACATAGCCGATCGAATTCGGAATCTGCTTGACGTAGGCCGACACGCCCTCGTTGCCCTTGCCGCCGATGCCGACCGGCCATTTCACCGCGGTGCCTTCGCCGACCTTCGATTTCCAATCGGCGCTGACCTTGGACAAGTAGTTGGTGACGTTGAAGCTGGTGCCCGAACCATCCGAACGATGTACCACGGTGATCTTCGCGCTGGGCAGCGCGATGTCCGGGTTCAGCGCCGCGATCGCGGGATCGGACCAGTTGGTGATCTGGCCGAGGAAGATCTTCGCCAGCACCTGGCCGTCCAGCACCAATTTGCCCGGCGCGATGCCGGCGATGTTGTACGCCGGCACGATGCCGCCGATCACGTCGGGAAACTGGCCCAGGCCGAACTTGTCCAGGGTCGCTTCGTCCAGCGGCATGTCGGATGCACCGAAGTCCACCGTGCCGGCCTTGATCTGCGCGATGCCGCCGCCCGAGCCGATGGACTGGTAGTTCACGCGGTTGCCGGTTTTCTCGGCGTAAGCCGCCGACCATTTCGAGATGACCGGATACACGAAGCTCGAACCGGCGCCAGTGATGTCGGTGGCGTGCGCCGCGCCGATGCCGAGCGCGAGCGTGGTGGCGAGTGCGAGCAGGCGGAGCTTGTTGCGATTCATGGTGGTCACGCGGATCTCCTGGTGCGCAGTGGTGGGATTTGGTATCGAGAAAGTGCTCCCCTGTACTTTCTCGACCCGCCGAGTCCGGAAACGCCGGACTCGGCGGCGCCGTATCGCGTTAGCAGCGCGCGATACGCGGCGGGTCATCCATGACCCGCATCGACAGAACGCATCCAGCGCTCTGTCGATAGCGCGCATTCCAGCGCCCGCGTGTTGCCGTTCCATGAGAGGAATGTTGCAGTTCGATGACAGTGCCCTTCGCGCCGGGCTGTCACCAAACCGTCACGTCGGTGTCCAATCGCCGTAACCGTCGCCGCGCATCTTTCGCACCGTTGATTTCATCCAGACCAAGGAGAAACGTGTGCGTACCAAGATGCTTGCGGTGGCGATCGCCACCGGCTTGACGGTTTCCAGTTTCGGGGCGATGGCCCAATCCACATCGGCCGACGCGCAGCAATTGGCCGACCTCAAGGCGCAACTCGCGACCCTGCAAGCCAAGGTCGATGCGTTGCAGGAACGCACCGATGCGCAGTCCAGCATCAATGTCAGCACCCAGCAGAACATCGAGGCGTTGCAACAGGCGCCGGCCGCGCCCGCCTCGTCATGGGCGGACAACACCAAGGTCGGCGGCACGATGTTCGCCGACTTCACCAACATCGACCAGACCAGCAACGGCCGGAAGACCGACGCCTCCGGCACCGGCCTCGACGTCAAGCGCTTCTACCTGTCGGTCGACCACAAGTTCAGCGACATCTGGTCGGCCAACCTGACGACGGATTTCAATTACGTCAGCAACGATGGTCAAACCCAGGTGTTCGTGAAGAAGGCCTACGTGCAGGGCGCGTTTGCCCCGCTCGCCACGTTGCGCGTCGGCTCGGCCAACATGGCGTGGATTCCGTTCGTCGAGGATTGGTACGGCTATCGCTATGTCGAGAACACGGTGACCGACCGGCTGAAGTACGGCAACTCGGCGGACTGGGGCCTGCACCTGTTGGGTGAAAGCGGCATGTTCAATTACCAGGTGTCGGCCATCAATGGCGGCGGCTACAAGAATCCGTCGCGCTCCGACCACGTCGATTTCGAAGGCCGCGTCGGCCTGCAACCGGTCAAGGGCCTGATGTTCGCGGTCGGCGCCTACGACGGCGACCTCGGCAAGGACACGCAAACCACGCCGACGCTGCACAGCGCCCGCCGCTACGACGCGATGGCCGCGTGGAACCGCGACGGCCTGCGCCTGGGCGCGGAATGGTTCAAGGCCGACAACTGGAAGAACCTCACCACGCCTGCGACCGACACGGCGTCGGGCTATTCGCTATGGGGCAGCTACGACTTCACCCGCGCATCGGTGTTCGCGCGCTCCGACCAGGTCAAGCCCACCAAGGACCTCGACCCGGCGCTCAAGGACACCTACTGCACCGCGGGCGCGGCCCTCCCGGTCCCCAAGGGCGTGCAGGTGGCGATCGCCTGCAAGGATGACCAGTTGCGGAGCAACACCGCGGTCGACGTCCACACCCGCGAGATCGGCGCGTGGACCGAGGTCAAGTTCTGATTACGCTGCAACTCCCAGCCTCTCCAGCGTTGGCGGCGGGCGAAAGTCCGCCGCTTTTTTTTGCTACCGAAAGATCGTGTAGCCCGGATGCAGCGAAGCGGAATCCGGCGGCTGTTTGAAACCATTCCCGGATTTCGGCGCTGCGCGCCTGCATCCGGGCTACGGGGCTTCCAGCAGCCGCGCCTGGCCGAACACGCAGGTGAAGGTCGAGCCCTTGCCCGGCTCGCTTTCGATCCGCAACTGCGCGTCGTGCAGGTTCAGCACGTGCTTGACGATCGAAAGCCCGAGCCCGGTACCGCCGGTCGCGCGCGAGCGGCTGGACGAAACGCGATAGAAGCGCTCGGTCAATCGCGACAGGTGGTCGGCGGGGATGCCGTAGCCGGTGTCGGTGACCGAATACTCGGCACCGGTGCCGACGCGCTTCCAGCGGATGGTGATGCTGCCGCCTTCGGAGGTGTAGCGCACCGCGTTGCTGACCAGGTTGGAGAACGCGCTGTGCAGGTCCTTGGGCGAGCCCAGCAGGTCGAGATGCCCCTCGCCCTCGACCGCGACGTGGTGCTTGCCGTGGCTCAAGGCTTCCGCCTCGCGGCGCAGCGACTCCAGCAGCGGCGCCATTTCCACGCGCTCTTCGGGCACGTGCTGTTGCATCTCCAACCGCGACAATTCGAGCAGGTCTTCGACGATCTGCCGCATCCGCTGCGACTGCGTGCGCATTTCGTTCAGCACCGGTGCCAGCGCCGGCACGTCCTCGGGATCGAGCAGTTCGAGGTAACCGTGGATCACCGTCAGCGGCGTGCGCAGTTCGTGCGAAACGTTGGCGACGAAATCGCGGCGCACCTGCTCCAGCCTCGACACCCGGCTGATGTCGCGCGCCAGCAGCAGGTGCCGCCGTTCTCCATACGGAATCAGCTCGACCTGCAGGCGCATCGCCGGGTCGACCGGCGCGGCAACGTCGTCGGGCTCGGTGCCGCCCTCGCGCAGCCATGCGCCGAGTTCGTGGCCAGCAAAGTGTTCGGCGAGGACTGTGTCGCGGTCGCGCGGCCACGCCAGTCCCAGCAACCGCAGCGCCGACGCATTGCACCAACGCACGCGCCCCTCCGCGCCCAGCAACACCAATGCATCGGACAGCGACGCCGCCGCCGCGCGCAGGTCGCGCAATTCCCCGAGCAGGCGCCTCGCGCGCAGGCGATCCGGGTTCATGGCGATGCGGAAAACCGGTAGCCGGTGCCGCGCACCGTCTGGATCAGGCCGTCCAGCCCGAACGGTTCCAGCGTCTTGCGCAGGCGGCGGATGTGCACGTCCACCGTGCGTTCCTCGACGTAGACGCTGCCGCCCCACACCTGGTCTAGCAGTTGCGCGCGCGAGTAGGCACGCTCGGCGTGGGTCATGAAGAAGTGCAACAGGCGATACTCGGTGGGACCGATCTCGATCTGGGTATCGCCGGCGTACACGCGATGCGCGGGACCATCGATCCGCAATCCGCCCATTTCGATCGAACCCGTGCCGCCGTCGGCCTGCGCGCGACGCAACACTGCCTTGATCCGCGCCACCAGTTCGCGCGTCGAAAACGGTTTGACGACGTAGTCATCGACGCCGGCCTCGAGGCCACTGACGCGATCCATTTCCTCGCCGCGCGCGGTCAGCATGATGATCGGCACCTCGGCGGTGCGTTCCTCCGCGCGCAGGCGCCGCGCCAATTCCAGACCGGTCATGCCGGGCAGCATCCAGTCGAGCAGGATCAGGTCGGGCGGCGTGTCGCTGATGGCCGACAACGCGGCCCGCGCGTCGGCCGCATGGATGACCTCCATGTCGGCCTTGCGCAAGGCGAAGGCGACCATGTCGCGGATCGAGGCTTCGTCTTCGACAACCAGAATGCGTTTGTGCATATTCGGGATCTGTGTCGGCGGCGTGACGCGATTATTGCAGCGTCGCAACGTGACAGTCTCGTGACAGCGCCTATGCGTGGGCGCGGCTTCGGCGCCCAATCGCACACTTCCATGAAGAGAATGGGAAGCGTATGGCGAAACCGCGCCAACAGGACTGTCTTCTGCAATCAGTGTCCTGCCGCGACGGCTCTTGCAGGACAACCAGCGACCGGGGTCACCACGATGGCGTAGTCATAGTTGCCATCCCCACTCTTGCCAATAGCATGTGTCGATTTGCCAAGCACGACATTCAGTCGGCTTTTTGCAATCTGCTTGCCGGCCACCGCAACCACCACATCGATGCGAAGCCGGTTGTCACCTTCGGTAGACGGCGTGGCGTCGATCCGCCAGTCACGATTGGTCACCATGGTGCCAGTCTTTCCAGAAGCCATGCACAGCGCCACCTTCATGCGCTCAGTGTGGCGCGCAGGGCCGTCGTTCGTACCCAGTTCCACATTCAAGTCCAGTTGGTATTCGCGGGTCGTGTTCGCACTGGCTACCGCTCCTTGTACCGGAGCGCTGGCGGCATAAACCACCCCGACAAAAAAACAAGCAAACAGCGATCCGACAACCATTCCAGCATTCCGCCGCGCCCGGCTTGGCAACGACATTTTCAACATGGCAATGCGCTCCGTAAGTGGATGACGAGGTGACCATGTACAACCCACCGGCAACGCGAGTGCGATCGATGGGCTTTTCAACATTGCACTCGCATAGCTGCGGCGTTGTGTGCCGTGTTCGCGCAACACGACGGCATCGCAGGCCATCTCCTGATCGTGGCGAAACGCAGCCAACGCCCACCACACCAACGGATGAAACCAGAGCGGCGCAACCAGCATGTGGGCAAACAGGCTCCACCAGCCATCGCCGCGACGTGCATGTGCGCTCTCATGGGCGAGGATAAGCATTTGCTCGGTGGCGTCGTAACGCTCTGAAAAATCCAAAGGCAACACGATGCGGCTACGCCATGCTCCGACCAGCGCCGGACCAGTATCGACATCCGCGGCAAGCAGTACCGGCCAACCCAGGCGCGCCTGAAATGGTGTGGCACTGCGCAAACGCTGGCGATAGCGATGCTGTGCCACGACAGCGAGCGCAAGCACGACAACCATGCCGACCAACCACAGCAGCAAGGCACCTACATGCCATTCGAAACGATCGGCGCCCTCGATACGCGGCAACGCCGCGGTAACCACCGAGGTGATCGCGACCACCAGCGGCAATGGCGTCGACGCTGTTGCCGCATGCGGCAACTGACTCGCCAGCAGGGCCAGCGTCGGGAGTGTCCACAATTGGAAGGCGCGTTCGGCGCCAAACCAATGCCGGCACGGCTTGCGCAAGACAGCGACGATCAGCATCGCCGCAGTGATGGCCAGCAGCGCCAGCCATCCGCGCTCGGCCCACGCGAACGCCAGTGATTCAAGGCTGCTCATCGTCAAGCTCTTTCAGCAGCTTCTTCAGTTCGGCGATGTCTTTCTTCGACAGCTTGCGCTGCTCGGAGAAGTGCGCCACCAACGGCGCGACGCGGCCGTCGAACAAACGATCAAGCAGACCCTTGCTCTCCTGCGACACGTACTTGTCGCGGCTTAGCAGCGGGGTGTAAAGATAGCGACGGCCCTCTTTCTCGGCCTTAACCGCCTTCTTTTTCAGCAGGCGATTGAGCAGCGATTTGACCGTACCCTCTCGCCAGCCTTGCGCCGGACCGACCTCGGCGAGGATCTCCTCCGCGCTGCGTGGCGCCGCGTGCCAGAGCACCTCCATCACAATCGCTTCAGCCTCACTGACCGCCATGATGCTTCCGTTTACACATGTAAGTGAATTTATGTTTACATGCGTAAACTATAGAAGTCAAGGGTTACATCTGTCGGATTTGGGCACTGCCCCCGCGCATGCGACACTGCGCGCTTGCCCGGACCCGCAACGCTTCGATGGACCACGCCGACCTCGCCCGCCACACCCCGTTGATGCGCCAATACTTCGCCGCCAAGGCGGAGTACCCGCAGACGCTGCTGTTCTTCCGGATGGGCGATTTCTACGAGTTGTTCTACGACGACGCGCGCAAGGTCGCGCGGTTGCTGGACATCACCCTGACCCAGCGTGGCGAGTCGGCAGGAGCGCCGATCCCGATGGCGGGCGTGCCCTGGCACGCGGCCGAAAGTTACCTCGCGAAGCTGGTGCGCGCGGGCGAATCGGTGGCGATTTGCGAGCAGATCGGCGACCCGAACGGCAAGGGCCCGATGGAACGCAAGGTGGTGCGGGTGGTGACGCCCGGCACCGTCACCGACGAAGCGTTGCTGCCGGAACGCCGTGACAACCTGTTGCTGGCGATCGCGCGTGGCTGGGACGGCTATGGGTTGGCGTGGGCCGATCTCGCTTCCGGCCGTTTCGTGTTGAGTGAAGTGCCTGACGACGCGGCGCTTGGCGCCGAGCTGGCGCGGCTCGCGCCCGCGGAAACTCTGGTCGGGGAGGACGCGGCGATGCCGCAAGCGGTCGCGAGCTTGACCGGCCTGCGCCAACGCCCGCCATGGCATTTCGACGAAACCAGCGCCGCACGCGAACTGACCGCGTTCTTCGGTACCCGCGACTTGGCCGGCTTCGGAGCCGACGGCCTGCACGCAGCGATCGGCGCCGCCGGTTGCCTTTTGCAGTACCTCAAGGAAACCCAGAAAGCCGCGCTGCCGCACCTGATCGGGCTCAGCGTCGAAAATGCCGACGAGACGCTGGCGATGGATGCAGCGACGCGCCGCAACCTCGAACTCGATACCCATGCCACGGGCGACGCGCGCTACACCTTGCTCGGCGTACTGGACGCAACGATCACTCCGATGGGCGCGCGCATGCTGCGCCGTTGGCTGCACCGTCCCTTGCGCGACCGCGCGGTGCTGCGCGCGCGGCACCAGGCGCTGGGTGCGTTGATCGACGCGCGCGCGTTCGAGCCTTTGCGCGAAAAATTGCGCGCGATCGGTGATCTCGAACGCATCCTGAGCAGGGTGGCGTTGCGTTCGGCGCGCCCGCGCGATCTTGCCACCCTGCGCGACGGCCTGGCCGCGGCACCAGGCTTGCGCGAGACCCTGCAAACACTCGTATCGCCCTTGCTGCACGGCCTCGTGCAACGCATCGGCGACCACCCCGACACAGCGTGGCTGCTGGCGCAGGCCATCGTTGAACGCCCGCCGATGCTGCTGCGCGATGGTGGTGCGATCGCCGACGGCTACGACGCCGAGCTTGATGAACTGCGCCAGCTTGCAACCAACGCCGACCAATACCTTGTGGAACTGGAAGCGCGCGAACGCGCCGCCACCGGCATCGCCACACTGAAGGTCGGCTACAACCGCGTGCACGGCTACTACATCGAATTCGGCAAATCCCACGACACCCGGGCGCCCGCGCACTACATCCGCCGCCAGACCACCAAGAACGCCGAGCGCTACATCACCGAGGAACTGAAAACCTTCGAGGACAAGGTGCTGTCCGCGAAGGAACGATCCCTGATGCGCGAGCGCGCGTTGTACGACGGCGTGCTGGATGCGCTGATCGAGAAACTCGCGCCGCTGAAGGACGCCGCCGCCGCGATCGCGGAACTGGACGTGCTGGCCGACCTCGCCGAACGCGCCGACACGCTCGACTGGAACGCGCCGCAACTCGTCGATGAACCCTGCATTGCGATCGAGCGCGGCCGGCATCCGGTGGTCGAACAGGTGCGCAACGAACCGTTCGAGCCGAACGACCTGACGTTGGATGACACCCGCAGGATGCTTGTCATCACCGGCCCCAACATGGGCGGCAAGAGTACCTACATGCGCCAGAACGCGTTGATCGTGTTGCTGGCGCACATCGGCAGTTACGTGCCCGCCACGCGCGCGACGATCGGACCGATCGACCGCATCTTCACCCGCATCGGTGCGGGCGACGATCTGGCGCGCGGGCAATCGACCTTCATGGTCGAGATGAGCGAGACCGCCAATATCCTGCACAACGCGACGGCCCGATCCTTGGTGTTGATGGACGAAGTCGGGCGCGGCACTTCGACGTATGACGGCCTCGCGCTGGCACGCGCCGCGGCAGTGCACCTTGCCACCGTCAACGGTGCGTTCACGTTGTTCGCAACGCACTACTTCGAGCTGACCGAACTCGCTGCGCAATTCGACACCATCGCCAACGTGCACCTCGACGCGGTCGAATACCACGATGCGAAACAAGGCGACCAACTCGTCTTCATGCACGCGGTGAAGGACGGCCCCGCCAACCGCAGCTTCGGCTTGCAGGTGGCGGCACTTGCCGGCCTGCCCAAAGCCGTGATCGCGGACGCAAAGCAGACGCTGGCCGAACTCGAACGCGGGGCGCAAGGCAGCAGTTCGAACAAACCTTCTGCGAAAGGTGCCGCCTCACCGCAATCCGACCTGTTCGCCGCACCGACAACCGATCCGAAGTTGCTGGAACTGGCCGAGGCGTTGCGCACGCTCGATCCCGACGCGATGACCCCGAAAGAAGCCCTGGATGCGCTGTATCGGTTGAAGCGGTCCAGTCCTTAGAAAATTTCGGCTTATCGGATTGCGAAGAGCACCCCCATCCGCCTTCGGCACCTTCCCCCGCGCTATGCGCAGGGGAAGGAAATGCTTTGCTTCCGGCACTTCCCTCGCGTTATGCGCAGGGGAAGGAAATGCTCTGCTTTCAGCACCTCCCCCGCGCCATGCGCAGGGAAGGAAATGCTTTGCTTCCCCCGCTTGCGGGGGAAGCTGCCCGAAGGGCTGAAGGGGGCCTTGTCGTCGGCGCTTGGAGTCCAAAACGCTCCAGCCGGACAAGCGACGCCGGCACTGGCAGCGGTATTCCGGCAGGCCTATGCTCGCCGCGCGATTCCAGCCAGAGGGGTTCACCATGCGCCAGACCATCCTGTCCGCGGCCATCATT
>Ga0066256_1002973_pt1 | contig 17290 bp, 11 predicted proteins | sample ThiBio_1000_biof_FD_87107 | JGI IMG/M metagenome (GOLD analysis project Ga0066256, IMG submission 87107) | Wastewater bioreactor microbial communities from Cape Town, South Africa - Thiocy_expt_1000_biof (version 2) | ecosystem: Engineered > Bioreactor > Thiocyanate-remediating >...
GCAGGCCGGGTGTGGGAAGCAAGTGGTGGAGGAGCTGGTGCTGCCTCGATCCACCGCCACCGTGTCTTGCCGTGCCTGGCTCATACACGACACTGTGGCAGCAGCGGCAGCGGGGTCGTGGATGAGTGGCAGTGTGGCGCTGGGAGCAGTGGTGGCACTGCAGGAGCGTGGTCAGTGGGACACGCAGCAGTTGGCGTGTGGCGTGGCACAGCAGCAGCGACAGTGGCGGTGGCGTGGTGGTGGTCACAGGTGGGTGGCCATCTCCCAACTGTGACAGTGCCACTCGTCAGTGGCAGTGGGGCGTGCCCAGATGCTCCCAGCCGAGTGCCGCATTGCGTCCAAGACGCCATGGCACCGTTGGCACCGTGAGTGTGGCCGCGGAGTGGCCGCGTGTCACGTGTCGTGGTGCCATGATGGTGGGCAGCTGCTGGTCGGCCAGTGGCAGCGCACTTGGATGATGGACCCTAGGTGCCAGCCACCACAGCCAGGGGACTCCTTGGCTCACCAGCCAGCCCCAGCCAGCTCCAGCCGCAGCCGGTGGCAGCGCACGGACGGTGGACGGTCTCGGACGGTTGGCGGGCAGCAAAACTGTTGACCAGCGCATGCAGGGCGCAAGTGACATTCGTGTCTGACAATGATGACGCAGCTCGTCACCGCAACCACCCAACGCTGGCAACGATGGCCACTTGTTTAGTGTGGTTGGCTGCCGCATTGCAGCATGCATTTGGGGGTGTGCGCTGGCCGTAAATGAAGACGGACGGGTTGCACAGTTGTACACCGGCGCGCACGTGACGCATGCATGGCCACGGCGGGCGGGCGGGCATCGATGTCACCAACCACTACTTGCCGTTCTCCACCATTCACCAACTCATTACTCGTAATTGCACACGACAGCAATAGTCGTTGTCGGTGGTGATCGCATTTGTGTCGTGGTGATCCAATAAGTCAGTCAATGGCCGGCGCACGTGTTGTGTGATTAGCACGCTCCGTATGGTTGCCAAAGACAGCGGCAGCGCACAGTGCCACAACCACGCCTGCTGCCGTTCTCCCCCCCATCCCCACCCACCCATAACCGGGACACGCGCGTCGCGGACATCATGATGGGCACGTTCACCAAGAGCTTTGATGCCATCGGCGGCTACATTGCGGGGTCGGTGGAGTTCATCGCCGCGCTGCGCGCGCAGACGTCCGGCTTCCTGACCGACAACGCCATGTCGCCCGTCGTGTGCCAGCAGATCCTGACGGCGTTCAAGGTGATGAAGGGCGAGGACGGCACCAACATTGGCGCCGAGAAGCTGGCGCGCCTGAAGGACAACGCCAACTACTTCCGCGAGCGCCTGATAGCCATGGGCCTGGACGTGTACGGCGAGGCGGACTCGCCCGTCATCCCCATGATGCTGTACAACCCCACCAAGATTGCCGCCTTCTCGCGCTACTGTCTGGACGAGGGCGTGCGTTTATTACCCTTCCTCCGCCTTCGTTCAATAATGCGCCGTGCACCCACACACCCGCACCCACACTCCCACCCCCACCTGCGCAGCTCGCCGTCGTCGTCGTCGGCTTCCCCGCCACGCCCGTCCTCACCTCGCGCACGCGGTTCTGCATCTCGGCGGGGCACACGCGCGAGCAGCTGGATGAGGCGCTGATCAAGATCGAGCGCATCACCAACAAGCTGCAGCTGCACTACCGCCGCTCGTTTTATGGCGGGTAGGGCGCCCGTTTGATGTGCATGTCGTAGCGCCTCCCCTTTTTGAGTAGCTCCCCTTTGCATGCCACTTCCTTGCTGCCTGCGCCTGCGCGCTTGCTTGACTTGTTTGCTACCCTTGCCGGCCGTCCACACGTGCCACTGCCATGGCGCGCCCGCCGGCCTGGTGCGGGGCATCTGCCGTTTGGCTGGCTCGCTGCTGGCTCAACCGCGTGCCCCGCGCCTGCGCCTGCGCGCCTGGCCACCCTCCACTGCTGCACACCGCGGCCTCTTCAATGTTGCGTTGCAATCGTAGGAGGACACAGGTTGGGTAGGGAGTGCTTCAAAAAGAGGTGGCGGGGGAGGCGGCAGGGGCACAGGACATGCCGGCGCCCGCCGGTGCGGCGTCCTCCGGCGGCAGGTGCGGCTTCTCAATCACCAGCTTCTTGCGGTCGCGCTTGAACACGTAGGTGGGCGTGTCCACGCCGGCGCCCGCCGCGGAGCCGGCGCGCGTGGCGCGGCGCAGCAGGAGGAGGCCAGTGTAGTCGGCAAACTCGGGTGCGGCGCCGGCGGCGTCGGTGGCAGCCAGCGGGCGGGTGTCGGTGCGGCCCGCCAGGGCGACGGCCGCCGCCGGGTCGCCGAACGCGTGCAGCTTCACAACGGTGTCGGCGTACGACCGCACCTCAGCCGCGACCGACGGCGGCAGGGCGTGCGTGTCGCACACCAGCAGCACAACAGCGGCGGGCAACAGGCTCGTGACAGCGCGGCGCAAGCCCAGAAGCAGGCCACGCAGCTGCGCCACGGCGGACGGCGTGTCACCCTCTCCCTCCGCCAGCTCCGGGTCGGTGCCATCCACGCCAAACGCGCCGCCCAGCGCCGCCGCCGCCGACGCCGCAAACCGGCCCGCCAGCAGGTGCGCGGTGCGGGACGCCAGGGCAGGCCAGGTGGGGAGGACGGGTGCCAGCTGCACCACAACACGCACCGGCGTGCCAGGTGGCACACGGGCCGCCGCGCGCGTCACGCCGTCCACCAGCGCTGCCAAGAAGCCGTCCGGCGTGGCAGGCGGCGGCGCGTTGGGCGACAGTGAGGCGGTGGGAGGCGGCGTGCGCACCTCCACCACCACCGCCGTCGACCGCACCTCCACCGGCATGCGGCGGTTGAGGTCAAACGTGTGACAGTACTTGCTGTTGGCAGCGGCACCTCCGGCAGGAGCGCCGGCGGGCGCACCGCCAGGTGATGGCGCCAGGTACTTGTTGTAGCCGGCAGCCATGGTGAGGCTGCCGGCTGTCGTTGATGATGCCAACGACGTTGTCGACCCGCCGTCGCTGCTGACAACACTGCTGACCGTGCTGTCGCCATCGTCTGTCTCACCCTCGCCGCCGCCGCCGCCCTCGTCGCCCTCATCGCCGCCACCCTCGTCGCCGTCGTCATCGCCACCGCTGCGACCCGCCAGCCCCACTGCACCCGCTTCCGCTGCCGTCACCGCCGGCCGCGCTGCCATGGCAGCCAAGTCGCTGCTGCCACGCGACACGTTCAGCGGCAGGCTGGCGAGCAGCCGCCCCGCCTCCGCAGCGGTCGACGTGGCTAGCACCAGCGGGTGGCCATGCGCGATGCCCTGCGCCGCAAACAGCGACGCCACCGCGGTGGCGTGCGCGCCGCGCCAGTCGGGCTCCAGCAGCGTAACACTGCCAGCCGCCAGCCCGCCGCCCACCACGCCATCCAGCGCCGCATGCCCACTCGACACCAGCAGCGTGCCGTCCACCCACCGCCGCGCGCCTCGCGGCACTGCCAGTATTGGCTCAGACGCCGCTAGTGCCAGTGGCAGCGGCGGCACCACCACTGGGGGCGTTGCCTGTGTGGACGCTGGCGCAGGTGAAGCGGGTCTGCCTGCCATCGATGGCGACGGCGGTGCCGCGGCAGTGGGAGCAGCAGCGGTGATGGCGGCAGTGGCAGCTGTGGTCGAGACTGTTGCTACCGTCCCTGCTGCCGGTGCCGCGTGCCGTGCCGCCGCCGCGGTGGCAAGCAAGCTGTGCTGATGCAGGGTTGGTGGCGGTAGTGGCGGCGCCGCCACTACAGGCCGCGGTCCCCGCGCAAAGCTGCTCATCTCGCTGCTAGAGTGGAGTGGTGGGAGCCGTTCTCCCTGGCCCCTTGCCGCTGCCGCTGGCTGCTAACCCACGGATCACACAGATGGCACAGTCCTCCTTGGCCTGCGCAGTCCACTTGACCTTCTGCCCACAGATGGCAGAGTCCACTTGGCCTTCTGTCCACAGATGTCTGCACAGAATGCGTACGTCAGCCGTTGATCGTCGTCTTCTGCGTCGTCCGTTGATCGTCGTGAGGGGGCGGCGAGAGGAGCGTGAATCAGCAACAAAAATCAAATCGTTGCACAACGGCAAATCACTCGGAGGGGCTCGGATACAAATCTTCATATGCATACCCGGTCACCGCATCATTTGCGGCCTGTGCGCATGGCGCGCGGCTGAGTACCGACTTCGCGATCTATGCCTGTCAGCTGTCACACCGGTTGCGTGCGACAGCGGTGGGCGGCCGGTGGCAGCGCGGCAGCGCGGCGGTGGCGGGCAAATTGCGGGCAATGTGCGCATGAACGGGAATTCCGTGCCGCTGCCGCGGCACTGCGCACTGCATTTAGCGCAATGCAAAGGGGGATTGATGCGCACGCTGGGAGGTGTTTTGCCACGGCAATTTGCATTCAAGTTGTGCGCGCACGAGCCACGTGTCACCATCACACACAGCGGCGGCGCGACCGAAGGCTGTAGCGCTCTGCCACCGCCACCGCCACCTCATCGTCGTCAGAAACATCGTCACCAGCGGCAGCAGCAGGAACAGGAACATGAGCGACTAGGGCACCAGCGCCACCAGCCGCCGCCGGCGCTGCTGCCGGTACGCTACAGGCGCCAAACATGCGATTTGCCAGCGCCAGCAGGGCGGGCGACGCCGCCGTGTTGCCAACAACCGGCGCCGACATTGTGCGGGTGTCAACGTAGTTTGGCCACAGCGCAAACGCGCGCACCGTGGCAAGGAAGGAGCCGAGCAGGGGGAGCAGCTCGGCTTGCCCAACCACGCATGCGTCGTCAGCCACCGTCAATTTTGGTGACAACTCGTCCGTCACATACAGAAAAAGTGACCGATGGCCGCGAGCCGCCGCGGCGCGCGTCGATACTGCCACCTTGCGGTACTGCGCAGCCACTGCGGCCGCACTCACGCGGGCAACTCGCTTGCCGGTGGCCAGCGCGCGGCGGGCGGTTGTGCGTTGCTCGCACTGCTCATACACGGTGAGGGGCGTGTCGTCGGTGGTGCGCAGCAGGCCGATGGCGTCCGCAATCCGGGAGCGGGATGGAGCAATGATCCACACCTCCCCAGCGTCCCGACAGGAGTCAAGCGTGTGGCAGTCCCTAACCTCTGCGTCGGGTATTGCCGCTGCTGGGACTTTCACAGCAACGTCCGCCACGCCGTCAGCCAGTGGAAATCCCAACTCGCGCAGCGACACCGAGGCGGCGCGGCACACCTGCGCGGCACGCAGCTTATTCAGCATTGCCACCGACACCAGCACGTCGCTGTCCCGCGCGGACATGATGCCCATCAGCCGCTTGTACACAAAATACGATGTGTCCAACAGTGCCACCCTCCCCACAATCACTCGTATCAGCACTGGCGGGATGCGCACAACGCCACCGCCACCCTCCACGCCCTCCTGCAAGTAGCACAGCTGCGCCTGCTCTGCATCGCCCACCGTAACGTCAACAGCATCACCGACCTTGATCCATTTCCCGCCTCGTTTCTCTTTTTTTCTATCAATAGAGCCCGCAAGCACCGTGCCACGTGTGACCGGCCGCTCCGACACCGCCAGGCACAACAGGCTCCGTAATACCCTGCTATCTACCCGTGGTTCATCCGGAAGGTAGCCCTGCGACACTCCCTTCACGTACGACATGTTATCCACAGCCTGCAGAACCTGCCCCACGGAAGCCGTCTCAAAATGAGCCGTCAATTCCTGCCACGTGCTGTACCACTCAGCGATAGAACTGAAGTAGTGCGCAAGCAAGCGCGGGACGCCACCGAGCCACCACAGCGCCTGCGTCATCTTGACGGAACGGACCAGGCTGTGCACGTCACACACCGCCGCCGCACCAGCAGCACGTCCCTTGCGACTTGCTGCTGGTGCTACCGGTACAAGGATGCGGTCGCAAATCTCCCACATGTGCTCAATCTTCAGCAATGGCAATGCGATCCGTGTGAAGCGGGCGCCGCCGGCGCCGGGTCCGTCGCCACCTGCCAAACTGCCAACTCCGTCCAGCACAACATAAACCTTGGTGGCATGCGTCAGCAGCGGTAGAGACAAGTGACGCAGCATTTTGAAACACTCCGACGCCTGGGCAATACGAATGACAACCGCATTGTGCTTTGCAGCACCGCCGCCGGCCGTCCTCGCGCCACTGCTACTCATTGAACCAACGGCGCCCGACTCCGCACTACCGGCAATAATGTCAAGCGCGCCAGCAACCAACTCATCCTTACCGGTATCGCGCACGTCCGCCAACGCGTTGTAAACCGCGGCCAAGAAACTGGTTGTAGCGCGAACTTGCGCGCGGCGGCGCCGCGAGCACTCAACCCAACTGGCGAGCAGCGCTGCTGCTGTGTACCGCGCCGGGTCAGCAGCATAAAGGCGCGTATCAATGCTATGACCATCAATTGCAATATTCCGATGGGCGTTGTCCGCTGACCAGAGATCTTGCACAAGGGCGACACGCCGCCCAACATCACCGTCAGCGTCACCGCCAGCGCCACCGGCAGGCGGCGGTCCCCAAACCAGGCTCACAACGGCAGTGGCAGCCTCGACCACAGATGGGGTTGGCGTCCTTGCCAGCTGCTGCTTCATCAGGTGGCTTGCGGCCTCTTGCGCAAACCGCGTCTTCCCGATACCAGCCAAACCAATCACATGGGGAATGCACACTTGGTGCGCCAGTGCGGCAGCGACAGCTGATGACGGCGCCCCGCCGCGGAGTTCTGCGTGTGCCAGCCTCCGCACCTTCTCCATTTCGTCAAATGCGCGCACCAGCGCGCCGCATTCCTCCTCTCGGCCCACAAACGGAAATGCGTCGCCCATCTCCTCAGCCTTTTCAGGAAGTGGTGTGGTGCCGGTGTGCATGGGGACCACGCTGCCACGTGGTCCCAGCTCTGCATCCTCAAAGTACACGTCCCGCACGCGCCGAAAGGCTTCCCACATCGTCGCCGCATCGCCACCGCCACTGCCGCCGCCACCGCCGCCTTCTGGCAGCAGTCGCACACGGAGCGTGACGGCCCCCCGCTCATCTGCCACAGACGCCAACGTTGCACTACCCTCAACAAATGGACCATCTTCACCCTTGGTACTCGTGTACCTGAACACTCTGCAACGGCTCGGTTCCACGCCGCCGCGGAACATCTCATCAAATGGAACTTGTTTTGAGGCGGCCACCAGCACCAGCATCTGATGTATGCTGGTGTCCCCATCCATTTCACTGATATCGTCCACAGGAACCAACATGTAGGTGCCCTCCTGCAGCGCTATGGCCGTGATGCTACTGGCACGAGTCGCACGACCAGCATCCAAGTCATGCGCTCCGCGGGCTCTAACACTACGAGAGTCAGTGCGACCCGCCGCCGCTGCTGCTTCTGTGCGTGCCGTTGTCCCCGCAGTGCCAGCCGCAGCGGTACCGGCAGCAGCAGGACGACTGGTTTTGCTGCCCATCGTTTTCACACTGCCTTCGTCCGTCACGGCCATCACCACTGCAGCCAATACCGCAGCCCCAACAACCGCGCCATTTCCACAGCTGCCACCGCCCTCACCAGCAGCCAGCTCCACCGTGCTGCTCCCTCCGCGACGCGCTGCCGCCACAACACCGCCGCCGCCATGTACCACCGCCACCCTACCGCCGCCCGCCACGCCCGCCCCACCGCGCAAGCTACCATCAACGTGGGCTGCCACCCCACCTGCAGCGGCATCGCCGCGCAAATCCAAGAGGCGGAACCACGCGTCACCTGCAATAACAATCGGGGTGGGGCGCGGTAGTGATAACATGGAAGGGCCGGGCGCCGCCTCAAAGCGGTACGTACCGCCCGCGTCGGACTTCACCTGCGCCAGCATGCGCTTGGTGTGTGCCCATGGCCCACAACCATCCACCGCGTCGTTGCCCGTCACGCCGCCGTTCCACACGGGCCACATGCCGCCTTGCGCCAGCGCCGCCCTCGCCATCACCCCCGTTTCCGCACAGGTCAGAGCCGCCGCCGCCGCCGCAGCGGCCGGCATCTTGGTTGTGCCCGCCACCGCCGCCGCCGCCGCCTTGGTCAGCACGGGCATGGAGGTGTCCATGCCCGCCGCAGTTGTAGCCACCATCGCGTATGAGGTCGCCGCCGTCGTCATGGTGCGCATGCCCGCCACCGTCGTCATCGCCATCTTGGTCGTGTGGACCGCCGCAGCGGCCAGCTTGGCCATCATGTGGGTGCGAACGGCCGCAGTGCTGCGGGCGCGCACGGCAGTAGCGGTCGTTGCCGCCGCCGTCATCAAGGACGCCATGATGGGCGTTGTGGGTGAGTGGTGGTGAGGACAAGAGGAAGGGAGGGCGGGGCACCCTCAGTGTTGCACACAACGGCAATCGGTACGCCCGCGAGCACTGCTCTGCCGCTTCCTGCACAAACAATGGTTTTGTGCGGTGATTACGCCACAACCTGCGTTGCAACAACACAACTGCAGCGTACAAGACACACACGCCCAAATGGTTGGTGCAGGCGCCACCATTGAAGCTGGCCGAGTCTGGCTCGAGTCGCCGTCGCGCGGGCTGCTAAGCGTTGTGAATACCAACGTTGCAAGGGCTTGCTACCACCATGGCAACACAACTTCAAGTATCAACGTCAGGGGGCGGCAGCTGCCACAAGTACACGCCACTCCCGCCGCCAGTAGCCAGGCGGTTGCCCGGCAGCGCTGCAAGCACGTGCAGCTTTATGTCTGACCCAAACAACAGCACGGGTGGTGACTGCGCCAGCTCGCCGCCCGCGCCGCTGGCGTCGTCGCGCGTGTCCCACACCCGGATCATGAAGTCGGCAGACAAACTGGCCAGCCGGTTGTCCGGCAACGCGGTCAGTGCAAGAATCCAGTCGTGATGTTTTGTCAGCACGCGGATGCATGTGCTACTGATCACATCCCACAGTCGCACCGTGTGATCTTGCGATCCGCTTGCTAGACGGCCGTCCGCCAGCACCGCCAGTGAGGTAACGTCACCAGTGTGCCCTGCTAGCGTTGCAACACACGCCCCCGTGCCCACGTCCCACACCCGCGCGGCGTGGCTCAAAGACACGCTGGCCACCCTGCCGTCCAGCAGGGCCGCCACCGCTCTCACCGCCTTGTCATGCGCCTTCACCGTTGCTACAACCGCGCCGGCGTCAACATCCACCACGCGCAGCGCGCCATCTTCACACCCAGCTAGAATGTGCCCGTTGCGAGCCATCGCCAGCGCCTGCACACTGCTGTCGCAATCAATGGGTGCGCCAGTGTTGGGCGGCACCTCTCGCGTGTCCCACACAACGACGCCGCGGGTGGTACCAACCGCCACACAATGGCAATCGGATAACACGGCTAGCGCATAAACATGGCCAGGAAGCTCCAGCTTCGCCACTGCGTCACGCCCAGCTGCAGCCTGCCACAACATCACACGACAGTCACGTGCGCCAACAAGCCGGCCGTCTGGCAACGATACCAATGAGATGGCATGCATACCGGTATCAGACCAGTGCCGGTAATTGTACGCAATCTTGCCGTCGGCTGGCGCAAAACACCCACGCGCGCGACATGCCGCAATGGTGGCGCAAGACAGGTCCGTGCCGACACACTGAAGTACCCGCAGAGCCGTCAGGTGGTCCAGGCGTGCGCGCTCCGTGACGTTGCGGCAGCACACCATCGTCAACTCCTCTAAGCAGGCCGGCATACTGGCAATCGACGCGTTGCCGAGGCCTGTGTGGTTCACGGTAAGATTCTGTAGTGCTGGCAGGTGGGGGAACACAGTGTCCGGTGTCAGCGACGCACAACGGTGTAAGTCGAGCGACAGGAGCGAAGGTGGCAGGGTGGCCAGCGCCGCGGCGCTAATGGGGGTGTAGCGAAGACTGAGTGTGTCCAAACAGTGAAGGTGGGCAAATGAGACACAAGATGACAGCTCCAGCTTGTCGCGGCCGCCGCCAAGTTTTAGAACGTGGAGAGACGGCGGTAGACTGGCAATGACATCTTCGTTGATGTAGTTGTTCACTGCATGAAAAAGGCACAGGCGGGTCAGGTGCGCCAGTGACCAACCACGCGGCCACTCCCCGGCGGCCCGGTGGAAAGTGAAAATATTGTTGTGGTTAATGGCAAGCCCTTCCAGCGAGGGGGGCAGGCTGGCGACGGTGGTGGTGGTGAACGGGTATTGTACTGCCATGCGCGTTACCACCCGCAGCTGCCGCAGGTGGCTGAAGTCTGCCGTGTCTGGTACTGCGCAACTTTGCATGTGCAACTTGAGCAGCGACGGTGGTAGGCGTGCTAGCCCCGCTGCTACGACATCCGTGAAGCTGCAATCCAGCGTCTCTAGTACAGCCAGGTGCGCGAAGCTGACATGCGATGTTACTTGCTTGCACTTTGACACGTCCAGTTTGCGCAGCGTGGGCGGGAGACGCGCGACGACGTCGTCGGTGACACACTCGCACGCGACCAGGCTCAGAACTGTCACGCTCTCCAGCGCTGCCAACTTCCTGCCGCGTGAGAGCAGTGCATCTGCAGCAAGGGTTAAACCCGTTGCCGCTGGCAGCGCAGCACGCCACCGGATTGTGTCGTGCACCTCTGTGTCGGTGTCGGCCCACGGCACGTCGGACACTGCCGCGGCAAGCGCCGGGTGCAGGCGCCGCAGCACACTGACGTCGGTGGTGTGGAGGCACGCTAACACCGACGCCGTTGTGACGACGTTGCCTCCCAACACCTGCACCAGCAGCGGAGGTGGGGCTTCCATTGCAGGTGGCGGCGGTGGTGCACCCCGCGCGTCTGCTGCCGCCCTACTGGTACAAAAGCGGCGCACACAACGCGCCGCTGCAGCCATGCTCAACTGTGGTGTGATGTTGCAAGTAAGGTGTGACAGCGCGTTGGCAACAATTGCAGCGCCTCCCGCTGTGGAGAATGAGACTGGTGGTGGCAGGCCCGCCAACTCGGACGCCCGCCAACTCGGACGCCGTCACCACAAGTGACCACAACTTCAAGTATCAACGTCAACGTCAGGGGGTGGAAGTTGCCACAGGTATACGCCGCCGTCACCACCGGCAGCCAGTCGGTTGCCAGGAATCGCCACTAGCACTCGGAGCTCGGTGCGGATCCCAAATTCTATCACCAGCGGCGGCCGCGCCAGCGCGCCACCTGAGCCGCGCGCATCGTCGCGTGTGTCCCACACCCGGATGGTACTGTCAGCAGACAAGCTGGCCAGCCGGTTGCCTGGCAACACAGCCAGGGATCTTACCGCATCGTTATGACCAGTCAGCACACGGATGCAGGCGCGGGTGTCCGCGTCCCACAGCCGCACTGTGTGATCCTCCATCCCGCTTGCAAAGCGGCCGTCCGCCAGCACCGCCAGTGAGGTTAAGGGGCGATAGCTTTTGCTCGACCCCGCCAGCGATGCGGCATAGTGCCCCGTACCGGTGCCCAGATCCCACAGCATCAATTGCCCCGATTCTGACGCGGTGGCCCCCCTGCCGCCCTGCAACACCGCCATTGCCTTCACCGGTTCGGTCTTGGTACTGGTTTGCAACTCCAACGTCGCCACCACGGCACCCGCATCTACATCTACCATGCGTAGCTTGCCGTCAAAACAGCTGGCTACCAGCCGGCCGTTGTGATCCACCTCCAGTGCCCGTGCGCTGTTATTGATATCAAAGGCAATGATTGTGCTGGCGCCGCTGCGCGTGTCCCACACAACAATGCCATGTGTTCCAATCTCACGCGTTTGGAGTGCACCCACTGCCACCCGGTGGCCGTCGGGAAGAACCGCCAACCCGCGAACATACGTGCGGGGATACAGCAGATCCGCCTGCGCCACTACCGTGCTGTGCCGGTGCGCAGACGCCCACAGGGTTGCACAGCCGCACTCTGAGGCGCTGACCAGTCGGCCATCTGGCAGCGGTGCCAACGAGGTGACCTTCAAACTACGCTCAATTGCAAGCTTGCCATCAGATGGCACAAAGCATCCACGCGCGCGGCATCCCGCAATTGCGGTGGGAGACAGGTCCGTGCCAACGCTCTGCAGCACCCGCAGTGCCACCAGGTGGGCCAGGCTGGCGTGTTGCGTCACGTTGCTGCAGCAGATAATGGACACCTCCTCCAAGCCGGGCGGCATGCTGCCAACTGCCGCGTCGCCAAGGCCAGAATGGCTTACATTCAGCACCCGCAACGCTGGCAGGCAGGGGAACACAGCGTCTGGCGTCAGCAAGCTAGTTCCAAAGAGGTCGAGCGACACAAGCGAGGGCGGCAGGGTGGCCAGCGTGTCGTTGCTGATGGGTGTGCCGCGGAGAACAAGCGTGTGCAGACAGTTGACATGCGCGAAGGAGGCAGCTTCTGTCAGCTGCTCGCAGCGCCCAAGGTCCAGCTCCTGGATGGACGGCGGTAGCGCGGCAATGACATCGTCATCAACCATTGTATGTTGCGCCTTCAGCACGCGCAGGCGGGTGAGGTGCGCTACCGACCAGCCACTCGGCAACATGTGGTGCGAATACACGAACGCGACAGTGCTATCAATACCAACGTCAAGCACTTCCAGCGACAGCGGCAAGCTTGCGGCGGTAGCGCTGCTGAGCTCATCTGATCTGGTGCACACCACTCCCCGCAGGTGCCGCAGGTGGCTGAAGTCAGCCGTGTCCGGTAAACTGCAAGCGCACATGCACAACTCGCGCAGCGACGGCGGCAGGCGGGCTACGCCCGCCGCCACAGCCTTCGTGTAGCTACAGTCCAGCGACTCCAGCGCCACCAAGTGCGTGAAGTTGGCATGCTCCGTAACGTGTTCACACTCAGACACATTCAGTACGCGCAGCGTGGGCGGCAGACGCGCAATGACTTCGTCGGTGACCCTGCCGCGCCCGGTCAGGTTTAGTACTGTCACCCCACTCAGCGCTGCCAGCGCCTTGCCACGACGCAGTGGTGCCTTTTCAGCCAGCTTCAGGGCCGTCGCCGCCGGCAGCGCCGCACGCCACCACCTCGTGTTGTGGACAGGGGTAGCGGAGTCGGCCCACGGCACCGCCGCGACCGCAGCAGTCAGTGCTGGGTGCAGCCGCTGCAGCACGGTGGCATCAGCGGTGCTAAGGCACCCCAGCACCATCATCGACGTGACGACGTTGCCACCCAACACCTGCACCAGTAGTGGAGGTGGGGCTTCCATTGCTGGTGGCTGCGGCGGTGGACCCCGCGCGCCTGCGGCCGCCCCACTGGTACGAATACGGCGCACACGACCCGCCGCTACAGCCATTTTCAAATGTGATGTTGCAAGTAGGTGTAGCAGCGCGTCGGCAACAATTGCAGCGCCTTCAGCTGTGGTCATAACTGGTGGTGGCAGACCCGCCAACTCGGACGCCCGCCAACTCGGACACACCGTTACCGATACACGTACGCTACACACAGCGCGCGTCCGCGTAAGGGCGTCAATTAGTGCAGCAGGGCGGGATGAGTAGTGCCATTGGGTGTCAACACATGCAGCCGGTTGGACACTGGAATGGGGGGTCGTCGTGCAAAAAGGGTGGCAGTGCCGCAGTGGAGCCGGTGGGTGGTGGCGGCGACGTGCCGCCACTCCTGGTGCAGGTGCTGGGCGGCAACGTAGTGACGGCGGTGATGGTGCTGGGGTGCATCACCACTGCTGACGTGTGCGCGCTGCGGCGGCTGCACCCAGCCATTGCGGGTGCGGTGGCGGGCGTGCCGTGGGCGGATATGGACACGCGTGTGCATGACATTGTGCGGTGGCGCGCGGCACTGCCAGCAGCCGTGGGCGCGAGGGTGGGCAAGTTACCGGGTAAATGGGGACGGGCGGCTGTTGGGGCGCTGGCGGGCTTGACGTCACTTGCCGTACGGGGTAACATTAACGACGTGGTCCCCTACCTGCCGCCCACGTTGACGTCGTTTACTGTATCGTGGACCTGGCTGTCGCCAACGACCTTCACGCACCTGCCCGCGCTGCACACACTGGACTGCTCCGAGACCAGCACGGTGCGTGGTGGAGTGGGTGGCTTGCCGCCCTCACTGCGCACGTTGTGCATTGACAAGTGCGAGCTGCCACCTAGCGCCGACTTCAGCCACCTGGCCGTGCTACAGCAGCTGTCGTGCCGGTCGGTGACATTGTCCGACGCTGCAGTAGCCAGCCTGCCGCCATCGTTGGAGGTGCTGGACGTCCGCCACCATGAATGGTCGGAACATACCGTTTGCTCCTCACTGGCGCACCTGACGCGGTTGCGTGTGTTACTTACAGCAAAAACCTGGCTGGCAAGCGCGACACTCGCATCTCTGCCGGCGACGGTAACGGAGCTGAGCATGGCTGAATGCACAACTGAAGACCTGTCTTTTGCACACCTGCGCAACTTGCGCACGCTGACGGTTGCCGACTCCGGCAGCTTTGACGACGCCACCCTTGCGCTGCTGCCACCGTCGCTAGTGTCGCTTAACGCGTCGGGTTGTTACACACTGACAAATGAGGCGGTGCTCCCCTCCCTGCCAGCACTGCAGATGCTGGACGTGAGCAACACGTACGTTGGAAACGCGCTGCTGGCAAGCATGCCACCCGGCCTCGTGACGCTGCGCATCAAGGAATGCAATTACGTGACACCCCACGCGCGTATGGGCCACTTGACGGCGCTGCGTGTGGTGCTGGCTTCGGACACAGCCGTGCCACGCGCGGCCCTGGCAGCGTGCGGGGCGCGTGGGGGCATTGCACCCACTGGCATCGAGTTCCCCAGGTGGTACATCGGCAGGGTGAATGCGCTGGCAGTGCTGGCCAATGGCCGGCTAGTTATTGGCGGCAGCGACGGTAGTGTGCAACTGTGGGATACAGTGCGTGGCGGGGCTGCCAAAACAGTTCAGAAAATGAACAGTAGCGTGACCGCGCTGGCGGTATTGCGCGATGGCTACCGCGTGGCCGTTGGCTTCGGGGGTGGCGTTGTCGTGTGGAACTCGCGCACCGCCTCGGCGCCCGGCGTCATTGTCTATCGCAGCGGCGTGGGTAGCGTTGTGTTGCTGCAGGACGGCACCCTGGCTGTGGCTTCCGCCTATGCCGATGAAGTGCGCGTGCTGCACGCTGACACGGGTAGCATTGTGGCAACTCTGACACTAAGACATAGCGCCCATTTCCTGGTGGGTTTGCATTGTGGCAAGCTGGCGGTCGGGTTGAGTGACGGCACCGTGCAGGTGTGGGATGTGGGACGGCGCGCGGTTGCCGTCACACTGGCGCCATGTAAGGTGAAGGCATTGGTGCAGCTGGCCGACGGCTGGATAGCGAGAGGGGGTGCCAACATGGTGGAATTGTTTGATGCCCGCACCGGCGAGCGCGTGGGCCACATCAATGAGCCCATCGGCCCCTACCGCGAAGCTTCAGTGCCGCTGGTAGCGCTGGCCGCCCTGCCAGACGGCCGGCTGGCTGGCGGGACAGCCCGCGGCGCCATCATGCTGTGGGACACTCGCGCGGGTAGCAGCTGTGCTGCGCGACGCCTGCCGTCACAGGAGCTGTGCCAGGACAATCCCCGGAGTAACCACAATATTACGGCACTGCTGCCGCTGCCGGACGGCCGCCTGGTGAGCGCCATGGTAAATGGACTCCCCACGTACGGCATCGCAGGCGGCAAACCCACTGCCACGCTGAAAGTGCTGTACGCTGGCCCGGGCTTACTGCGCCGGTAGAGTAGTGGGCACGGCGGCCACGACAGCCACGCACTGCCTACTGTCATGCTGCCACCGCTGTGTGCACCTATTTGAAATTGACAACGGCCTGTCGCAACTTGAGCGTTGGATCTTTGCGGTGGCGTGGCGGCGGGGGCCGCAGTGGCAAACCTGACAAGGCAATGCCAAGCTGGCGGCGCTTGCGCGGCGCGGGCTGTCGCTGGTGAGTGAACGATCCACACGTCGCGGTGATGGCGGTGGCGCGGGCACACGACCAGCATGTGGAGGTTGCGCCTGCTGCGCGTGGAACGCGGAATAACCTGGCCTGGCTATTGCAGCTGGCAATTGTTGGTGTGCCACTGTGCGTCGCAGCGCAGGCCCATGTTGGTGAGGTGGCGACGTGACGTACCGTGAAGCCGACTACCAATGCCAGTACCAGTAAGTTGCACTGCTGCTACCGGTACACGACGACGTGCATTGCCGCAGTGATGCCAGCAGTGCGGGATGATGTGACGGTGGCGCTGTCAACATGTAACCAGTTGTTCCACTTGACAGTTGCAGTCAACAATCGCGTGTCGCTGCCAGACTCGCCGGCAACGGCGTGCACACGGCGGTGATGACTGCTGCGTCGGCCCACAGGACGACACGGAGGTGGCGCTGCACATTGCGGCAGCGCGGGATCACAGCAGAAACCGAATGCGTTCTACCATTGTTTACATAGTTACTCACAGCGGCAACGTGGCGATGGCGTGTGGCGCACTGCGCAACAATCGCAACCAACAACACGGTGTGCACCAACCGCGGCCACGGCAGCGGCGCGGTGACGCGGAGTTGGTGCGGCGGGCGGGCGCTGCGCTTGAGAACCAGGCGTAACAACGTGCCGTCACACGGAGGTGATGGCGGCGGCATGGAACATCTTCAACGTGGAGATGGCGCTCTGCATGCCGCGCCGCAGAACCTGGCGGTAAGAGTCGCCGCCGGTGCGCGACGGGCCAACATCAGCGACAAGGAGAAACATGGACCGCGTGGCGTGCTGTTCAACCTGGCGGCTGCAAATAACAACATTGTGCAGTTGGTACGTGACGGCGCACACCCCACGGCGATTGCGGCGGCGCGGGTCCACAGCGGCGACGTGGAGGTGTCGCGATACCTGGTGGCTGCACCTTATGTTGCTAGTGTGCGGCGGCTCGCACGTGACGGTGAAGGCGGTGGAGACGGCGCGGATGCATGCAGCGCGCTGCGCAATCTGGCAATTGCAGCTGACAACATTGAACATGGCGCCGCCACTGGTGCGCGACGGTGCGCACGTTACGGTGGTGGCAGCGGCGCGCGCCGACAGCAGCACAATGGTCATGCAGTTCGCTGCATAACCTGGCAGCTGCAGCCGACACCTGTGTGCCGCTGGTGCGTGGTGGTGCACACGTCGTGGAGGTGGCGCGGTATGCATGCGGCGCGCTGTACAACCTGTACATTGCACTCTCGACAACGACCTGCCCCTGGTGCGCGACGGCGTGCACGTTGCAGTGATGGCGGCGGCGCGGGCCCACCTTGGTGACGTAGCGCCGCCATCACGGCGGTGTGCGTTGCGGTGGCGCGGACCCACACAGCGGCGACGTGCTGCAACGCTGGCACCACAGCAGCCATTGTAATCTCATTCAAATGGCGTCGGGCACAAGCAATGATGTCGTAGGTGGGTG
>Ga0066256_1001602_pt3 | contig 17282 bp, 15 predicted proteins | sample ThiBio_1000_biof_FD_87107 | JGI IMG/M metagenome (GOLD analysis project Ga0066256, IMG submission 87107) | Wastewater bioreactor microbial communities from Cape Town, South Africa - Thiocy_expt_1000_biof (version 2) | ecosystem: Engineered > Bioreactor > Thiocyanate-remediating >...
GAGGGCCAGGGCGAGGGGCGGCGTCATATGCAAACGTCGGCGCAAGTTCCCGCCCCTCATTCCGACCTTCTCCCCGTAAGAACGGGGAGAAGGGGAAGTGGGCGCGCCAAGCGTGATCGCTGTCCGCATGACCGCCGCGGGCATACCACCACTGAACGAAGGCGAAGCACCCCTTCCCAGCAGCCCGCGGCACTCCAATCAAGCAGCCGCTTCTTTCTGCGCCGCCAGCACCTGATCAGCCAGACGCCCCGTCAGCTCGGCGAGATGATCGAACCTTGCCGCGAAGGTGCCGACGCCGGCCGTTGCCGAGCGCAGCTCGACGATCAGATCCTGGATTTCCGTCTCGGGCACCCGCGCCTGCACCACGTCCCAGCCCGGCCAATCGGGTCGCGCGTCGAAGCCGAGGATCTGGCCGCGCCGCTGCGAGATCATCGCATTGATGCGTGACGTCGCCTCGGACGGCACCACGATCTCGACCGACATGACCGGCTCGAGCAGTACCGGGGTGCACTTCGGCAAACCCTCCGACATCGCGAGCCGCCCGGCTTGACGGAAGGCCATGTCAGAGCTGTCGACGCTATGATAGGAGCCGTCCGTCAGTGTCACCGCAACATCGACCACCGGGAAACCAAGCGGCCCGTGCTGGAGATAGTCGCGCACACCGATCTCCACCGAAGGAATGAACTGCTTCGGCACCACGCCGCCGGTGATCGTGTCGTCGAAGTGGAAGCCTTCGCCACGGCTCAGCGGTTTGATCTCGACGACCACATCACCGAACTGCCCGTGTCCGCCGGACTGCTTCTTGTGGCGCCCGCGTATGGAGACGCTCCCTTTGATCGTTTCCTTGTAGGGAATCTGCCGCCGCCGCGTGCCGGCCTCGATCCCATATTTGCGCGACAGGCGCTCTATGGCCACGCGAAGGTGCATCTCCCCTTGCCCCCAGAGCACCATCTGGTGCGTCTCGGGCGAATGATCGAGACGGATGGAAGGGTCTTCCTCCATGAGCTTGGCGAGTGCCGCGCTCAGCTTGACCTCGTCCTTGCGGTCCTTGAGCTCGATGGCAACGCCGTACACGGGCGCGGCCTGCTCGGGGAGTTCGAGTTGCTTGATCCCATTCTTCTCCGCTGCGAGCGTGTCTCCCGTGCGCGCACTCTCGAGCCGGCCGAGAGCGACCGTATCGCCGCGCTTGGCGCTCGTGATCTTGCGCGCCTCCTGCCCGAGCATGGAGAACATGCCGGCCACGCGATCATCTCCGCGCGGACCGTAGAGCGTCGCGCCGTCGAGAAGATCGCCCGCGAGAATGCGCGCGATCGAGAGCTTGCCACCATGGGCGGTGTAGACGGTCTTGAGGATCTGCACGGCCGACTTGGTGTCGCCGAGGCCGACACGCTCCGCCGTATACGAGACGAATGGCGCCTCATGACGCAGCGCCTTCAGCAAGCGCACAATGCCATTGCCGTTCTCGGCCGAGCCGAGGAGCACCGGGCAGATCAGCCCCTCGCGCATTTCCTTGGAGAGATCCTCGAACACGCGGTCGCGCGGCGGCTGCATGTCGCTCAATAACTGCTCCATGAGCTCGTCGTCGTAGTCGGCGAGCTGCTCGAGCATGTGGAAGCGCGCCTCCTGCTTGCGGGACTCGAGCGCTTCCGGCATCGCAATGACTTCGGACGGCGCGTGCTCGCGGTAGAGGAACGCGCGTTCCAGCGCGAGATCGACGAAACCCGTCGCGATGCCGTTCTCCCACACAGGAATCTGGCGCAACACCAGCGGCTTGGCACTCGAGGGCTGCAGCATCGGCAGGATCTCGCGCACCGGGGTTTGGAAGCTGTCGATCTTGTTCAGGAAGAGGAAATGGGGAATGCCCAGATCCTCGAGCTGCTTGAGAATGAGCTGCAGCGCCGGCACGCGCTTGGGATCGGGCTCACAGACGACGACCGCAGCATCACAAGCGGCAAGCACGGCGCTCGCCTCGGCCTGGAACTCGATCGAGCCGGGGCAGTCGATGAAAGTGAAGCGATCTCCGAGAAACTCGACGTCGGCGACATTGACTTCGACGCTCATGCCGTGGTCGCGGGCTTCGGGCACGGCATCACCGACCGTGTTCTTGTCCACGATCGAGCCCTGGCGCGTTACGGCGCCGGTACGGGCCAGAATGGCTTCGAGGAGTGTGGTTTTGCCGGAAAGGTAGGGACCAAGGATCGCGATGGCGCGGGCGCTGCGCGTTGCACTGCCGTTGGGTTCAAGCCCCATGGGTTCCTCCTTGTCGCTCAGGCGCAAGGACGTGTGCCGCGCCCCGCGCCTGAGTTGAGGCCGCGCGGCTTCATCATGTTGGACCGCTATTTTGGCGAGCGCAAGGGCCGTTCGCATACGGCTTGTTCGGCGCAATGCAGCATGCATGAACGCGAGGCTTTAACCGACGGCCACTGCGCCGTAGCAAGCCAGCGTCCCGGGGCCGAAGCGCGCCGCACCTTGAAACCAGTGTCCCGAGCGAACTTGCGCATCAAACGGGACACTTGAAGCTTAATCTTGCTCGAGTGGATCAGAGCGAGAAAATCGCACGAGGCACGGCCGCGGGGGGTGGCGGGGGGGGGGATCATCACACTAGCGAGTGCACCGGCCGAAGATATCCGGTCAAAATATCCGGGAGGAACCATGCCAGGCACCATCGCATTCGTCGGCCTCGGCGCCATGGGCGCCGAGATGGCGGAGACCCTCGTCTCCAAGCAGTGGCGCGTGGTCGGCTACGACATTCGCCGCGACGCCATCGACCGGCTCGTGAAGAACGGCGGACACGCCGCGGCAAGCGCCGGCGAAGCAGCAAAGGGCGCCGAAGCACTCGTGCTGATGGTCGTCAACGCCGACCAGGCCGAGAGCATCCTCTTCAAGGATGGCGCGCTCGAGGCATTGCCGGCGGGCGGCACGGTCGTGCTCATGGCGACGTGCGCGCCGGGACGCGTGGAGGCCATTGCCGAGCGGGTCGTGGCGAGCGGGCGCAAGTTCGTGGATGCACCGGTCTCGGGCGGCGTCGCCGGCGCCAAGGGTGGCACGCTCACGATCATGGCTGCGGCACCGCAGGCAACATTCGACGCTGCACGGCCAATGCTCGAAGCCATGGGCTCGAACCTTTTCTATCTCGGACAGAAGCCTGGGCAGGGCTCGGCCATGAAGATCGTCAATCAGCTCATGGCCGGCGCGAACCTTGCCGTGGCTGCGGAGGCCATCGCCTTCGCCGAGCGCGCGGGCGTCGACACCAAGGTCGCCCTGGAACTGCTGACGGGCTCGGCGGCCGGAAGCTGGATGCTGAAAGCACGTGGTCCGCGCATGGTCGACTACGACAATGTGGTCACGAGCGCGGTCGAGATCTTCGTGAAGGATCTCGGCCTCGTGCTCGATTCGGGTCGCGCGCTGCGCATGGGGCTGCCGATTGCCGCCGCGGCACACCAGCAGTATCTCGCCGCTGCCGGCATGGGCCTTGGCAATCAGGATGACAGCCAGGTGGTCCAGGTCTACCGATCGCTCAGCGGCAAAGCCAAAACCTGAGCCATCCACACCAACTCTTCATGAGCTCATAAAGGACACTGCACGATCATGCCCTCGACCGTCTTCGACTCCGCCATCTATCGCGATTTCTTCGGCACGCCGGCCATGCGTGCCGTGTGGAGCGACGAAGCGCTGGTCGCCCGCTACGTCGAAGTCGAGGTGGCGCTTGCCAGAGCCGAGGCCCGCGTGGGGCTCATCCCCGCGGATGCTGCAAAGGAGATCGTCGAGAAGTCCGACGCGAGCAAGCTCGACCTCGCCAAGCTCAAGGCCGAGACCGACATCGTCGGCTACCCGATCATCGGCATTGTCCATCAGATGGCCAAGCAGTGTGGTGAGGCCGGTCGCTACGTGCACTGGGGCGCGACCACGCAGGACATCATGGACAGCGCGACGGTCCTGCAGCTCCGCGCCGCGCTCGACATCATCAATGACGAGCTTCATGCTGTCACGCGCGCGCTCGAAAGCCTCGCCGCAAAGCACCGCGACACGGTGATGGCTGGCCGCACACACATGCAGCACGCGCTCCCCGTCACGTTCGGCTACAAGGCCGCCGTGTGGCTCTCGAGCGTGCGCCGCGACAAGGCGCGGCTTGCCGAGTTGCGCAAGCGCCTGCTCGTCGTGCAGTTCTCCGGCGCGGCCGGAACGCTCGCGTCGCTCGGCGGAGATGGCCTCAAGGTGCAGGCGGCGCTCGCGGAAGAGCTTGGGCTCGCCCAGCCGGACATCACGTGGCACGCGGCGCGCGATACGATTGCGGAAGTCGGCAGCGCGCTCGCAATTCTTGCTGGTGGGCTCGCCAAGATCGCGACCGACGTCATGCTGATGATGCAGACGGAGGTGGCGGAGGCTTTCGAGCCCTTCGTGAAAGGGCGCGGCGGTTCATCAACCATGCCGCAGAAGCGCAATCCGATCTCCTGCGAGATGATCCTCGCCATTGCCAAGGCGGTGCGCTCGGATGCGAGCCTGCTGCTCGATGCCATGGCGGCCGATCACGAGCGTGCGACAGGCCCCTGGCATCTCGAGTGGATCGCCTTGCCGCGCGCCTTCATCGCGACTGCGGGCGCGCTCTATCAGGCACGCTTCATGCTCGAAGGCCTGATCGTCGATGGCGATCGCATGCGGCGCAATCTCGACATCACCGGCGGCTTGATCGTCGCCGAGGCGGCCATGATGGCGCTTGCGCCCTACACTGGCCGCGGCGCCGCGCACGACATCGTCTATGACTGCTGCCGCGAAGCGCTGAACAACGGCACGACGCTGCTCGCGCAGCTCGAGAAGCGCACCGACGTGACCCAGCATCTCGACAAGGCCGCACTCGCCCGCGTCGTCGATCCTGCGCACTACCTCGGCACGGCCCGCGAGATGGTCGATCGGATGCTGAAGGGGTAGGGCAAACAACCACACTTGTTCCTCCCCCCTTGTGGGGGAGGTTAGGAGGGGGGGATTGCAGACCACGAGCGGCAGGGATCCCCCCCACCCCTAACCCCTCCCCACAAGGGGGAGGGGGATTCATCACTTATTATTCCGGCGAACGTGGCGGGAACGGCCCCGGCGGATAATCCACGCGTACGAGATAGAGCCCGCTCGACGGGGCGAGCGCGCCACAGCGGCTGCGATCCGCGGCGGCAAGCGCGGCCGCCATCTCGCTCACGGGCCATTTGCCTTCGCCGACGTGCTTCAGGCTGCCGACGATCGAGCGCACCTGATGATGCAGGAACGGGCGCGCGGAAGCTTCGATGCGGATCTCGTCGCCGACAGCCGTGACGTCGAGCCGATCGAGCGTCTTGACGGCCGAGCGCGCCTGACAACCGGCCGCGCGGAACGTCGTGAAGTCGTGGCGACCGAGAAGCGCCGGCGCGGCCGCCGCCATCGCGGACGCATCGAGTGGGCGCGGCACCCACCACACGCGATCCCGATCGAGGGCCGGCGGCGCGCGACGGGCGAGAATGCGATAGAGGTAATGCCGCGCAACGGCGCTGAAACGCGCGTCGAAGCCATCGCCGATGACCACGCAGTCGAGGATCGTGATGGGCGCAGGTTTCAGGTGGAAGTTCACCGCGTCGCGCACCGTGTCCGCCGGCCACTCCTTGACGAGATCGAAATGCGCGACCTGGCCGAGCGCGTGCACGCCCGCGTCCGTGCGGCCGGCGCCGCGCACCTCGACGGTCTCGCCGCCGAGCTTGTGGATGGCTTCCGCGAGGCTGCCTTGGACGGACTTCCCGTCCGCCTGGATCTGCCAGCCGATGAACGGCGTGCCGTCGTATTCGATCGTGATGCGGTAGCGGGGCATTCGTCCTCAGCAGTCAGGTCGGAGCGGTAATGATGCCGGCTCCGCGATAGCCGCCATCGACTGCCACGATCTCGCCCGTGACGTAGCTCGACTGGCTCTCGTCGAGAAGGAAGTGGATGACGCTCGCGATCTCGCGGGGCTCGGCGTAACGCTTCATCGGAATATGTCGCCCGTAGAGCGCGCGATCGGCGGCCGTGTGCAGGTTCTTCACCATCGGCGTCTCGACAGGGCCCGGCGCGACGGCGTTGACGCGGATGCCATGCGGCGCGAGGTCGTTTGCCATGACCTGCGTGAGGTTGATCACGGCCCCTTTCGAGGCGCCATAGGCCGAGCGCCCCTTCGAGCCGCGGAGGCCCGAGATCGAGGCGACATTGACGATCGCACCACGGCCCGCTTTCAGCATATGGCGCGCGGCCTCGCGCCCGACCAGAAATGTGCCGACCACGTTGACGTCGAGCATGCGCCGGAACAGCTCCGCCGAGGTGTCGAAGACGTGCTTGTCGGCGGCAATGCCCGCCGAGTTGACGGCCCCATCGAGACGGCCGAACGTCTCGGCAACCTCGTTCACCAACGCGCCGACGGCGGGCTCGTCCGTCACGTCGAGCGTGCGCAGGAGTATGCGGGTATTGCCGGGGTGCTGGGAGGCGATCTCATCGAGCGCCTTTGCATCGCGATCGACGAGCGCGACGCGCCAGCCGCGCGCAAGCAGGAGCTCGGCCGTGGCTCGTCCAATGCCTGAGCCTGCCCCCGTGACTATCGCGACCGCTCCGCCGCCCTCTCGACCTGCCATGAGCACACTCCTCGGCTCGATGTGAGACGCGCGCCCTCAGTCAGGCCGCGGATCGCTGCGCAAATCAAGCGCAGTCGCTCAGCATACCTAAAGGACATCGCCTTGGGGACTCGCGGCCACCCGTCACGTCCGGCAGGTGCGCACGAGCATGACCACGGACGCAAAGCCGGCAAGCGCCGCCGCCCCGGCCAGCCATAGGGCACTCGTCGGATCGAAGCGCGCGATCATGGTCGCAAAGACGATCGGCGCGATGGCATTGACGATGCTCTGCGGCAGCATCATGCGGCCGAGGTAAGTGCCGTACTCGCGCACGCCGAAGAGCGTCAACGGCAGCGTATTGCGCGCGATCGCATAGAAGCCGTGGCCGAGGCCGAGGCAGATTGCGAATGCGGCCGCGGTCACAATGGAACCGCCGAACGGCAAGATGAGGAAGAAGCTGCTGCAGCTCAGCCCCGCCGAAAGCAGCGCCGTCGTCAGGATCGAGTAGCGCCCGCCGAGCATGAGCTCGCCGAAACGCGCCGAGGCCTGCGCAGGTCCGACGGCCGCCCACACGCCGACCGCAGCGACGGCGCTGAGACCCATGCCCTTGAACACGTCGATGATCTGCATGTAGAGGCCCCAGACGATGAGCCCCTCGGCGCAAGACCAGACGGTCAGCATGACGAAGGCCATGAAGCGCTTGTCCGGCGGCAAGATCCCATCGACCGCGCGATCGCTCGAAGAGCGCGGCGCGTGCGGGGCCTCCGGAGCGCGCCGCGTCAAGATCAGCGCATGGATCGGCACGCACACCAAGAGATGCAGAAGCGCGAAGCCCAGATAGGCATTGCGCCAGCCGATGCTCTCGATGAGCAGCGCATTGAGTGGCAGGAACACCGTGCCCGTGAGCCCGCTCAGCAGCATGAGGCCGGTGATCGCCTGGCGCGCATTGCTGCCGACGATCTGCACGAGGCCAACCAGCGCGGTGTTGGCCAGCATCATCGGCATGGCGAGGCCGACGAGCACCCAGGCAAGAAGATACGTCGTAGCACCCTGCGTGAACGCCAGCGCGATCATGGCCATCGCCGCAAGCAGCGAGCCTGTGATCATGACAGGCCGCGCGCCTCTCTGGTCCGCGAAGCGCCCGACGCGAGGCGCGACCAGCGCACTCGCCAGCAGCATGATCGTGATGCCGCCGAATACGGCCTCGCGGGAAAGCGCGAGATCGTCGCCGATCCGGGTGCCGAAGATGGTGAGGCTCGAAAAGGTCGTTCCCCAGCCAATGATCTGCGTCGCGCCGAGCCCTACAACGGCGGTCAGAATGCGGCGCCGGTCAACCGGCGCAGTTTGAGTGGCTTCGGCAGTCACGTCTTGAGGTGCCCCAGGAGAGCAGGTGGCGAAATCGAACGGCGGGCCAGGGCTCTCGATCAGAGGCGATCGCGGCCCTGCGGCCGGAGTGGCAGGCTATGCGTGATGAAACATCAGCCATTCTCGCGGGCCGGCACTGCCGCTCCCGCGAACGCGCGCAATCTAGGGGATTTCAAGAAGGCTGTCTCGCCGCGGGTGCTCATGCCCGCCATGCGTGCCCACAGCTAAATTTCGCCATTCTCGACACGGTCATGACGATCGCCGCGCTGCAGCGGTCTGGTCGCCGGTATCGGCCTGCGGCTTGGAGCGCACGGCGCGCTGCGCGGCCTCCCAGAGCTCTCGGATACGCAGGCCGAATTGATCGGACTGTTCGGCAAATAAAATCTGGGCCTTGGGGAGTGCCTCACCGCGCAGTTCGCCGTGCCGGATCGCGCAGTGCCGCACCAGTGTCCGGCGCTCGGCGGCTGTGAGCGCTTGCCCCTCCGGGCCGGCGAGAACGCCTTCGAGAAGCGCAATGTCATGGTCCTGCCCGAGCAGGTCCGCCACCAGCTTTGCCGCCGCGGCACGGGCGAGAAAAGCTTCCGGCCAAGCCTGCTGAATGAGGACCATCTGACGCCAATACGCCTGCGCCGATTTGCGCAGCTCGTGCAGGGGCTCCTCTTCATCCGTATTCTGCAGGGCCCATGCGAGCGCCTTGCGACCGGCACGGTGGCATTTCGTGAGGCCAGCGACGATCGTCTCGAAGCTCGCAGGTTGGAGGGTGATCTCGCCGATCTCGCGCCGCACGGCATCGATCTCACGCAATGCCTCATCCACGTGGCGGGCCGGCGCGGCCGATCCATTGGTGGCCGCGGGCGCGGCCTCGTCGAGCACCGCAAGCAGGCGGTTCGCGGCCTTGGCCAAGGCGGGCTTTGCCTCGAGAAGTCCTTTCAAGAGCCCACGCACGACATCGCGGTCGCGGGCCGCAGACAAGCCGCGGGCAATGTCGCGCAGGCGCGCGTTAGCCTTGCGGAAGCTTGCCTCGCCGAGACCTGGGCGGATCAAGCGAAGGAGGGCTCGTGTCCGCTTGAGGCTCTTGCGCGCTTCGTGCACGCCCGTCTCGAGATCGGCGTCCGCCTGAAGTCGCGCAGCCGCATTCCCGAGCTGCTCGCCCGCAATGCGGCGCACGCCCTTGGCCAACGGCTCCTTCAGCTTCAATCGGTACGCCATAAAGGCCCTTACTTAGACGCTTTACCAATTTCGGCGTTCGGCTTGTCACAAACAAGACATATACGCACCGAAAGCGCGTCTCCCGGCATAACGGCGATATCGGAAATTCGTTTCCCGGCTTAATTGCCGCGGACAGCCTCGGCCCAGCTAAGCCATTGACTTACACGATGTTCTGGATCCGTATGCGTAAAGAAGTCCGTAATGACGGCAACACAATCTGCGCCAGCCAAAAGCACATCGGGAGCCCGCCCCGGCGTTATCCCGCCGATCGCACACAAAGGCAGAGAACCGATCTTCTGCTTCCATGTGCGGACGCGATCGAGGCCCTGCGGCGCCCACTTCATGACCTTGAGCTTGGTCTCCCAGATCGGCCCGAGCGCCACGTAGTCCGGCTCGGCCGCGAGCGCGATCGCGAGCTCGGCCTCGTCGTGCGTCGAGATGCCGAGCTTAGCCCCAGCGGCCTTGATCGTCGCCACGTCTGCTGTAGCGAGGTCCTCCTGGCCGAGATGGATGAAGTCCGCGCCGACGTCGATCGCAGCCTGCCAGTGATCGTTCACGATGAGCTGGCAGCCATGGGCAATGCAGAGCTCGAGGCTTTCGGCAATCTCGCGCCGGATCTCGCGCGGATCCTCGCCCTTGTAGCGAATCTGAAGGGTCCGAACGCCGAGCGGCACAAGTCTGCGCGCCCAGGCAGCATCCGGCACGATCGGATAGAAAACGTCCAGCAGTCGAGGCATGTACCGCTCACTCACTTGAGGTCGAAGAACGGCGTTCCCGCCACGGGCGTGGACGGCGCGGCCATGTCGCGCACTTCCATCATCCCGGCGACGAAAGCCGTGCGCCCGGCGCGGATTGCAGCGCCAAAGGCTTCAGCCATGGCCACCGGGTCTCCCGCCTTGGCGACCGCCGTGTTGAGCAGCACCGCGTCGAAGCCCATTTCCATGGCCTGCGCCGCGTGGCTCGGTGCGCCGATGCCGGCATCGACGACGAGCGGCACGCCGGGGAAGTAGTTGCGCAGCGTGCGCAGCGCATAAGGATTCGCAAGACCGCGGCCCGTGCCGATCGGCGCGCCCCACGGCATGAGCAGCTCGCAGCCCGCCGCGAGCAGGCGCTCGGCGGCGCCGAGGTCCTCCGTCGTATACGGGAAAACCTTGAAGCCTTCGCGCACGAGGACGCCGGCCGCCTCGACAAGACCGAACAGGTCAGGCTGCAACGTGTCGTCGTTGGCGATGACCTCGAGCTTGACCCAGTCGGTGTCGAAAAGCTCGCGCGCCATCTCGGCCGTGGCAATGGCCTCGCGCACCGTGCGGCAGCCGGCCGTGTTCGGCAGCACGCGCACGCCGAGGCCAGCGATCATCTCCCAGAAGCGCTGGCCGCCCTTTTCGCGGGCCCCTTCGCGCCGAACCGAGACTGTCACGACCTCTGTCCCCGCGGCCTTGACGGCGCGCTCGAGCACGTACGGCGAAGGGTACTGGGCCGTGCCGAGGAACAGGCGCGAAGTGAGCTCGGCGCCATAGACGACCAGGGCATCACGCCCGGCGCCGGAGCGCGCCACATTCGCCTTCGTATCGATCATCGTGTCCGTCATCACCCGCCCTGTCTCGGTGACACGATCTCGATCGTATCGCCGCCAGAAAGCTCGACCGTATCCCGCTTGCGGAGGGGGATAAAATCACCGTTGCGCGCGGTTGCGACCTTGGCCTCACCATAGCCGAGCTCGATGAGCAGCTCGGCCAGGGTCCGGGCCCGCGTCTTCGCTCGCTCGCCGTTGACAACCACCTCCAGCACCGCAGCCATCCTCAGAGTTAACTCCCACCCGCTCCCGCCGCCCGAGAATATACGCTCGTGCTGCCAGGAGAAAACGGCCTCTCTCGGTAAATATAGGGTCAATTCCTGCCCGGCGGCGCTGAGGCTGCGATGCACACGGCGCATGTCGCAGCCTGCTGCCGCCTCTTGGTTGCGCAATCCTCACCAGGCCCACCTGCATTTGCCTAAAAAGAGCGCGAACCGCCGCACCTGTTTTTGACCTCTGTGTGGAACACTCGGGCAACGGTCGGGGCGGCCTCCTGCCGGCGCGCCGCGTTTGCACGCTGCAGCGCGCGAGGGGCCGAAAATGGAGATATGAACGATGCGGCTGCCGAACACCACGACGCTCCTGCTCAATGGGGCCGTGGCTCTCATTGCCGTCGCCTCGATCGCGACGATCGGCCGTTCGCTGCTCGTCCGCGACGAGATCGAGACCTGCCGGGCCCGCTATGCCAATGCCGTCCAGTGGTCCCTCCTGCGCGATGACGGCCAGCTTCTGACCGCCTCGGACCTCCAGGCCCGGCTCGGCGCCACGGATTGGGGCCTCATCGAGCGCGTCAGTGTCGTCAAGGCCGACTACGGCGCCGGCAACGCGCTCGCCGTCGATCTCTCAGGCAACGGCGCCGCCACGGGTGCCTCTCCCTCGCGATCGGGTGCGGGCTTCGAATGGGCGCCGCAGTCCGCGGGCCCGGTCGCCGCAGCCTGCGCCTCGTACGCATTCAAGCTCGACCGCCAGTTCGACTTTGCCTCCGGCGGGCGCCTGCCAGGCCTTTTCGGCGGGCCAGCCGGCGCCGACCGCAATGCGCCCGAAGCCTTCTCCATGCGCGTCGCCTGGGATGAATACGGCAAGCTTGGTCTTCACACTCAATTGCCCGGCGTCAGCACATCGCGGGCACTCTCCAACGAGCGCGAAGCCACCGAGCTGCCGCGCGGCCGTTGGGTCATGGTCGACCAGGAGGTCGTGGTCAATACGCCGGGACGCAACGACGGTGTCGTCCGTATCTGGGTCGACGGCCGGCTGCGCTTCGAAAGCCAGAAAGCGGCCTTCCGCACGGATGCGGCAGGGGCCATCCGCGGCGTCCTCGCCGAGGTCGCCTACGCGCGCCAGCCAAGCCCGAGCGACGGCGCCAGCGCCGTGCTCGTCACGCCCTTCGAATATCGCTGGTAGAGCCCGCCGCTCAGCGCTTGGGCTTGCCGCCGGCGACAAAGTTCAGAAGGTGCAGTTCGCGCTTCGCGACAAGGTCCGGGATGACCTTGCCCGTCTCCGCCATGTGCGGGCTGGCACGGTGGGCATCGACGGCCGCCTGATCCTTGTAGATCTCGTAGACCGCGAACTTGGCCGGGTTCTTCGGATCCTGGACCACATCGAACTGCAGGCATCCCGGCTCGCGCTCGAGGCATCGCGTGGCATGGCCGACGATCGCCTCCTTGAAGGCATCGATCTTGTCCGCCTTGGCCTCGAAATGGACGATGATTGCGAGCATGGGCTTTCTCCTGGTCCTGCTTGTTGCTTTGAATGCGCCGCTCAAGCGACCGTCAGCTTCTGCAGGGCAAGCAGCTCGCCGATGCCCTTGCGTGCAAGCCCCATGAGCTGGTCGAAGGCTTCCTGGCTGAACGGCGTCGTCTCCGCCGTGCCTTGCACCTCGACGATACCGCCGCTGCCGGTCATGACGAAGTTCGCGTCCGCATCCGCCTCGGAGTCCTCGGCATAATCGAGATCGAGGACTGCATCCCCAGCATAAAGGCCCGCCGAGACCGCCGCCACCTGATCGCGCAGCACGCCGTCCTTCACCATGTCGCGCGCGCGCATCCAGGCAATGCAGTCATGAAGCGCGACCCATGCCCCCGTGATCGCCGCCGTGCGCGTCCCGCCATCGGCCTGGATGACATCGCAGTCGACGGAGATCTGCTTCTCGCCGAGCTTCGGCAGATCGATGACGGCGCGGAGCGAGCGTCCGATAAGACGCTGAATCTCCTGCGTGCGGCCTGAGGGATGGCCGGTCGTCACCTCGCGGCGCGTGCGCTCGCGCGTCGCGCGCGGCAGCATACCATACTCCGCCGTCACCCAGCCGCGGCCCTGGCCCTTGAGCCAAGGCGGCACGCGCTCCTCGAGGCTCGCCCTGCACAGCACCTGAGTATTACCGAACTTGATCAGGCACGAGCCCTCCGCGTGGACCGACACCGCGCGCTCGATCGAGACGCGCCTCAATTCATCGGGCTTACGCTTTGACGGGCGCATGGGGCTCCTGACTGTGGCAAGATGTTCGGCGCGAGCTGAGCGCGGAAAAGTGCGCCAAGCTACGCAACAGGGGACGACAGATCAACAGCCTATTCTATCACGGCTGTTCCTCGGCCCCGGCACGCGAAAATCCTTCGAAGGGATGACGGCCATAGATCGACGATGCGCGAATTGTCCCTCCACAGACGGGTTCGCGAGGCTATGATGGGGCGATTTCGCGTTCGCCCATTGTGCGGTGCGACGAGCTTGGCTGGATGGCGCGGAGGCCCCCGCGGTCATCGGCCCTGAGATTGCTAGGGGACAACCGCGAGGCGATGCAGCCCGACATCCTCGAACTGCGAGATTTTTACGATCGCCCACTCGGCTCGCTGGCCCGAAGGGTCATCGCGCAGCGCATTCGCGCCCGGTGGTCGCGGCTCCCCGGCGCAACCCTAATCGGCGTCGGCTATGCCGTGCCCTTCCTCGGCTCATTCCGCAGCGAGGCCGGGCGCATCGGTGCGCTCATGCCCGCGACGCAGGGCGCAATCATGTGGCCGTCGAACGGTGGCGTCTGCACCGCTCTCTACGAGGAGGATATGCTGCCGCTCCCCGATGCGAGCGTCGACAATCTCCTCGTCGTGCATTGCCTCGAGGGAAGCGGCAACGTTCGCAAGCTGCTGCGCGAGCTCTGGCGCGTGCTCAAGCCCGAAGGCCGCCTCATCATCGTCGTGCCCAATCGCCGCGGCGTGTGGGCGCGCATGGACACGACGCCCTTCGGGCACGGCCAGCCCTATAGCCCGCGGCAGCTCGAGCGCGTGCTCAAAGAGGCGCTGTTCTCTCCTGTCGACTGGAGCGGCGCGCTCTTCGTGGCGCCCGTCGATCGCGCGTTCGTGCGGCGCACGGGGCTCGCCATCGAGCGCGTCGGTGCGCGGATCTGGCCGCTCTTCGCGGGCGTCATCATCGTGGAGGCGAGGAAGGAGCTTTCCTCACCAGTTGGCACGGGGGCCATAGCGCGACGCCTGCCCCAGCTCGTACCCTTGCGCGGCGCGACGCGCTCCCGCACCGAGTTGCTCGATCACAAACGCGCGCCGCCCGAAGACGATCTCAGATCGTGATGCGCTGAGCGTTCGGCTCGACCCAGCGAGCGACGCGCAGGAGGCGCGCTTCGTCACGGCGCAGGCCGATGAGCTGTACGCCGCAGGGCATTCCACCGATGGTCATCAGCGGCAGCGTGATGCAGGGCACACCGAGCAGCGTCCACATGCCATTGAAGATCGCGTTGCCGGTCGAGCCGAGCCCCTTGGGCGCGGGCCCGGGCGATGAGAGCGTCAGGATCGCCGAATGTCGGCTGAGCAGATCTTCGACGGCCGCATAGGCCCGGTCACGGGCGCGCAGGCCATCGATGTAGGCGCGTGCGAGGACGGTCTCGCCATAGCGGATGCGATCGGCGAGGCTCGACGAGATGCCGTCCGGCGAGGCTTTGAGCAGCGGGCCATAGTAGGAGGCCTTCTCGGCTTCCATGATGTTGTTGTGGTGCTGCACGATGCCGTCGAAGGCCGGCATCTCGACATCGACCACGCGCTCGCCGAGCGCCTTCGCGAAGCGCTCGATGGCTTCCTTGGCAGCAGGCTCGGCTTTCTCCCAGGCAGGCGAGCGGAAGAAGGCGAGGCTCGGCGTTGCCGACGGCCCTTCAGCGAGCGCGCTCGCGAGATTGGGGCGCGGCCGCGCATAGCTCACGTCGTCGGCCGAGTCATGCGCGCCCATGGCATCGACACCGAGCGCAAGATCATCGAGGCTGCGGCCATACACGCCGACCGTATCGAGCGTGTGCGACTGCATGGTCACGCCCGTGCGCGAGATGAGGCCGAGCGTCGGCTTGATGCCGTAGATGCCGCAGAAGGACGCCGGGCGGATCACCGAGCCGCCCGTTTGCGTGCCGAGCGCGAGCGGCACCATTCCGCACGCAACGGCTGCCGCCGAGCCCGACGACGAGCCGCCGGGCGTGTGCTCCAGATTGTGCGGGTTGTGCGTCTTGTTGGGAACGTGGGTCGCCAGCTCCGTCGTAACGGTCTTGCCCATGATGATGGCGCCCGCACCGCGGAGCTGGGCAATGCAGCCCGCATCGTGCTCGGGCTGATGGTCCTTGAAGTAGGCGCAGCCATTCTGCGTCGGCATGTCCGCGGTATTGATTACATCCTTGATGCCGACCGGAATGCCATTGAGCGGACCAGGGGCGCGGCCTTCGCGGCGGCGCTCGTCGGCGGCACGCGCTGCCGCGCGCACATATTCAGGATCGAGATGCACCCAGGCCTTCACATCGGCCTCGCGCTCCGCCACGCGCGCGATGAAGGCATCGGCATACGCGAGCGCGGTCAGCTCGCCAGCCTTCATGCGGGCAGCAGCCTCGGCGGCCGTGAGTTCGGCAAGATGGGTCATGGGCGCGTCTCCGCTGACGTTTCTGAATTGCGCATGGCTTCGGCGAGAATGCGGGCGACGTGGCGGGCGGGCCGGCCCGTGCCGTCGTGGATCTGATGGCGGCAGGAAAAGCCATCGGCGACGATGGCCGTCTCGGGCGCGGCCTTGCGCACGGCCGGCAGCAGCGAGAGTTCACCCATTGCCATCGAGGTGTCGTAAGTCTCCGCGCGATAGCCGAAGGCGCCGGCCATGCCGCAACAGCTCGACTCGACCGTCTCGACCTTCAGGCCATCGACCAGCTTGAGCGTCTTGCCGACGGCATCGAAAACGCCGAACGACTTCTGATGGCAGTGGCCGTGCAGGAGCACAGTGCTGTCCGATTTCGCGATCGGCCCGCTGATCCGGCCCGATGCGGCTTCCTCGGCGAGGAATGTTTCGAGCAAGCGCGCCTGCTCGCCGATCTTCGCAGCCTCCGCGCCAAGCCCCATGCCCTGCATCTCATCCTTCAGCGTCAGCAGGCACGAGGGCTCGAGCCCGACGATGGGCACGCCGCGATTGGCAAACGGCAGCAGCGCCGCGATCAGTCGCCGCGCTTCTGTCCGAGCTTCATCGACGAGGCCAGCAGCGAGGAACGTGCGGCCACAGCAGAGCGGTCGCGGCTTCGCGCTGCCCATCATGAGAACCGATGCGTAGTGCCACTTCGGACCGTCATCGGCGCGCGGCACGATCACGCGATAGCCGAGCCGCGAGAGCACCTCAGCCGCATCGCGCAGGTTGTCCGGCTCGAAGGTGGTGTTGAACGTATCGGCGAACAGTACGACCTCGCGGCCATCCGCCGGCCCGACAGGAACATCCTGCCGGAAGATATCGCGACGCCAGCGCGGCAATGGCCGCTTCGCAGAAAACCCGGCGAGCCATTCGCCGACGCGCGCCGCGCCGGGAATGACCTCGCGAAGGTTGAGCAGGAATGAAACCTTCGACGCCATCCCCGCATAGCGCGGCAGGTACGCAACAAGCCGATCGTGCAGCGAGAGCCCGTGCTTCTTGTTGCGCGCAGCCAGCACCTCGATCTTCATGCGCGCCATGTCGACGCCGGTCGGGCACTCGCGCCGGCAGCCCTTGCAGGAAACGCAGAGTTTCAGCGTCTCCATCATCTCGTCGCTGGTGAAGGCATCTGGTCCGAGCTGGCCGGAAATAGCGAGGCGCAGCGTGTTGGCGCGCCCGCGCGTGACGTGCTGCTCCTCCATGGTCACGCGATAGCTCGGGCACATGACGGCGCCAGCGAGCTTACGGCACTCGCCGTTGTTGTTGCACATCTCGACGGCGCCCTGGAAACCACCTCCGGCGCCGGGCCATGCCGACCAGTCGAGTGCCGGCTTGAAATCCGCAACCGCGTAGTCCGGGCCGTAGCGGAAGAGCGTGCGGTCGTTCATGCGCGGCGGGCGCACGATCTTGCCGGGGTTCATGAGGCCCGCCGGATCGAAGCGGTCCTTGACCTCCTCGAACAGCTCGACGGTCTTGCGGCCGTACATCATCTCGTGGAACTCGGAGCGCACGAGACCGTCGCCGTGCTCGCCCGAGTGCGCGCCCTTGTACTCCTTGACCATGGCGAACGCTTCTTCCGCGATCGCGCGCATGGTGTTCGCGTCTTTTTCGAAGATCGGAAGAGCGTC
>Ga0066256_1002978_pt1 | contig 17267 bp, 2 predicted proteins | sample ThiBio_1000_biof_FD_87107 | JGI IMG/M metagenome (GOLD analysis project Ga0066256, IMG submission 87107) | Wastewater bioreactor microbial communities from Cape Town, South Africa - Thiocy_expt_1000_biof (version 2) | ecosystem: Engineered > Bioreactor > Thiocyanate-remediating >...
CCAACGTGGCGCTGCGCAAGCCGGCGTGGCAGAGCAGCGCCAGCGACGGCGTGGCGAAAGCGGGCCTGGCGGTGGACGGCGTGGTAAGCAACGACGCCACTGCGCTGCCGCGCACCTGCGCCGCCACCGCCACTAACTACTACGATGCCACGCGGCCGGCGTCCTGGACGGTAGACCTGGGCGCGTCCATGGACGTGGCGTCCATTGAGGTGTGGCCGCGCACCGACTGCTGCCTGGCGCGCAACACGCGGTGGCAGGTGTACGTCGGCCAGTCGCGCGACATCGCGTTTGACACGCGGTGCACCGCCACGCCGGCAGACATGACGCCACCCACGGGCTCCACCAGCGTGGTGGTGGCGTGCGCGGCGCGTGGCCGGTACGTCACCATCCGCCGCGGCTTCCAGTCAGGCGACGACAACATCCTGGCGCTGTGCGAGGTGAAGGTGTGGGCGGCGGGCGTGGTGGACCAGCCGCTGCCGCGCGCCTACCACGCCGCCGCCGCCGCCGCGGGCTACATGTGGGTGTTTGGCGGGCAGGACGCCAACGGCCTGCGCTTCAGCGACCTGCGCGCATTTAACCTGGCCACCAAGGTGTGGGTGCCGCTGGCAGACAGCGTGGCGCTGGGCATGCCGCCCTCCGCGCGCGCGTTTGCCGCCGCCAGCGCGCTGCCCTCCGGCCTGTACTTGGCTGCCGGCCTGACGGATGGCGACGCCACCAACGAGATGTGGCGTGTGGTGCTGCCGGCCTGCCCGCCGCTCGTCAGCCGTGCCGGCATTGCCACCGATGTGTGCGTGCAGGGCGGCACGGCGTGCTTCTATACCTGCGTGGCGGGCTACACGCGCGCCAACGGCTACGCGCCGCTGGTGTGTAACGCGTGGGGCGAGTGGGTGGGCAGTCAGCCGGTGTGCGTGGGCATCCCGCCCACGCCGCCTGCCTCCGTGTCCGCCGTGCTGGCCACCGCCACCACCGCCACCGTGAGCTGGCCGCTGGCGCCCGGCGCGGTAAACACAACCAACTACACCGTGGCAGCCAGCTACGGCGCTACTGGCGAGCCGTTCTACCCCGCCACTACGCCGACGGGGTGGGGTAGCCGGTGGACATGGGTGCCTGGTGCGTCGGGGTCGTCGTATTCTCTCACAGGTACCGCCCTCACCATCACGGCGCCCGCTGGCGCCACCACCGCCGCCGGCACGGCGCCCGCGCTGGTGTACGGCTGGCCGTCGGGTGTCAGCCGCAGCGACTACGGCGCGGAGGTGACGATACATACGGCGTGCTACACGGGCGCCATCAACACGGTGGCGGGCCTGGGTGTGTGGGATGGCGGCAACGCCGGCGGCTACGTGCCGTTCCAGGTGGGCCTGCGCTGCACCGGCTCCACGTACGCCACTGTTATTGTGGCGGAGGCCGCCAACGGCGCCTTCTCACGCACCGTTGCGCTCCCCCCCGCCATCCTGCACCTGCGCTTGGAGCGCCAAGCCGCCACTGGTTGGTTCCACTCGTGGTACCGGCTGGCGCGCACCGACGCGTGGACCAGCCTGCTGCGGTGGGACCCTGCCACCTCCACGCCCGGCAACGTGCCGCCCGCCACGTCCTCCATCGCGTTGCTGGCATCCAACCCCACCGGCGCGGCGTGGGACGCCTCCTTCCTGGCTGTCTCTGTTGCGCCGCGCCTGTGTTACGCCTACCCCGCTACTGCCGTCGTCACCAACGCATCGGTGACCGCGGTGGTGGCCGGCCTGCCACCCAACGCCTCCCTCACCTTCACCGTCACCGCGGTGGCGCCGCAGGGCGCCAGTACGCCTGTGTCATCGACGGTGGGCGTCATTGCGACGGCACCCACGCCACCCACGCCCGGCACCACGCCCGCGGCGCGGCTGGCTGCCACCGCCAGCAGCACGCTGGTGAGCGGCGCCGCCATGCCGTACTCGCCCGCATTTGCCATTGACGGCGACCTGACGCAGGCGGACACGCCGGCGGCGCCGCGGTGCGCCGAGACCAACACGGACGGCCAGCCGTGGCTGACGGTGGACCTGGGTGCCGTGGTGGATGTGCGCGCCATCACGCTGTACGGCCGCACGGACGCCACCTCCATTGCCACGCTGGCGTACGCGGAGCTGTACGTGGGCGCGTCGCCGTCGTGGGTGTACAATCCCGCGTGCCCCGTGGACGGCCTGCCCACCGGCCTGGACGCCGGTACGGGCATTGCCACCTACGCCTGCGCCGCTGCTGGTCGCTATGTGACGGTGCGCGCCTCAGTGGCAGCCACCCCGCAGACGCTGGCGTTGTGCGAGGTGGTGGTGGCCGCCGCCAACGCCTGCCCGCCGCGCGTCCCCGCGCATACCAACGCTGCCAACGCCACCGCGTGCACCGCCGCGGCGCGCGGTGTGACGTGCGTCACAAACTGCGCCGCGGGCTACACGCGTGCGTCTGGCTCGTCCACTGCGGTGTGCCGCGGCGCGTCGTGGGATGCACCACCCCTCGTGTGCGTGCCAGCGTGCGGCGCCCTGCCGCTGCCCACTTACGCCACCGGCTGCCAGACGTCCGTGGTGGCAGAGACGTTTGACACTGACAACGGCACCACACTGGCGACACGATGGGCGGCACTTGACGCCGGCGATGCGGTGGCGGCGCAGTGGGTGGTGGCAGATGGCGCGCTGCAGGCGCTGCCTACCACGTGCGGCCGGCGGGTGGACATTATGGCCACCGCCGCCACTGCCGCCGTCTTCCAGCGCCAAGCCGCCGCGCGTCTGGCGCTGTGGTGGCCGGGGCAGGCGGGCGTGTGGCTGGCAGCCATCGATTCCAGCAACGGCTACCGCCTGGTGCTGGATGCTGCCACCGGTGTGCACGCGCTGGAACGCGTGGTGGCGGGCGCCGCCGTCACGCTGGTGACGGGCGTGGCAGCCGTGGCGGCGGGGCAGACACACGCCATCGTGCTGGGTTACGACTCCGGCACCTTTACCCTAGCCATCAACAATGTGGCGGTGTTCACCACCACCGACACGACGCTGTACCTGGGCGGGTTTGGCGTGCACGCGTCCGCGTCCGCCCGCTTTGACTCCATCTACTACGACCTGCCGTGCTCTGACTGCAGCGGCCTGCTGCCGGGGCAGCTGTGCACCGTGACATGCGACGCGGGTTACGTGGGTGTGAACACGACGGTGGGCTGCAACATGACGGCTGGCGGCGCGGCGTTGGTAACTGCCACGCCTGCGTGCACCATCGCGCCGCCCTTCTTCACGTCGGCGGTGCGATACATTGCTGAGAACTCGCCCGCGCAGACTGCGGTGGGCGACCCCGTGATTGCGGATGTGGCGGCGGCGTCGCAGCAGGTGGGCTACTCCATCACGTCTGGCAACACGTACGGCGTGTTTGTGGTGGACCAGTGCACCGGGCAGCTGCGCGTCGCCAATGCGACGCTGGACTACGAGACGCAGGCCACCTACGTGCTGGGCCTGCAGGCGTACCTGGTGGGTGTGTCTGCCGTTGCCACCGCCGTCACCGTCACGGTGCACGTCACCAACGTGAACGAGGCCGCCGTCGTGCTGCCGCAGACGCTGATGCTGCCAGAGAACTCGGCGCCGCTGACGCTGGCGGGTGTGCTGGTGGCGTTTGACCCCGAAAACTCGACGCAGGTGTGGCGGCTGGACTTGGACGCCAGCGGCGGCCGGTTTGCGCTGGTGCCCGCCACCGGTGCCGTCATCGTGGCGGGCACCAACACCCTACCGCTAAACTACGAAGCAAGCCCCAATAGCTGGAGCATGCGCGTGGTGGCCATTGATGCGGCCGACGCCACCCTGGTGTCGCTGCCCGCCACCATCACCGTCGCCCTGACTGACATGAACGACGCGCCGGTGGTGGCGACGCGGCTGGTGTCATTCCTGGAGGTGGCGGCGACGGGCGCGCCCGCGGTGACAAATGCCACCACGACGGCTGTGGTCGCGACGGACGAGGATGTGGGGGTGTGGGCGTCTGCCTCCACGTACGCCCTCGTGCCGCCGTCGTCTGGCGCCTACAACCTGACGGCGTGCGCGCTGGCGGCCGGCACCGGCTGGCCCACACAGGGTGGCACGCGCGGGGTCAGCGACACGCCCCTCTTCGCCATTGCCGCCGCCACGGGTATGATTACCCTTGCAGCGCCGCCCGCCATGCCGTGGGCGCAGATGACGCCGTTTGTGGCGGGTGGTGCGCTGGTGCGCGCAGCCTACACCGTGTGTGTGGTGGCCACAGACGGGTTCGGCGCAGCATCCGCACCGGCGCCGGTGACGGTCACCGTTATTGCGGACGTGCCCGCCACGCCCGTCATCACCGGCATGTCTGGCGCGGTGCCAATGGGTACGACGGGCGGCGAGGCGGTGTACTTCACGGGCACGTCGCTGGGCGCCGCTGCCGCAGGCTACACCTACACCGCGTACTACAGCTCGGGGGCCACGCGGTTGAATGCCACCGGCTGCACCGTGTCGGTGGACGACGTGCGCCTCGTGTGCACCACCGTGCCCGGCGCTGGCGGCGGCTACCGGTGGCGCGTGTTCCGGCGCTCCATGGCGGCGGCGGTCGCCGACGAGATCACGCAGCTGGTGGAGCTGTGGGCGGACTACGCGGCGCCCACCGTGACGGCGGTGGTGGGCGGCGGTGCGCTGCCCACCGCCGGCGGCGCGACAATCACGTTCCTGGGCACCAACTTTGGCCCACCCGGCACGCCCATCGCCATCACGTACGGCACGGCGTACGAGTTCCCCTGCGCGCACACCGGCCTGGGCACCGATAACCACACGGTGGTGCACTGCACACCGCCGTTGGCCACCACCGGCGGCTCTGCCACAGGGTCGTCAGGCGCCGACCTGCCGTGGCGCATGGTGGTGCCGTCCGCCCCCGCCTACCTGTCCCGCACCATTACCAACGCGCTGGGCGACGCCACACAGCTGCTGTCGCATGCGCCACCCACCATCACCGCGGTGGCGGCCGGCGCCGTTGGTGTGGCGGTGCGCGCGTTAGCAACGAGTGGCGGCCAGGTGCTGCGCATTGCGGGCACCAACCTGGGCACCCCCGCCGCCGGCACGAGCGTGACGTTCGGCGGCGCGGACGGCACCCTGCTGGCGGCGGCGCCCTGCACACGCAATAACCCGCTGGACGGGCATACTGCGCTGTACTGCACTACGCCGCCTGGCGTGGGCGCCGACTACGGCTTTAAGGTGTGCATCAGCGGTGTGTGCACCAGCAGCGTCACGTCTGGTGCCGCCGCCGGCATGGGTGTGACGTACGCAGCGCCCACGCTGAACGGCAGCGACCCTGCGGCGCACGCACTGCCCACCGCGGGCGGCCAGCTCATCCGGCTGTACGGCACCAACCTGGGCCCCACAACGTTCCCGGTGCCCGCCATTGACTGGGTGCGCTACGGCCCGGCGCGCGACCCGGCGCGCTACACCGCGTCTGCCTGCCGCGTTGCGGTGGCAGACGCCGTCATTGAGTGCACTGCAGTGGAGGGCAGGGGGGCGGGGCACGGCGTGGCGCTGTCGGTGGGTGGCCAGGGGGTGGCCGCCCCGCTACCCGCCGGCGTGTCGTATGCGGCGCCCATTATTACCGGGTTTGCTGGCGCAGCGGCGACGGCGGGCGACACGCGCGGCGGCGAAGTGGTTTCCATTAGCGGCCTCAACTTTGGCGTGGCGGACGCCGGCACCAACGCCAACCTGTCGGTGACGTACACGGGTGCGTACGTGGACGGCGTAGCAAGCGCGGTGACGTACACGCCCGCCGCGTGCGCCATTGTGACGTCGCACACGCTCATCCAGTGCGCCACCGTGCCGGGCGCGGGCGCCGGCCTGAAGTGGCGCGTGGTGGTAGATGGCCAGGTGTCGGGCGAGCCCACCACCGCGTACGCGCGGCCCATCATTACCGCCATCGTGTCTGCTGCCGGCACGCCGGTGACGGCTGCCAGCGTGGACGGCGGCGAGGTGGTGTACCTGGTGGGGAACTTTTTTGGCCCCTCGCTGGTGCTCAATGGCACCACCACCTCCCTGCTGCAGGCGGTGTCGTACGGCTCCACCGGGCTGGAGTACGTCGTGCCGCCGTCCGGCTACACGCTGGTTAACCACACCGCCATCGCGGTGACCACGCTGCCGGGCGTGGGCGGCGGCCTGACGGCCCGTGTGACGGTGGGCGACCAGGTCTCCACCACCGCGCCTGGCGTCACATTCAGCTACCGCGTGGCGTCGGTGGACGCCGTGGTGCCGGACTGGCTGCACTACCCCGCCAGCGCGCAGGCGGCGCCCATCGTGACGCTCATCACCCGCAACCTGCCGCTGGCGGACGCGCAGTCGTACATTGGCGTCCTGTTTGGCACCGGCCTGCATGCCATGCTGGTAGCGCCCTGGCTGCCCACCACCGCGTTCCAGCGCGCACTCGTCTCCAACGCCGACGGCAGCATGAACATCACGGCGGCGGTGCCGTACGCGCTGGCGGGCACGCGCATTGCGGTGGCGGGGGGGGGGCAGGCGGCGGCGGCGCGCGCCGCCGGGGTAGCACCCCCCTCTGGCGGCCTGTCGCCCCGGACGCCCCCCCCCCCCCTCTCCTTCTTCCCCCCCCCCCTTGTCACCCCCCTCGTTACGTACCCGCCGGTTGCGGCCCCCGGGAGGCCGCCCGCCGGCCGCGCGCCGGCCGGCCCCCTTACCGCGCCCGACCCGGTGTGGAACTGCACCAACCCCGACATGATGCTGGTGACGCTGAATGGCCGCGATTTTGCGGCGTCGCCGGCCGATGCGCTGGTGAATGGCGGCGTGTCGCGCGTGCTGGCGCTGCAGCCACCCGACGACCCGCTGCTGGGGCCGCAGCCCTTCTCGGCGGCGCACGCGACGCTCGTGACATGGAACCCCACGCGCATCGTGCTGCTCACGCCGCTGGCCACCGCCACCGCGCGCGTGTCGCTCACCTTCACCACGTGGGACGGCAACCTGACGACGCAGGAGTCGACGGGGGCGTACGACACCGTTAGCCCTGCCATCGTGTCCATGGCGGGTGCCACCGCCGGCATCCCCACCAGCGGGTACGCTGATTGGGCGCACCCGCTGGACTTGCAAGTCATCAGCTTGGACAGCGCCACGGACGTGCAAGTGCTGGTGGGCAATGCCACCTGCCCGCTGTGGTGCGCCACCGCCTTTGGTGACTGCAACTCCACGGCGGCGGTGTTTGCCGACGTATTGGCTGCCGGCGGCGCCATCGATGCCAACGGGCACTCCCGGTGGTCGCTGCGCTGCCGGCCGCCGGCGGGTGTCGGCGCCGGCGTGCCGGTTGTCATTCGCGCCTGGGCAGGCGTGTCCATGGTGACTAGCGCCGGCGGCGCCACCGTCAGCTATGCGGCGCCCGCGCTGATGGGATGGGCCGTGACGGCCAACGCCAGCCCGACAGCCACCGTGCTGGCTGCTGGCGGCGCACCACCGCAGCCAATTAGCTCGCCGTCCTCTGGCGGCTGGCTGCGGCTGTACGGCACCAACTTCGGCCCGGCGCCGTCATTGCGCCTACCTGATGGCACCACCGTCGACTCGCTGACGCCCTGCCCTACCGCCGGCTCGCCGTACGCCGGTGTAGCAGGCATTCAATGCGTGGGCGCGGCGGTTCTGCCCGGGGAGGGCACCGGCGCGCTGCTGCCGGCGCTGGCGCTGGACGGCACCTTTTTCATTACGCTGACGGCCGGCAACCAAGCCACCACCGCGCCCTTTGTATACCAGCCGCCGGCGGTGTACAGCGTCGCGCCGGTGCTCGGTGGCTTGCTGCCCACCGTTGGCGGCGTGCAGATGCGCGTGACGGGCGCCAACTTTGGTGCCCCGGTGGCGGGGCAGGACCCGGCGGCGTCGGTTGTGGTCGTAACGCTGGCATGGGCGGACGGCGACACGGCGGCATGCACGGCGCCCGTGCGGCACAACCACACCAGCCTGGAGTGCACCGCGCCGGCTGGCAGCGGCACCGCGGTCGTGAACGTCACGGCGGGCGACCAGTCCAGCGCGCCTAACGGCACCGCGAGTGCGGCGGTGTATGCCCCGCCGTCCGTGACGAGCGTGAGCGTGGGCGGCGTGGACGTGACGCTGACGCAGGGAAGCGAGTGGGTGGGGCGGTCCAATGTGCTGCTTGGCGTGGCGGACGGTGTGAGCGCAGGCGACGAGGTGGTCATCGAGGGTGACAACTTTGGCGCGCCGAAGCCGCTGCTGCGCCACTGCCTGTTTTGGCACTGGCCGTACGGCGGCGCGGGGCGCGAGGCGCTGGCAGGCGGCACGCCACTGGCATGCACGGGGGTGGAGGAGCGGGCTGGCGACGGTGAGATGGCGGCGCCGTACATCACGGAATGGTCGCACACGCGCATTGTGGGCGTTGTGCCGCCCGGCTGCGGCACCCGCGCGCTGCAGCTGTCCATCCGCCGTGTGGGCCTGCACTGGGCGGCGCCCTCTACGCCCACGTGGCTGCTGCGCTACGCCACACCCCTGCTCACCTCCCTGACACTGCCCGACGCCGGCGCCGCCACCGAGGGCGGCTCGCCCGCCACCCTGACCGGTGAGCACCTCTGCCCCGGTGCTAACTGGAATGAGTCAGAGGCGGCGGCAGCTGCCACCGACGCCGAGAGCGGTGCCTTTCAGACGCCGCTGGCGCTGGATGTCGCGCCATATGTCCCGCTTGCCACGCCGCGCCTGCTGGTGGGGCCGTATGCCTGTGTGGTGGGCGTGGTGGGCGCGTCCACGACCGCCACCGGCTGCTGGGCGGCGGCGTCGTACGCCGATGACACCACGCTGTCCCTGCCGCTGCCGCCCGGTGTGGGACTGAACAAGACGGTGGTACTGCGGGTGGAGGAGGGCGGCAGCGTCGCGGCGGTGTCCAACGCGCTGCGCTACAGTTACGCCACGCCTGTCATGACCACGCTGTACCCCGCCATCGTGTACATGACGGACGTCAACGCCGACCGCACGGTGGACATTGCGGGCACCAACTTTGGCAACCCGGAGCTGGCGGACGCGCAGGCGTGGACGGCGGAGGAGCGCGCCACCACGGCGGCGCTGGGTGCCATCCCGTGCGTCTCCGTGTCTGCCATCCGCACGGCGGGCGTCACATCGGAGCGGTGCGCGCTGGGATCACCGCTGCCGGTGGGCGAGCACAACGCCAGCATGACGGTGGTGGGGCAGGTGGCGGTGACTACCGCGGCGCCCATCCTGCTGGTGTGTTCGCCTGGCTACTACGGCCGCACGGGCGAGGTGTGCGCCGCCTGCCCCACCGTGGGCGCGCGCTGCGACGGCTTCCTGTTCTACGCGGCGGGCGGCGATGACGCACGCAACTCGTACCCGCGCCCGCTGGCGGGCTTCTACAACCTGAATGGCACCACCGCCGACGCCTGCCCGCCCTCCTCTGGTGTAGCGGGCCGGGACGTGTGCATTGTAGCGTGCGAGCCCATGGACGCCTGCCTGGGCGACAACCTGTGCGCCGCCGGCTACGTGTCCCCCGCGCCGTACTACCGCTGCGCCACCTGCGCGCCCGGCTACTTCCGCCGCAACGGCACCTGCATGCGCTGCCCCACCTCGCCGTACGCCGTCCTCGTCGTGTTTCTGGTCATGTTTGTGGCCGCCGCGTGCGTCGGCTTTGTACTGAACCTGCGCGGCGTTAACCTGGCGGTGCTGTCCATCGGTGTGGACTTCTTCCAGGTGGTGTCCCTGTTTGGCGCATCACGCATCAAGTTCCCTGCCATCGTGCGCGACATCCTGTCCGCGCTGTCCGCCTTTAACCTGAACATTGAGGTGGTGGCGCCCGAGTGCTTCGTGCCGGACGTCACGTACCGCCAAAAGTTCCTGGCGGTGGTGGCGCTGCCGGTGGCGGTGGCCGGCATTGTGGCAGCGCTGGCGGCTGTGCACGCGGTGTGGCGCGCGGCGTACCGCTTCACCTGCTCCCGCCGCGAGGTGTGCGCCGGCGGCGGCCCGCTGCTGTCCACCTGGATCACCGTCCTGTACTTCTTCTACCTGTACGTCACGCGCACGCTGCTGGACGTGTTCAACTGCGTGCCCACCACGCCGCCGGACGGCCGCCTGTACCTGCAGCCGGTGTTTGAGGAGTGCGGCGTGCCAGGCGGCACGCAGCGCACCCTGCTGCCATATGCCGTCGCTGGCTTCCTGCTGTACACCGCCGGCTACCCGCTGGTGCAGCTGGTGTGGCTGGTGCACCGCCGCGAGACGGTGCTGACCGACCAGCTGCTGCGGTCACTGCACCTGGGCGACGACCGCCTGACCGGCCCCGACACGCTGGCCTTCCGCCACGCCTGTGGCCGCGCTTACTACCAGTTCCGGCCGCAGTTTGCGCCGTACTGGGTGTCCGTCATCCTGCTGCGCAAGTTTGGCATCGCCGCCACCGCGGTGCTGTTCAGCCAGAACGCCGCCTTCCAGATGGCGGCCTGCCTCCTCGTCGTGTTCCTGGCGTACACCGCGCAGGTGCGCGCCAAGCCATACATGAGCCGCGCCAATGTGGATGACGTGCTGCCGGACATGCAGGCGCGTGCCGCCACGTCCACCCTGTACGCCCGCGTGCTGACGCATGGGCAGGAGGTGCAGGACCGAGGGCACCGCGTGCCGCTGCCCTCCCGCCTCATGCCGCGCCGCGCAGCGGAGGCGGCCATGGCGGCGGTGGCAGCCTCCCGCCCCATGACCGCGCACGCCGCCCTTACTCGCACCACCTCCGCCCTCGTGCGCTGGCTGTACGACTACAATACGGTGGAGGCGGTGCTGCTGTTTGCCGCCGTCGTGGTGTGCCTCATGGCCATCATGTACCAGGCGCAGGGCGCGAACCCGTACTACGAGGACCCGCACGCGCAAGACTCCATCACCGTCGTCCTCCTCGTCGCCATCGCCGCCGGCACGCTGTATTTTGTCGCCGTCGTGGTGGCAGACCTGTCTTCCATGCTCGCCAGCGCGCGCGCCGGCGCATCCGGCCGTGAGCCGCTGCCGCTATCGCGCACCCGCCGCGCACCGCCAGCACCGCCGGGGAAGGCGGCGGTGCCGACCGCTGCACTGCCGCCGCAGCCGTCGCGGGTGGCCACTGCAGGCGGCGGCAGTGGCGGCGGCGGCGGCGGCGGTGCAGACGCAGGCATCACGGAGGTGGTGTCCAGCCCGCTGTTCATTGCGCACGTCACCGCCGCCGCCGGCGCGGACACCGAGCTGGCGGTGTCGGCGTGGCAGGCGCGGTACGAGTCGGAGCACAGCCGCGCGGCGGAGGCGGCCAGCGCGCTGGCGGTGGCAGAGGCGCAGGTAGCGGCACTGCGCGCCGCCAAGTACAACCTGGAGCACCGTGCCGCCGCCCGCCCTACGCCTCGCTTTGGCCCCGGTGGCGTGAGCGCCGGCGTGCTGTCAGTCGTACGCGGCTTCACGCGCCCCGCGGCACTGGGCGGCGCCGTGGTTGGTCCGCCTTCCCGCCGTGCTGCATACGCGCCCACCGGCGCGGCCACCACCGGCGCGCCACGTACTGCTACGGTGCCACCCTCGCCGCTGGCAGCGCCGGGCACTCCTGACCGCGCCGCCACCCCGCCGCCGCTGCTTGATGTTGGGGCGGATGACCCGCACGGCGTTGTAGACGGCGCGCCGTCCACCGAGCAGCAGCACACTGGCGCCGACGCTGATGCTGACGCTGATGCACACGTCCGGCTTGATGTTGTTTCCAGCGACGACGGCATTGATGGCGGCAGTGGTGGCGGCGGTAGCGGCGGCGGCAGCACGCCGCTGGCGGCCTCCCAAGTGGTGCGGCCGAGTGCGCCGGCAGCTGTGAACGCGTACGCCAACCCACTGGCCGCCGCCGCCGCCGCCACGCGCACGCCGTCAACCCGCCGCCTCATCTCACGCGGCCCGCGTGCCGGCGGCTTGTAACCGCGCTACCGGTATTTGCATTTACAGTATTGTAATTCAACACACTTGCGTGTGTGACGATCCCTTTGTTTTTGTGCTGCGTGGTGCGCGCCTCGCAGCGTCACTGGCGTATTGCGCGCCCGCCGTGCCTGCCATTTGTTGTTGAAGGTTCCGTTTGTGCCCTTTGCAATAATGTCCATGCCGCGATGGCAGGCCAATGCTCCAACAACACTATGCAATCACTATCACCCAATGCACAACCACAAACGGGCGTGGTCACCACCGCGTGCCGCCGCCAGCACCAGCCCTCGTTGCCCCACGGCCGGCCGTCGCCCCCGCTGCGGCACGTCTCATCACTGCGGCACGGCCTTCCGCTGCGGCACGGCTGGCCTCAGCAAGGTAGGCCGCCGCTGCGGCACCGCGTGCAGCTGCTGCGGCAAGACTGGCCGCCGCTGCACCGGTGGCAGCAGGCTCCTGCGCGCGGTAGTAGCGCGCTGCCGCCTGCAGCACCGGTAGGAAGTCGCAACCTTTGTACACCTTGGCAAGCTTGTCCTCCAGGCCAGGGTCGCCAGCCAGCCACACCATGTCAGCGTTGCCCAGCGACTTCCATGTAATGGCACACACGGCAATGACGGCGCGCCCATCCGGCGTGCTTCCCAGCTCCTCCCACGCCGCCATAAACCCCGGTACCTTCTCGTCCAGTCCAATGTCCTGCAGCGTCGCCACCACGGAAACGGCAGTCGGACACACACCCATCCTCGCCAGGTCAGGGAAATAGCGCGCCACGATGCGCCCAGCTGCCACCATAGCCGGTGCCACAGCCATGTACCACTCCTTTGGAAAGTCCGCAAGTGACCACGCATACGGATCAGCCTGCGACGCCTTCAGCGCCGCCGACGTTAGGGAATTCAGCGACGGCCACTCGGGTGCGGCGGCGGTGGCGGGCACAGAAGCAGCTGGAGTATGTGCCTTGTAGTAGCGCGCCGCCGCCAACAGCACCGGCAGGTACTCCTTGCCTGCAAAAATACGCGCCAGACTGCACTCCAAGTTGTCCTCCTCCGCCTTCTCCGCCAAGTGCAGCCGCCCCAGCAGTGCACCGCCCCCCGCGGCTTCGCGACACACGGCAATAACGGCGCGGCCATCTGGCGTGCTGCCCAGCTCATCCCACGCTGCCTGGAATTGTGCTACCGCGTCGTCACCGCGCCCCAGTTCCCGCAGCTTGCCCACAATGGCGTCGTGGTCGGGCGGGATACGCGTCGCCGTCACGTCGACGTAGGGTGCCACGATGCGCCCCAGCGCCGTCACGCCTGCCGCCACCGCCCAGTCCCACCACGCAAGACATTCCCCCTTCAGTGGCGCCAGCGACGGCCACTCGGGCGCTCCGTCCTCAGTAGCTGTGCTGAACGCGCCCCCCTCGGGCGCAGCGGCGGTAGCAGCGACGTGGCTGGCGCGCGCGTTGGTGTCGGCCTCATCTGCCATGGTGGGCGTGTAAGCGCGAGAGAAGGCGCAACAGAGCAAAGCTGCACAGCAGCCAGCAAACACACAGCAAGCAGTAGTTGATGCCCGTCGCGCAACATTTGGACATGCCGCGGCTGCTTGCTGCGTTGCATTAGCGGTGGTTGTGGGGCCAGGAACCTTCCCAGCAATGTTGACTCGGAAGCGCGCCCGCACGGGCGACCACCACCACGCAAAGGTCTTACCGTACTGCCGTCACGATCACTTTAAGCGATTAAATCGTGTGCGCGCAGACAACTAACTAACTTACGGCCGCAGCGGCAGAGGGCACAGATACACACGCACCGCAGCTGCCACGTGTGGACTGCCAACGCTCAAATTCGAAGCGACCCCATGGTGGCCGCCAACGCGGCGGCAGCGGCGGCAGCCTCCTTGTCGTCGTCCTTCACCTTGGTGCGCGGCTTGCGGCGGCCGCGGCCGCCCTCGTCGCCGCTAGATTGCGGCCCATCGCCACGCGCGGACATGGCTGCAATCTTGCTGCGAGCTGCCAGGTCGATGGACATGCAGCACTTGCGGTACACCTCGCCCGAGCCGCAGCGGCATGGCCCATTCCGCCGCGGCAGCTCCCCGCGCACGTCAAACACCCCGCCGCCACCGCCGCCACCTCCACTACCTCCACCAGCAGCAGCGGCTGCCGTCGCACGAGGCGGCGGGGCAACTACAGGTACAACTGTTGCCGCGGCAGCGGCAGCGGCGGCGGCAGGTGCAGCAACTGGTGGCGGCGGTCGTGTAGCAGTGCACTGGTCACATGCATCAATACCCACCGGCGTCTCTTCATAACCGCACACGTCACACCGCCACAGCGGCAGGGCGTCGCTGGCAGTCGCGGCGGGCGCAGGTGGCGGGAGGGCTGGCGGTACAACAGCTGCTACGGCGGCGGCAGCTGCAGCAGGGGTAGCGCGCGTGTCAGCCTCCTCGTCCGCGGCGGTAATGGACAGGAACGCCTCAATGGTGGCGTCCACGTCGCCGCCCATGTCTGCCAGCATGGCGCGCACCGTGCCGGCAGACGGGCGGCGCGCGCGTGGCAGGGAGGCCAACACGCGTGCCTCGGGGCCCCACCGCGCGTCGCCAGCGGCAGCGGCAGCCACTGCCGCCGCAGCGCTTGCCGCCGCGACGCCGCGCGCCGCGCTGGCGGCGGCGGCGCCCGCCAGGATGGTGGCAACGTCGGGCGGCAGCAGGGCAGCGTAGTTGATGGTGGCGGCAGGTGCGTCTGTGTCGTCACCCATGCCGCGCACGCTGTTGTAGTGGTCGCCATCGTGGTAGGCAAGGGAGATGGTGCGCGCGCCGGCAGCGTGGAAGTTGGTGAGCTCCCACCGCGGCTGGTCCACCTGGTGCACTGCCACATTGACGCCCAGCGACCGCGACAGCGCCTGCAGCTCCAGGTTGCCGCCCCACTCTGCGTTGCGCCGCATGGCGGCCACGTATGCGTCCAGGCTGCCGTGGCCCTCCTCCTCCAGCAGGAACGGCGCAAAGTCATCCGGGTGCGCCAGCATAAAGTCGCAGCAGGCGGTGCGCATGGCGGCGTGCGCGCCCTCGCTGCCCGTCACCTGGTCTGCCACCGCGCGGAACATGCAGTTGCCGTCGCCGCGCACCTCGCGGATCACCAGCGACCCCAGCGCGTGCAGCTGCGCCCGGAACCGCGCCGCCTCTGCCACCCACCCCTTGTCCCGCTTCTGCCGCCGCTCCGCCGCCAGCTGCCGCTTGTACGCCTTGTCCTCCGCCGGCGTGCGTCGCCGCCCTCCCTCGTCTCCCCATTTTCTGGCGGCGGCGGCAGCTGGTGGTGGGGAGGGTGACCGCTTTCCCTTCCCGCCGCCGCCCTTCCCACCGCCCTTTCCGCCGCCCTTCCCTCCCTTTCCGCCTGCCGCCGCGGCAGCTGCAGCTGCAGCTGCGCCAGCCTTGCGTCCCCCCATGGCGCCAGGGGTGGCGAGGCGAGGGTGGGGAAGGGTGTGCTAGCGAGAGGGGGATGAGAAAGTGGTAGAGAGGAAGATAGCAACGAAAAAAATGTAATCAACGCGTATGTCCTATCGTCTCAAACGCCCTGTTGCAATATTGGTGTCATTCATCGTGTGGTACACAATTGCGCTGCTGCTAAGTCACCCTTCTCTACCACCCTCTCCCTGCCTCTCTCGCTGCCTAGTACCAGGAAGTGCCAGATTTCCAGCACATGGCCACCAATTCAACCTTTGGTACACACTGTAAAACACCAACTAGAGCCTAGTAACTATGACGATGGATGCACCAACGAGATTTGGCGCCGTGTGGTTGCGTCATTATTGCGAAATGTCACACCGCATTTCATTATTGCCGCCATTGGGGTGACTCGGACGCGGTCCTCTCACTACTGATGTGGCGATGGCGATATTCGCATCGGTAATTCTGAGTGGGGCGCATGTGCGCAACTACTACACATTGGGTTCAGCGCTCCAGTGGCTATTTGTTTGAGGAACACCCGTGAATTCTGTGTGGGTATTGATGTGCACTATTGATGCAAAGTTGCGAATCCAGCTGGCTAGCAGCGTCGACGAGGCCGGTAGAGGAGGTGCAGCAGCAGCCAGGTGGTCCAGCAGCAGCAGCAACGACGACAGCAGGTGCAGTAGCGGCAGTGGTCAATAGTAGCAGCAATATCAGCAACAGCGGCAGGTGTAGTAGCAGTAACCTTGACGGCTCGTCCAGCAGCGACGGTGGCGCAGTTGCAACGTCGATTGTAGCTGCGGCAGCAACGACAGCAGCGACAACGGAAGCGACAGCGTCATGCGACACGCTGCAGCGGCCACAACAGCGGTAGCAGCGACGGCGCGACGGGTGGCGACAACGGCAGTGGCAGTGGCAGTGGCAGAGAACACGGCGAGGATGGATCTGGCGCTGCTCGATGGGTACCGGCTGCGCAGCTCACGCGGTGCAGCCACCTCGACAGTCGCTCCACCACCGCGTGCCGTCGCTGCACCACCGCGTGCTGCCGCCGCTGCCGCCGCTGCCGCCGCCTCTCCTGCACCACTGAAACCTGCCGCCGCCGCTCCCTCCGCTGCCGCCGCAGCCACCGCTGCTACCGCTGCCGCTGCCCCTGCCGCCCCTGCTCCATTGCCTATCGCAGCTACTGCCACCGCCGCCGAGCCGGTGAAACCAACAGCACCCGCAGCAGCCGCGGTGGCAGCGGGCAGGAAGCGGGGGCGGCTGGAGATTGCAATGGATAGCGTAGCTGCTGCCGCGGACACATCGTCCCCGTCGTCCCCTCCCCCTCTCCCACCGCTGCCACCGCTGCCAGGCACGGCCGGCGTGCCAGACCCCGACCCTGCCGTCGTGCGGGTGCCGCAGCTGGCGTGGCGGTCGCAGTACGACAACATTGTGGCGATGCGGGCGGGCCGCAGCGCGCCAGTAGACTCCATGGGGTGTGAGCGGTGTGCCGACCCGGCCGCGCCGGCGCCAGACCGCCGGTTCCAGACGCTGGTGTCGCTCATGCTGTCCAGCCAGACGAAGGACGAGGTGACGTACGCCGCATGCCAGCGACTGGCCGCAACGGGGCGGTTCAACGCGGCGGGGGTGGCGGGCATGAGTGAGGAGGAGATCGCTGCCGCCATCTACCCGGTGGGCTTCTACCGGCGCAAGGCGGAGTATGTGCGCGCGGCGGGGCGCGCGGTGATGGAGACGTGGCACGGCGACATCCCAGACACCGTGGAGGGCCTGTGCAGCCTGAAGGGCGTGGGGCCCAAGATGGCGCACCTGGCCATGAACGCGGCGTGGGACCGCGTGGTGGGCATCGGCGTGGATACGCACGTGCACCGCATTGCCAACCGACTGGGGTGGGTGCGCAGTACGAAGGAGCCGGAAGACACGCGGCTGGCGCTGGAGGCGTGGCTGCCGCGACCCTTGTGGCATACCGTCAACCTGCTGCTGGTGGGTTTT
>Ga0066256_1002979_pt1 | contig 17247 bp, 18 predicted proteins | sample ThiBio_1000_biof_FD_87107 | JGI IMG/M metagenome (GOLD analysis project Ga0066256, IMG submission 87107) | Wastewater bioreactor microbial communities from Cape Town, South Africa - Thiocy_expt_1000_biof (version 2) | ecosystem: Engineered > Bioreactor > Thiocyanate-remediating >...
CGTGCTGCTTGCGGTCCTTGTTCAGAAGGCGGCAGATGGCGCCACCCGCCGCGTAGTAGACGCCCGTGACGCCACCCGTGCCGATCGTGACGAACTTCTGCTGCGCCGAGGCGGCGGTCGCCGTGCCCAGCAATGCGGCGACGCTCGCAGCAATTGCCACGCGTTCAAAACCTCTCATTTCACGCTCTCCATGCTGGTGGGCTGCTGGCTGTTTGGTTCGTGCGGATCGAGTCTGCATCGAGCACCACTTGCTCCCGCTCCACGACCTCCCTCAACGAGCGCGCATCGGCGGTGCTCGCGCCCCTATCATGCTGCGATCACACGGGGTGTCGTCAATGCCATCGTTAGCAGGGTAGACGCAATTCTGTTCTTCCCGCTGCCTCTTTTTTGGCGCGCCATGGCGGCATTAGCGGCTTTTTGCGCGATTTTGCGCGGGCACTGGCCGGCGTTCATAAGCCGCAGTTATTCAGAATAAGGATCGTGTAGGGTATAGTCTGAGAAATCTAAGTTCGACGGAGGTCGCGATGGAACTCGATCCCGTACTGCTGGCGCGCATACAATTCGCGTTCACCATATCGTTTCACATCATTTTTCCCGCGTTCACGATCGGCCTTTCGGCGTTCATCGCCGTTCTGCTGATGCTGTGGATGCGGTCGGGAGAGGAGAAGTTCCATCGCCTCGCCCGCTTCTGGACCAAGATCTTTGCCGTGTCCTTTGCCATGGGTGTCGTCTCCGGCATCGTGCTCAGCTACCAGTTCGGCACGAACTGGAGCCGCTTCTCGGAGTTCACCGGCAACGTCATCGGGCCGCTCATCGGCTACGAGGTGCTGACGGCCTTCTATTTGGAGGCCACCTTCCTCGGCATTCTGCTGTTCGGCTGGAACCGCTTCCCGCCCTGGCTCATCACGCTCTCGGCCGTCCTCGTCGCCATCGGGACTGCGATCAGCGCCTTCTGGATCCTTGCAGCCAATAGCTGGATGCAGACCCCGGCCGGTCACGAGATCCGCAACGGGATCGCGTTCCCCGTGAGCTGGTGGGAGATCATCTTCAATCCGAGCTTCCCCTATCGCCTCGCCCACATGCTCAATGCGGCGTACCTCACGACGGCGGTCGTGGTGCTGGCGGTCGGCGCCCGCTATCTGCGTGCGGGCCGCCATCCCGAGGAAAGCCGCACAATGCTGCGCATGGCCGTCGGGATGATCTTCGTCACGGCGCCGCTGCAACTCGTCATCGGAGACATGCACGGGCTCAATACGCTGAAGCATCAGCCGGCGAAGGTCGCGGCGATGGAGGGCCACTGGGATGGCTCGAAGGCTGGCGCGCTCGTGCTCTTTGGCGTCCCCGACGAGAAGGCGCGCAAGAACCACTACGAGATTGCCATTCCGAATGCCGGGTCGGTGATCCTGACGCATACGTGGGAGGGCAAATATCCCGGTCTCACGAGCTTCCCCGAGAAGGACTGGCCGCCCGTTGCCAACGTCTTCTTCGCCTTCCGCATCATGGTCGGCATCGGCATGCTGCTCATCGCGGTCGGTCTCTGGGGCGCGTTTTTGTGGTTACGCGGACGTCTGTTTGAGAGCCGCTTGTTCCTTCGGTCGGTATCGCAGATGTGGTCCCTCGGCTTCATCGCCATCCTGGCGGGATGGTTCGTGACCGAGCAGGGCCGCCAGCCCTGGGTCGTGCAGGGCCTCATGCGGACGGCCGATGCCACATCGCCAGTGCCGGGCGCCAGCGTTGCCGGCACGCTGGCGCTGTTCGTCTTCATCTATGGCATCGTCTTCTCGATGGGCATCTACTACATCAATCGCCTCATCAAGGGTCCGAAGGGCGAGGTGTCGGAGGTCCCCGAAGGTTTGCCGAACCGGCCACTCTCCGCGGCCGAAGAGGCTGCCCGCGAGGCGACTGGGCGCCCGCGCGGCAGCGGATCCGGCTTTTCGCTCGGCACACCAAAGGAGTGACGGCGATGGAAGAACATCTCCCGCTCATCTGGGCTACGCTCATTGGCGTCGCCGTTGCCATGTACGTCATCCTGGACGGCTTCGATCTCGGCATCGCCATCCTCTTTCCCTTCGCTCGCAAGGAAGAGGACCGCGACGTCATGATGAACTCCGTCGCGCCTTTCTGGGATGGCAACGAGACGTGGCTGGTGCTCGGCGGCGCCGGCCTGTGGGTCGCTTTCCCGACCGCCTATGCCGTCATCATGCCGGCATTCTATCTGCCGGTGATCGGGATGCTGCTGGCGCTCGTGCTGCGCGGTGTTTCCTTCGAGTTCCGCTGGGTCGCGAAGCCCTCGCATCGGATGTGGGATGTCGCCTTTGCCGGCGGCTCGATGGTCGCGGCATTCCTCCAGGGCGTTATCCTGGGCGGACTCTTGCAAGGTGTCGAGGTCGTCAATCGGCAGTACGCCGGCGGGCCGTTCGACTGGCTCACGCCCTTCTCCATCTTCGTCGGGCTGGCGGTGGTGGCGGGCTATGCGCTGCTCGGCGCCACATGGCTCGTGATGCGCACATCGGGGCCGGTCCAGGAATTTGGTCGCAGCACGGCGGTGCCCCTACTCGTGACAGTCATCGGCGCCATGGCCGTGGTGAGCTTGTGGACACCGCTTGCTGTCGATCGCATTGCCGCGCGCTGGTTCAGCACGCCAAACATCCTCTACCTCTGGCCGGTGCCGCTCGTTACAGCGCTCGTCGCTTACATGATCTTCCGCTGGTTGCGCCGAGGTGACGAGGTGAAGCCATTCGTCGGGAGCGTCGTGCTCTTCCTGCTCGGGTATCTGGGGCTGGTGATCTCGACGGTGCCCTATCTCGTCCCCCCGCATCTCACATTCTGGGATACGGCAGCGGCGCCGGCTTCGCAGTTCTTCCTGCTCGTCGGTACTGTGTTCCTGCTGCCGCTGATCCTTGGTTACACGGCGTTCGTGTACTGGATGTTCCGGGGCAAGATCGGACCAGGTGAAGGCTACCACTAGTCGCGACGCCTGATCTCAGGCGCCTAAGCTCGCTGCAGGGGGCGCGGCCACTTCTACAGCCGCGCGCGCGAACGCTGTGCCAACGCCGATAAGCACCGGCCCCGTCGTGCTCTGCAAGATATCCGCTTCGCGGAGTGTCGCGAGCGTGCCACGCCAGCGCGTTTCACCCGCACGCGAGAGGTGGGCAACCGCAACGGCCGGCGTATGGGCATTCGCGCCTTCCGCCATGAGGCGGGTGGCCAGAGCCCCCGCAGTGCGGCCGCCCATATAGATAACCAGCGTCGTATCGGGATCGGCGAGACCGCGCCAGTCGAGGGTCTCCGGCAGCCCACCAGCGCGTGAGTGGCCGGTAACGAAGCGCACGGAGTGCGCGTGATCGCGGTGCGTGAGTGACACCCCGAGGGCCGCAGCCATCGCCGAAGCTGCTGTAATGCCGGGCACGACCTCGAACGGAATGCCGGCCTGTTCGAGCTGCGCCATTTCCTCACCCGCTCGGCCGAAGATCATGGGATCGCCCGACTTCAGGCGCACGACGCGGCGCCCTTGCCGTGCGAGTTTCACCATGAGTGCGTTGATGTCTTCCTGACGGCAGCTTTCCCGCCCGCCGCGCTTGCCGACCAGCAGACGCTTTGCTTCGCGCCGCGCGAGCTCGAGCACCTCGTCGGATACGAGGTCGTCGTAGAGGATGACATCCGCGGCCTGCAGCGCGCGGACTGCCTTCAACGTCAGAAGCTCGGCATTGCCAGGTCCAGCGCCCACGAGCGTGACCCGGCCGGCGCGCGTCTGTGATCGCGTTGAAAGCGCGTCAATCAGGTGATCGAGACGTGCGAACTCGCTCGGCGCCGGCGCGGGGCCGAAGGCGCGGTCGACGAACTTCTCCCAGAAGGCGCGCCGTGCGGCACCTGCTGCGAGACGCTCGCCCACGCGTTCCCGGATCGCGCTGGCAAGTTGGCCCCAGAGCGCGAGGGCCGGCGGCAGCAAGGTTTCGATGCGGCGCCGGATTGCCTGGCCGAGAATGGGGGCGGCGCCCGTTGTCGAAATGCCGACGACGACGGGTGAGCGGTTGACGATCGCGCCGAACTGAAACTGGCAGAAGGCCGGTTTGTCGATGACGTTGACGGGGACACCGGCTTGGACAGCGGCACTGTAGAACGCGGAAGCTTCATCCTCGCTCTCGGCATCGGCGATAGCGACGGCGGCGCCAACAAGGCTCTCTACCGCCCACAGCCCAGCATGAAGCGTGAGCGTTCCGGATGCCGCGCCGCGCGCGAGCAGCGCTTCCATCTCAGGCGCGACATCCTTGGCGTAGACGTGGACATCGGCACCCGCAGCGGCGAGCAGCTCTGCTTTCCATGCGGCTGCGGCGCTGCCACCGGCAACGATTGCGCGCTTGCCCACGAGGCTCAAAAACACGGGCAGCGTGGCGAGCGCCGCCATGCGCGGCGGCGCTTGCTCAGACGGCTTCCGGGATGCGAGCTGCATCGAGAATCCTCTTGATCTCAGCGCGGCACGAGCCGCAGTTCGTTCCCGCCTTCACGCACGCGCCGACGGCGGCGACGGTCGCGGCACCATGCTTCGTGATGACTTCGATGATTTCGTTGCGGCCGACCTCGAAACAGGCGCAGACAATCGGGCCGCGGTCCTTCGCTTCGCCGCCGGGGCGACCTGCAAGCAGCCGCAGGCGAGCGGATGGCGGCACGGACTGGAGCAACTGTGCGGCAACCCACGTGCGGGCACACGCGAGTGTGCCGCGCGCAACAAAGAGCGCACCGACAAGGCGATCGCCGCTGAAGGCTGCAAAGCGGTACTGGCCGACGGTCCTGTCGTGGTACGCAAGCAGCTCGATGCTCTTGTCCTCGCCATCAGTGAGCCATTGGCGTGCCAGCTCATCCCAGCTTTCGGGCCCATCGCGCAGCGCGATCTCCGTGCGGAACCCATTGCTCACGGCGGCCGTGGCAAAGTACGCGCTGCCACGTGCACCCGGCACGCGGCGCGCGACGGCGTACGCCTGCCATGCGGCCTCGAACGGTTTGATCGCGACAGGCGTGCCCTTCAGCTCGGGCTGCCCTGAGATTGGATCCGTGACGGCCGCAACGAGCGTATCCACGCGCGCGCGATTGGCGAGCTCGCTCGTCCAGTGCATGGGCACGAAGAGCGATCCGGCGCTTTGACGATCCGTCACGACTGCGCGACAGACGATCGCGCCCGAGAGATTCTCGATCTCGGCCAGCGCGCCATCCGCGATGCCGAACGCCGCGGCATCCACGGGGTGGATCTCCACGAAAGGCTCCGGCGCGTGTGCCATCAAGCGGGCCGATTTCGCCGTGCGCGTCATCGTGTGCCACTGATCGCGAATGCGGCCGGTGTTCAGCGTGAGCGGCATTTCCGCGGTTCGCCTCTGCGCAAGCCCGCGGAAAGGCGTTGGCACAAAGCGTGCTCGGCGGTCGGGTGTGTAGAACGCGCCGTTCGCGAAAAACCGCGTCTCCTTCGGCTCGCGGCCAGCGCGGCGCGGCCACTGGAAGGGGACGAGTGCATCGTACGCGCCGCGTGACAACTCAGCGGCACCGCTAATGTCGAGATCGCGCGTACCGTCGTTCTCGATGCCTGTGAGCCGCGCATACTCGGCGAAAATTTCCGCAGGATGCGTGTAGCTGAAGGCCGCACCAAAGCCCATGCGCTTCGCCACTTCCGCCATCTGCCACCAGTCCGGTCGAGCCTGGCTCGGCAGGGGTAGGAATGCGCGCTGGCGCGAGATGCGCCGCTCCGAATTCGTGATCGTGCCATCCTTCTCGCCCCAGGCGGCGGCAGGAAGCAGCACATGTGCGAGCGCGGTCGTGTCCGTATGGTGATTGACGTCACTGACGACGACGAAGGGACAGGCAGCAATGGCTGCACGCACGCGATCGGCTTCGGGCAGGCTGACCACGGGATTGGTCGCCATGATCCAGACGGCCTTGATCCGCCCGTCTTCGACCGCGCGGAAGAGATCGACCGCCTTGAGGCCGGGCTTCGCAGCAATCGTCGGCGCATTCCAGAACGCGCGAACAATGCGGCGGTGCTCGGCATTGTCGAGCTCCATATGCGCCGTGAGCATGTTCGCGAGACCGCCGACCTCGCGCCCGCCCATGGCATTCGGCTGCCCAGTGACCGAGAAGGGGCCCATGCCGGGGCGGCCGATGCGGCCTGTGGCGAGATGGCAGTTGAGGATTGCATTGACCTTGTCCGTGCCGGCGGACGATTGGTTCACGCCCTGGCTGTAGACGGTGACAACACGCTCCGTGCCGGCGAACAGCTCGTAGAAGTCGGCAATCACGGACGTCGAGAGCGCTGTAGCTGCCGCGATCTCGGAAAGATCCATGCTTGAAGCCGCCGAAAGCGTCGCGGGCAGATCGCGCGTGTGCTGCGCGACGTAGGCTTGATCGAGCCGTCCGCTCGCGACCAGATGGGCGAGCAGACCATTGAAGAGCGCGACATCGGCGCCCGGTGCGATCGCGAGATGGAGGTCAGCGATCTCGCATGTTGCCGTCTCGCGCGGGTCGATGACGACGACCTTCGTGCTGCGCGTCTCGCGCGCCGTCGCGAGGCGCTGATAGAGAACAGGATGACACCAGGCAAGATTGGAGCCGACGAGCACGACCAGCTCCGCAAGCTCCAGATCCTCGTATGTGCCGGGCACGGTGTCCGTGCCGAAGGCGCGCTTGTGGCCGGCGACAGACGACGCCATGCACAGCCGCGAATTCGTGTCGATGTTCGCCGAGCCGATGAACCCTTTCATCAGCTTGTTGGCGACGTAGTAGTCCTCGGTCAGGAGCTGGCCGGAGAGATAGAAGGCGACGCTGTCAGGTCCATGCTCGGCAATAGTGTCCGAGAACTTCCGGGCGACGAGATCGAGCGCCTCATCCCAGCTTGCGGGCGCGCCGTGGATGTGCGGATGCAGCAGACGCCCGTCTAGCGACAGCGTTTCCCCGAGCGCCGCCCCCTTCGAGCACAGACGTCCGAAGTTGGCAGGATGCTCGGGATCGCCCGCGATCTCGGCCGTCCCGTCGGGGAGCGGGCGCGCCACGATCCCGCAGCCGACGCCGCAGTAGGGGCAAGTCGTTTTGGTCGCGCCCCCGTTCATGGCGTTGCCTCAGTCCGGCCGTGCAAAAAGCGCATCGGCGTCGATGAGAATCCGCCCGCTGTCGACCCGAATGCCGAAGGTCCTCACTTGCCCTTCGTCGGAGCCCTGCGCTTTGCCGCTTTCGAGCGAGATGACCCAGTTGTGCAACGGGCAGGTCACCGTCCGACCGTGCACGATTCCCTGGCTCAGCGGCCCGTTCTTGTGCGGGCAGCGGTCGTCGAGCGCGAACACCTCGTCGTTCTCGGCGCGAAAGACGGCGAGGCACCCGAGCGGGGTCTTCACGACCCGCGCGCCGAGGCGCGGAATATCGTCGAGCGCGCCGATGTCGATCCAGGCCTTTTCCATGAGGGTCATTCCGCGGCCTCCGCGCGCGTGAGATCAGCGAGCGGGCGGAACTCGTGGGCGTCCTTGCCCTGCGCGCGCTCGGCCCAGGGATCGATCTGCGCGAACTTCTGCGAAAACACGAAGCGATCATGGAGCGCGCGGCGACGCTCCAAGTCGTCGAGAACATGCTGGCGAATGGAGTCGATCCCGACGCGCTTCGCCCATTTGTAAATGCGCTCGAGATAGCGGCCCTGCTCGCGATAGAGCTGCACGAGCGCTGCGATCACCTCGATGACCTCGTCCTCGGTATCGACATGGCCAAGCAGCTCCGTCTGCTTCACGTCGAGGCCGGCGGCGCCGGCGAAGTGAATGTCGTAGCCCGACTCGACACAGATGACCCCGACGTCCTTGCAAGTCGCTTCGGCGCAATTGCGCGGGCAACCCGAGACTCCCATCTTGACCTTGGCCGGCGTCCAGGATCCCCACATGAAACGCTCGATGCGGATGCCGAGACCGGTCGAGTCCTGCGTACCGAAGCGGCACCAGTCCGTACCGACGCACGTCTTCACCGTCCGCAAACCCTTGGCATAGGCTGCACCGGATACCATGCCGGCGTCATTCAGGTCGCTCCACACGGCGGGCAGATCCTCCTTGCGCACACCGAGCAGGTCGATGCGCTGACCGCCCGTAACCTTCACGCTCGGAATTGCGAACTTGTCGACGATGTCGGCGATCGCGCGCAGCTCCTTCGCGCTCGTCATGCCGCCCCACATGCGCGGTACGACGGAGTACGTACCGTCCTTCTGGATGTTGGCGTGCACGCGCTCGTTGATGAAACGCGACTGGCCGTCGTCCTGGTATTCGCCGGGCCACGTGGACAGGAGATAGTAGTTGAGCGCTGGGCGGCAGCGTGCGCAGCCGCACGAGGTCTTCCATTCGAGCGCCTGCATGAGCGCGGGAATGGACTTCAGCTCCTGCGCGACAATGAGACGGCGCACGTCGTCATGGCCGAGGTGCGTGCAGCCGCACATGGGTTGCACGGCAGTAGGATTGTAGCGATCGCCGAGCTTGAGCTTCAGAATCTGCTCGACGAGGCCGGTGCAGGAGCCGCATGAGGCCGAGGCCTTCGTGCGCGCGCGCACGTCGTCGAGCGAGGTCAGTGAGAACGCGTCGATGGCGCCCGTGATCTTGCCTTTGCACACGCCGTTGCAGCCGCAGATCTCCGCCTCATCGGGCAAAGCTGCAACGGCCGCCGTAGGGTCGGCGGGGCCACCGGCGGCGAAGCTCGGTCCGAAAATGAGCGTGTCGCGCATGGGCGCAATATCCGTGCCCTTACGCAGGAGGTCGAAGAACCACGCGCCGTCTGCGGTCTCGCCGTACATGACGACGCCGATGAGCCGATCGTCCTTGAGAACGAGGCGCTTGTAGACGCCGCGCGCCGCGTCACGCAGCACGATCTCCTGGCGATCCTTGGCATCGGCGAAGTCGCCCGCAGAAAAGAGATTGATGCCGGTGACCTTGAGCTTGGTCGCCGTGGCGCTCGGGACGAAGCGCGGCTCCGCGTCGCCGGCGAGGTGCGATGCCGCAACGCCGGCCATTTCATAGAGTGGCGCGACAAGGCCGAAGACCTGCCCGTCGATCTCCACGCATTCGCCGAGCGCGAAGATATCAGGATCGCTCGTGCGCATGTCGGCATCGACGAGAATGCCGCGTTTGCACGCGATCCCGGCCTCCTTGGCGAGCGCGACGCTCGGGCGGATGCCGATTGCCATCACCACTAGATCCGCAGGTATCTGCGTGCCGCCCTCGAGTTCGACGGCCATTACGCGTGAAGGTCCGAGGCGGATATCGCTGCCGACGAGCTGCTTCGTGTTCGCCTTGGTGATGACCTTGATGCCGCGCGCCTCGACGGCCTTCTGAAGGAGGTGGCCGGCCGCCACATCGAGCTGGCGCTCCATGAGTGTCGGCATGAGGTGAAGCACGGTTACGTCCATGCCCTGCTCTTTGAGACCGGCCGCCGCTTCGAGCCCAAGCAGCCCGCCACCGATCACGACGGCGCGGCCGCCAGTACGCGCGGCGAGCAGCATGGCGTGCACGTCGTCGAGATCGCGGTAGGTGAGGACGCCAGCCAGATCGTGCCCCGGCACCGGCAACACGAAAGGCATCGAGCCCGTCGCAATGATCAGCTTGTCGTAGGAGGCAACTTCGCCGGGTTCCGAGCGGACGGTTTTCGCCGCGCGGTCGATCTCGACGATCTTGTGGCCCTTGTAGAGCGTGATGCCGCGCTCGACGTACCAGCCATCGCCGTGAATGACGATGTCCTCGAAGGTCTTCTCGCCGGAGAGAACGGGCGAGAGCATGATGCGGTCGTAGTTCACCCGCGGCTCGGCATTGAAGATCGTGACGTCGTAGGCGTCGGGCGCGATCTCGAACAGCTTTTCGAGCGCGCGCCCCGGCGCCATGCCATTGCCGATGACGACGAGCTTCTGCTTCATGGCGTTTCCGTCTCTGCTGCTCAGGCGGCCTTGGGATAGGCTTCTTCGATCATCACGCCGGATAGAAGCGTGTAGGCGGCGAGCCAGGCGTCGCGCGTCTCGGGCGTGAAGTCGTCGCCGAGGCCCTGTTCGAGCGTCCAGATGAGCGCCGCGCCGACAGGCACGTAGTGCTCGGCCGTCACGCCATAGCCGACGTGCTTCACCGCGAGCGCCTTTGCGGCGGGCAGTATGGTATCCGGCGCCTTGAGGCCGTTGACGACGACGGCGAGTGTCGTCATCAGCTTGCGCCCCTGCTCCTTCATGTCGCCGCGGAAGAGCGGCTTCACCTCGGGCGCGACCTCGAAGAGGCGGCCATAGAAGAGGCTGGCCGCCGTCTCTGCGATCGGCACGACTTTGGCGAGTGAGGACTGCACGAGATCAATCTGGCTTGGTGTCACTTTGCAGCTCCCTTTCTTGCGAGACGATGCTATGCGGCTTGCAATGATGGCGCGCGGTGGCGCTCGTAGAGGAACTTCAGGACGGACTCGCGTGCGCGCAGATAGGTCGGGTCGGAGCTGAGCTCCAGGCGCTTGCGCGGACGAGGCAGGGCGACGTCGAGGATCTCACCGATCGTCGCCGAAGGACCGTTGGTCATCATGACGATGCGGTCTGAGAGCAGCACGGCCTCGTCCACATCGTGCGTGATCATGATGACGGTATTGCCGAGCCGCGCGTGGATCTGCATGACCGAGTCCTGCAGGTGCGCGCGGGTGAGAGCGTCGAGTGCGCCGAATGGCTCGTCGAGGAGCAGAACCTTGGGCTCCATGGCGAGCGCACGAGCAATGCCGACGCGCTGCTTCATGCCGCCGGAGATCTCAGCCGGCAGCTTGTCCTTGGCGTGCGTCATCTGCACGAGATCGAGATTGTGCATGGTCCAGTCGTGGCGCTCGGCGCGCGATTTGGAATTCCCAAATACCTTGTCCACGGCGAGCTTGACGTTCGCGTAGACACTGAGCCACGGCAGCAGCGAATGGTTCTGGAAGACGACAGCGCGATCCGGTCCCGGCTCGCGGACTTCCTGGTTCTCGAGCAGGATGGCGCCGGTCGTGATGGGCGTCAGGCCAGCGACCAGATTGAGGAGCGTCGATTTTCCGCAACCCGAATGGCCGATGATCGAGACGTACTCGCCGCGCGCGATCGTCAGGTCGATATCGCGCAGGACCTCGGTCGTCGCATTGCCGCGGGCAAAGCTCTTGGAGACGTGGTCGACCTTCAGAAATGGCGTCATGACGTGTCTCCTCAGGTGGCCTGGGTGCCGCGCGTCGCGAGATGGCCGATGCCGGCAACCATGCGGTCCAGCACGAAGCCGACAATGCCGATGTAGACGAGCGCGACCACGATGTCGGAGAGGCGCGAGGAGTTCCACGCATCCCAGATGAAGAAGCCGATGCCGACGCCGCCGGTGAGCATCTCGGCTGCGACGATGGCGAGCCACGAAAGGCCAATGCCGATCCTGAGGCCCGTGAAGATGTACGGCGCGGCCGACGGGATCATGATCCGCCCCCGGACCCGCGTCGCCCCGCTCCCCGCCCTCCGGGCGGCGATCAGGCCACGCATGATCAGCAGCGTGTTCACCGGGAAGTGCGGGTTCGGCCTGTAGGACGTGAGGCCGTGCTTCTCCACGAAACGCCGGGTCTCCAGCGCCTCGTAGGCCAGCTTGCCCCTCACCTCTCCGAACGCCTCCATCGGCGAGCGGTTGTTGGTGGCCTTGAAGATACCGCCCAGCAGGCAGGGGATCAGGTTGATCTCCGCCCCGGCCCGACGCGCCGCCGCGGGCAGGACCTTCCAGGACAGGTATCCGTTCGGGCTGCCGAAGTCGAAGCTGAAGTCGATGGTCGCCACGGGCGTCTCCTCACCAGGTCTCTTTCCAGGGGCGCAGGTCCAGTTCGTGCGTCCAGGCCGAACGGCCCTGGCGGTGCACCGCCACGAAGCTGGCGGCGATCTCCTCGGGTTTCAGGATCTCGTAGCGGGCCAGTGCGTCGTCCACGTCGCCGCCGCGCAGGGCATCCGCAACGACCTGCCGCTTCTCGGCGGGATCGGCGATGTCGGGGACGATCAGAACCAGGCGGCAACGGTCTTCGGGTGCGGTCATTGTCTTAAATCCATGTTTTGGCGCGCGGCGCGCTCGGAGCGCGCGGGCCGCTTCAGCATCTCGTCTTCTCCGATAGACCGGAGCGGCGACGCAATCAACAGGCAGCAGACGACGCCCTAGAGATGGCCGAGAATATTGACCAGCCGCCCGAAGGGATCGCGCACGAAAAAGCGACGCACGCCCCAAGGCTCGACCGCCGGGCCGTATTCGAAGGCGATGCCGGCCTCGCGCATCCCGTCCTCGACGGCATCGAGATTATCGACCTCGATCGACAGATCCGGCACCGGCGTTCCCGAGCCGCCTTCCGTGGCGATGCTGAGCTGCGGCATCGACTGCCCCGCTCCGGCGAAGGTGACGATCCAGCCGTGATCCATGACGATCTCCATGCCGAGCAACTCGCCATAGAAGGCTTGCGCCGCCTGCGCATCCGTGGCGGCGATATTGGCGACGACCCGTCTGACGACCATGAAAATCTCCTTTTGTCGCGAGATATCGGCACCGCAACGCGAAAATCGCTGCACTGCACAATTCCGCTTGCCTGTGGGGTCAGTTTATCCTAGCTTTCGCCCATGTCGACCTACGATCCCTTTGCCGCGATAGCCGATCCTCACCGGCGCCACCTGCTGGAGGAATTGCGTCGCGCGCCGCGCACGGTCAATGATCTGGCGAAGGGATTGCCGATCAGCCGCCCGGCGGTGTCGCAGCATCTGAAGGCGTTGCTGGATTGCAACCTGGTGCAGGTGACGGCGGAAGGGACGAAGCGGATTTATTCGGTCAACAGGCCGGGCTTCGATCGGCTCAACCTCTGGCTCGACCAGTTCTGGTCGTAAGGGTCTCCCCGACGCCACGACCAGAACCCTTGTCGCGACCGGCACTACAGCCGCCGGTCAATCATGTCTCGCAACCTTTTTCATGTCCCTGGGTTGCGCTCGAAGTGCGGCCAGACCCTGTACGCGAATGCGATTTCAAGCAGTCTGACCGAACCTCATGAGATGGGATGAAAGGAAAGAAGGCAATCTTTAGTGCGTCGAGCCTCTCAAACGCTCGATTTCATCCTTCAGCCGCAGCTTACGACGCTTCAGATCGGCGATTTCGCCGTCGTCGATGGAGGGAGATGTCATGGCAAGGTGCAGTTGCTCCTCCAGCGCACCATGCTTTTTCTGAAGCGATTCAAGATGAGCCTGAATGGTCATTTGTCACGTCCTTCCTTTTATTCTCCGGCCCCCGATGGCACCGGTTAACGACAGGAGTGTGACATGAACTTCCGTCATTGTCGAAGGCGAAATGAAGGCGCTTACGCGGCAAATTCGTGAAGAAGGATAACTTCCCGTTACCGGTATTTGATGATAGGAGCTTGCGAAAAGCATCGGCAAATCGGACAGTGGCGGTCCGATACGAAATGGGGACTGTTTGATGGCGGATCAGGAACAAGCGGACATCAGGCTGATGGTGGCGCGGCTTCGCCAGGAGCATGAGGACTACGATGCCGCGATCAATGCGATGATCGCCACCGGATGCGAAGCCTTGCGAATCCAGCGGATGAAAAAGAAGAAGCTAGTGATCAAGGACAAACTGAGCAAGCTCGAGGACCAGATCATCCCCGACATCATCGCCTGACGGTTTTTTTTCGAGAGGCCCCTCGTGACAGCAGCAGATACGCCCCCGGTCGCCATCATCATGGGAAGCCAGTCCGACTGGGAGACGATGAAGAATGCCGCCGACACGCTGGAAGCGCTCGACATCGCCTATGAGGCGCGCATCATCTCCGCCCATCGCACGCCCGACCGGCTGATGCGCTTCGCCAAGGGGGCGCGCGACGAAGGCTTCAAGATCATCATCGCCGGTGCAGGCGGGGCTGCCCACCTGCCGGGCATGGCAGCCGCCATGACGCCGCTGCCGGTCTTCGGCGTGCCGGTGCAGTCACGGGTGCTGTCGGGCAAGGACAGCCTGCTCTCCATCGTTCAGATGCCGGCCGGCATTCCGGTCGGAACCCTGGCGATCGGCAAGGCCGGCGCCGTCAATGCCGCCCTGCTCGCCGCCGCCGTGCTGGCGCTGCAGGACGACGATCTCGCCCGCCGCCTCGACGACTGGCGCCAGCGCCAGACCGACTCGGTCGCCGAATACCCCATGGACGAAGTTTGATGACAACCAAGACGATCGGAATCATCGGCGGCGGCCAGCTTGGCCGCATGCTGGCCATGGCGGCCGCGCGGCTGAATTTCCCCACCATCCTCCTGGAGCCGCAGGCCGATTGCCCCGCCGCCCAGCTCGCCAACCGCCAGATCGCCGCCGCTTATGACGATCCCGCCGGCCTCGACGAACTCGCAGCCGCCTGCGACGTCGTCACCTATGAATTCGAAAACGTGCCCGTCGCCGCCGCCGAGCGGCTGGCCGCCCGCGTGCCCGTCTATCCGCCGCCGCGCGCCTTGGAAGTGGCGCAGGACCGGCTGACCGAAAAGCGCTTCATCAACGATTGCGGCATTCCCACCGCCCGGTTCCACGCCATCGACAGCCAGGCTGATCTCGATGCTGCACTCGCCGATTTCGGCGGCCAGGGCGTGTTGAAGACCCGTCGTCTCGGCTATGACGGCAAGGGCCAGAAGGTGTTCCGCTCCGCCGCCGACGACGCGGCCGGCGCCTTCGCGAGCCTTGGCTCGGTGCCGATGATCCTCGAAAGCTTCGTCGCCTTCGAGCGCGAACTCTCGGTCATCGCCGCCCGTGGCCTCGACGGCAAGGTGCGCGCCTTCGATCCGGCGGAAAACGTTCACCGCAACGGCATCCTCCACACCTCGACCGTACCCGCCAACGTGTCGGAGGCGACCGCCGAGGCGGCACGCGCCGCAGCAGCAGCGATTCTCGGCAAGCTCGACTATGTCGGCGTCATCGGCATCGAGTTCTTCGTGCTCGCCGATGGCGGGCTGGTCGCCAACGAAATGGCGCCGCGCGTCCACAATTCCGGCCACTGGACGGAAGCGGCCTGCGTCATCTCGCAATTCGAGCAACATATCCGCGCCGTTGCCGGGCTGTCGCTCGGCAATCCCCGCCGTCACTCCGATTGCGTGATGCAGAACCTGATCGGCGACGACATCGACGTCCTGCCGCAATGGCTCGCCACCGACGATACGCTGGTGCATCTCTATGGCAAGACCGAGGCGCGGCCGGGCCGCAAGATGGGTCATGTCACGACGCTGAAGAGGTAGGGCCGACCCCTATAGACCGTGCATTTCCGGCGAAAACTGCCGGGCAGCGGTTGACACGAGGGTAAGGGCGGGTTATCTGCACGCCACCTGAAAGCCCGTCCGAGACGGGTTTTTGAACTGAAGAATACGGGCGAATGTGAATTCCCCCTAGCCAACATTGCGGATCAGAAAAATGAAGATCAAGAACTCTCTGAAGTCGCTCAAGGCTCGTCATCGCGAGAACCGTCTGGTTCGCCGCAAGGGCCGGGTGTACATCATCAACAAGCTGAACCCGCGCTTCAAGGCCCGCCAGGGCTGATCGCACGGTCTCGAATAAGACAGGTGGGCGCAGGCTCACAGTGTTGTGCAACAGCAAGATTTCCTTTGATCTTCTGAAATGGCGGGTTACCATACCCGCCATGTGCATTTTTACCCCTTCGCGGTTGCTGCTGGCCCTGGCTCTGCTGGCCGCCCCTCCGGCCCTGGCCGCGGAAAACACCAAGCCGGATGTCATCGTCGAACAGCCGCTCGGCGAGGAACGCCCCGCCGACCGGCTGAATGCGCTTTTCACCCAGTTGAAGCGTGAACGCGACCCGCAGGCCGCCGAAGGCATCGCCAACCGCATCCGCCTTGAATGGAGCGATTCGGGCAGCGCCACGGTCAATCTGCTGATGCAATGGGCCGACAAGGCCATCGCCGAGAAGCGCAACGCCGCCGCCCACGATTTTCTCGACCAGGCCATCGCTCTGAAACCGACCTTCGTCGAGGGCTGGAACCGCCGGGCGACGCTGAACTACATTGCCGGCGATACCCGCAAGGCCATGGCCGATATCAACCGCGTGCTGACGCTGGAGCCGCGCCATTTCGGAGCGCTGGCCGGCATGGCCGCAATCCTGACCGAGTCGGGCCATGATTCACTGGCGCTGAAGGCCTGGGAGCAATTCCTGACCATCTATCCCGCCGATCGCAACGCGCAGGAACAGGTGCAGACGCTGAGCGAAAAGCTCGCCGGCAGCCGGACCTGACGCCGCCCGCAACGTCCTGCCGCCATGGTCATCATCCTTCTCCTGCTCATCGCCATTGGTCTGCTGCTGGCCTTCACCCGCTGGAAGACGTCTGTCATCGAGCGGGATGCGCCCGGTATCGGTGAGCTGATCGATGTCGGCGGCTTCAGGATGAATTCTGTGCTGCTGCCGGCTGGACCGGCCGCGGACCTGCCGCCGATCCTGTTCATCCATGGCGCCAGCGGCAATCTGCGCGACCAGCTCTTCGCCTTTCGCGGGGCGCTGCAAGGCCGTGCCGACCTGCTGTTCGTCGACCGCCCCGGCCATGGCTATTCCGAGCGTGGCGGCCCGGAAAATGGCTTTCCCGATGGTCAGGCCGACGCCATCGCCCGTCTGATGGACAAGCGCGGCATCGACAAGGCAATCATAGCAGGCCATTCTTTTGGCGCGGCGATCGCCGCCAGCTTCGCGCTGAAACATCCCGAAAAGACGCTCGGTCTGCTCTTCCTCGCGCCGGCGACGCATCCTTGGCCCGGCGGCATCGCCTGGTATTATAGGATCGCCAGCACGCCATGGCTCGGCTCATTGTTCGCCCGCCTGTTTTCCCTGCCCGCCGGCCTGGCGATGCTGGATGCGGCGACCCACGCCGTCTTTGCCCCCAATCCGCGCCCGGCCGATTACGCCGAGAACACTGCCCCGCAACTGGTGCTGCGCCCCAAGACCTTCGTCTACAACGCCATCGATATCCCCAACCTCAACATCTATGCCGCCCGGACCGCGCCGCTCTATGGCGATATCCGCACGCCTGCCGTGATCGTCACCGGCGCCCGCGACGATATCGTCCCCGCCGAGATCCATTCCCACGGCCTCGCCGGCAGCATTCCCCGCGCGACGCTGCTCACCTTCCACGGCCTGGCCCATAAGCCCGAATACGATCCCACCGGCCTTGCAAACGCCTCCCCCGAATGTATCCCCCGCCAACCCGCCGATCTCGCCGCTGCCAGGACTCGCGCCCCACAGGAAGCA
>Ga0066256_1002980_pt1 | contig 17235 bp, 14 predicted proteins | sample ThiBio_1000_biof_FD_87107 | JGI IMG/M metagenome (GOLD analysis project Ga0066256, IMG submission 87107) | Wastewater bioreactor microbial communities from Cape Town, South Africa - Thiocy_expt_1000_biof (version 2) | ecosystem: Engineered > Bioreactor > Thiocyanate-remediating >...
CGTTCTGGCGCACGGTGGAGCCCAGTTCTTCCATGGAGGCTGCCGTTTCTTCCAGGGCACTGGCCTGTTGTTCTGTGCGCGCGCTCAGGTCGTTGTTGCCGGAGGCTATCTGCGCGCTGGCTGAGGCCACGCCTTCGGCGTTCTGGCGCACCGTGCTGACGGTGTTGACCAGGCTTTGCTGCATCCGTTGCAGGGCGCTGAGCAGGTGGCCGGTTTCGTCCTTGGACTGCACGATGATCTGGCCGCTCAGGTCGCCACCGGCCACGCGGTCGGCCGCCTCCACTGCTTGTGCCAGGGGGCGGGTGATGGAGCGGATGATGGTGATGGCCAGAAAGATCGCAATGCCGATGGCAAGTGCGGCCGCAATGAGCACGTCCCGCTGCAATGCCAGCGCGGCAGACTCTGCGAGCGCGCCTGCTTCCACCGTTCGCTTGGATTGAAATTCAAACTGCTCATCGATCGCGGCCATGTAGGCCAGCTGCGCAGGGCGAAGTTGCTCCTCCAGCAACTTCAGGGCTTCATCCCGTTGGCCTTGCTGGAGTGTTGTCAGGTATTGGTCTCGCAGCTTCAGGAAGTCACCACGCCGCTGCTGCATGCGCGCCATGAGTTCCTTGCCCTTGTCAGAGACAACCAATGTGTTCAGCGTTTTGTATTGCGCATCCACGTCCGCCGACGCAGCCGCTATCTGGCTGGTCGCCGACTTCACGATCGCCTCCGAAGTGAAGATCGCCAGGTTGCGGAGTTGAATCGCCTGCTCGTTCACCCCGTCGTTGAGGGCGCCCAGCGCTTTGATGATGGGTATTCGGACATCGACCACGTCCTTGAGCTCTGCGCGCTGGTGGGCCGACCGCACCAGGGCCACAACCCCCAAAGCGACCAACAGAAGCACCATGACGGCAAATGCCACAGCCAGCCGGGTTGAAATCTTGAGCTGATTCATCCTTCTTCTCCTCTGTGTGTTGATCTTGTGTAGTGGGTTGTCACATTACCTGTGCGCCGCGGATCTCACCAGTCCTATTTCGTCACTGCTCAGCAGAGCCTCGATGTCCATCACGATCAGCATGCGTTCGCCCAGGCTGGCAATGCCGGTGACAAAGGCAGGGTCCACATGGCCCTGCCGCTCGAACTGGGGCGTGGGCTTGATGAGATCCGGGGTGAGCGAGACCACATCGGCCACCGCGTCCACCACAGCCCCCACCACGGTAGAGCCGATGTCCAGAATGATGACGACGGTGAAGTCGGTGTAGCTGGCTTCAGGGCACTGCAGCTTCACGCGCAGGTCCAGGATGGGGACGATGCGACCGCGCAGGTCGATCACTCCTTTGATGAAGTCGGGCGAATGCGCCAGGCGCGTGGGCCGTTCGTACGAGCGGATTTCCTGCACCCGCAGGATGTCGATGCCATATTCCTCCGCGCCCAGGCGAAAGGTCAGGAATTCACGCACGGCGGCCGCCGCGCTGGACGCCGGCCCCGGTGTTACAGAGCGAGCGTTGGCAGGGACGGCGGAGTCGACAAAAGCGGTCATGGCACGGGGCTTTCAGGCGGTGGGGGATGCGAGGGACGCCAGAACGCGGAATGCGCAAAAGCTATTCAAAGCATAGCAGTCATAGGTTTCATTTCGTGACATTTTTTGACAATCCCCCACGCCAGTGCAAGGGGACTGAGGCCGCGACCGACCGGGCAATTGGAGAGCTTGCTCCATTTCGCGCTCCGCCCTGGTGCGCAAAAACTGCTACCGTCGCACCACCCGTGTGCCTTGCCTGGCACGCGCCGTTTTGGAACGACGAATCGATGCCCCTCTTCTCCGACCGCAAATCCGCCGCCCCCGACCACATGCCACCGCCGAGCCTGCCCCTGCTGGCACTAGAGCTGCGGGCTCCCTGGGAGTTTGGCGCTGTGCTGCCCGCCTGGCCTGTGCTGCAACGTGCACCCCTGGGGGATGGGCACACGGTCATCGTGTTCCCGGGTCTCACGGCGGGTGACACCACCACCCTGCCCCTGCGCCGCTACCTCGAATCGCGCAACTACAACACGCTGGGCTGGGGCCAGGGCCTGAACCTGGGGCCCCGCGAGGGCGTGCTGGAGAACGCCAAGGCCCAGTTGCAGCAAGCGGCGGATACCAGTGGCAACAAGGTCAGTCTGGTGGGCTGGAGCCTGGGCGGCATCTACGCCCGCGAGCTGGCCAAGGAAATGCCCGACCTGGTGCGCTGCGTGGTGACCTTGGGCACGCCCTTCGCCGGCCCGCACACCTCTACCAACGCATGGCGCATCTACCAGTTCGCCAGTGGCCGCAGCATCGAGCGCGAAACCGAGAACTACAACCTGCCCGAGGCGCCCCCAGTGCCCACCACCAGCATTTACTCACGCACCGACGGCGTGGTGGCCTGGCGCGGCAGCATCCAGGCGCCCGCCGACCACAATCCGCACACCGAGAACATCGAAGTGGTGGCCAGCCACTTTGGCATCGGCCTGAACCCGAGCGCCTGGTGGGCTGTGGCCGACCGGCTGGGCCAGCCGCCCGGCCCGGGCGTGGTGTGGCAGCCGTTCCAGCGCCCGCAACTGCCAGGCCTGCATCTGGTGTATCCCAACCCGCACCGCTGAGAGCAGTACGGAAAAGTCCCCTGCCGTACCCAAAGGGACGGCGCATTCCCAAGTGCTACGCAAAAAAAGCACGCAGAAGGTGCCCCCTCTGCGTGCTTTTTTACTTCTGTTTTGATAGCTGTCAGCGCATGTTCCACCTGCGCTTGCAGCCGTTTTGACCTGAACTCTTCATCCAGGGGCCTGTCTGGCCCTCGTCAGAAGCTCTCCCAGTCGTCGTCGTTGCCCCCTGCTTTGGCCGGTGCCGGGCTGGGCGCTGCCGGTCTGGGGGCTGCGGCGCTAGCAGCACTGGCTACAGGGGCCGCTGGTGCTGCGCTGCCGGTCTTGGGCGCTGCCAGGCTGGCGGCGGGTTTGCTGCTGCTCTTGGCGCTGCTGCCCAGGCTGCTGCGGGCCGGGGCTTTGTAGCTGGGCGCTGCCATGGGGGCGCGGGCGGGGGCTGCGCTGGTGCGCGCCGGGCTGTGGCTTGATGTGCTGTTGGCGTCGAGCTTGAACACGGCCACGGCGTTGACCAGTTCGCCGGCCTGGGCGTTCAGGGCGCTGGCAGCTGCGGCCATTTCTTCCACCAGGGCGGCGTTTTGCTGGGTGGCCTGGTCCATCTGGGTGACGGCTTCTCCCACCTGGCCGACTCCTGCGCTTTGTTCGCTGCTGGCGGCGCTGATCTCTCCCATGATGTCGGTCACGCGACGGATGGCGCTGACGACTTCGGTCATGGTGGCTCCTGCTTTGTCCACCAAGGCGGTGCCTTGTTCCACGCGTTCTACGCTGGCGGTGATGAGGGCTTTGATTTCTTTGGCGGCTTCTGCGCTGCGTCCTGCCAGGTTGCGCACCTCGCCGGCCACCACGGCAAAGCCCCGGCCTTGTTCGCCAGCGCGGGCGGCTTCAACGGCGGCGTTGAGGGCGAGGATGTTGGTCTGGAAGGCGATGCCGTCGATGACGCTGATGATGTCTGCAATTTTGTTGCTGCTGGCGTTGATGCCTTTCATGGTCTCGACGACTTCAGCCACCACGTCTCCGCCTTGGACGGCCACGGTGCTGGCGCTGACGGCCAGTTGGTTGGCAGCGCGAGCGTTGTCGGCGTTCTGGCGCACGGTGGAGCCCAGTTCTTCCATGGAGGCTGCCGTTTCTTCCAGGGCACTGGCCTGTTGTTCTGTGCGCGCGCTCAGGTCGTTGTTGCCGGAGGCTATCTGCGCGCTGGCTGAGGCTACGCCTTCAGCATTGCTGCGCACGCCCGACACCACCCGCGCCAGATTGGCCCGCATGTCGCCCAGCGCGTTGAGCAGCTGGCCCATTTCATCCTTGCCACCCGAAGGCACCTCGGTCGCTAGGTCGCCATCTGCAATGGCGCGGGCAGCCTGCACCGCATGGTGGGCCGGACGGGTCACAGCGCGGGTGATGGCCACGCCCAGCACGGCGGCCAATGCCACACACAGCGCAAGCGTGCCCAGCACCCAGGCACGCGCCACATTGAACACCGTTTTCGCTTCCTCGTTGGCTTGCAAGGCGGCGTCCGAGTTGATCTTTTGCAGCTCGCCCAGGGTCTCGGCAGTGGCCACAAAAGCTGACTCCGACTCGCCCGAATACAGCATGCTCAAGGCGTCAGCGGTCAGCTCCATGGTCTCGGCGGTGCTGAAGTCCACGCCCTTGGCAATGTCCGCCAGCTTGTCCTGCAGAGCCACATAGGCCGCCTTGCGGGTCTTGTAGGCGTTGAATACCTCACGTTCCTTGGGCATGTCGATGAGCGGCTCGTAGACCGCCTCGACGCGGCTGAGGTCCTTGTGGCGCGCGGCGACTTGCTCGGCAAACGCCTTGACCTCGGCCGCGCTGCGCGCGCCGACCATGCCCGCCTCTGCACGGCGCATGCGGTTGAGCAGCACGCGCAGCTCGCCCGTTTGCGTGACGCTGGGCAGCAGGTTGGTAGCGATCTCCTCGGCGTTGGCGTGGATGCGGGACATTTGCACCAGCGCAATGGCGCCGAGCAAGGCGGTCAGCAACACGACCGCCAGGAAACCCGCCGCCAGCTTGACGCCAATGCGCAGATCAGAAATTTTCATGAATCACCTCAAAGTACCTCGAAACACCGGGACAGCCGCAGCCATGTAACAAAATGCAGTCTATCAGCGCGCCCAGCCGCACATGGCGCGGCTTTTCCCTACCCTGGCAGGGTGCCGCCCACAAAAAAACACGCCACCCGAGATGGATGGCGTGCTTTTATTTTGATAGCATCTGGCGCATATCGCACCAGCGCTACGGGCAGAAATCGCCCAAAGGGCTATCAGGCCTGCGACTTCTTGTAGTTGTCGATGCCGTCGGTGATTTCCTTCTTGGCAGCGTCGATGCCTTCCCAGCCCAGCACCTTGACCCACTTGCCCTTTTCCAGGTCCTTGTAGTGCTCGAAGAAGTGGGCGATGGCGTTGCGGCGCATGGCGTTCACGTCATCGATGGTCTTCCAGTGGTCGTACATGGGCAGGATCTTGGAGGTGGGCACGGCAATCACCTTGCCATCCACACCAGCCTCGTCTTCCATCATCAGAATGCCCAGGGGGCGGCAGGGCACGACCACGCCGGGGAACAGCGGGTAAGGCGTGATCACCAGCACATCCACCGGGTCGCCGTCGCCCGACAGCGTCTGCGGCACGTACCCGTAGTTGGTGGGGTAGTGCATGGCGGTGGTCATGAAACGGTCCACAAAAATGGCGCCCGATTCCTTGTCCACTTCGTACTTGATCGGGTCGGCGTTCATCGGGATTTCGATGACGACGTTGAAGCTGTCAGGAACGTTCTTGCCTGGGGGGACGTTGTTGAGGGACATGTCTTTGGATAGTGGTTTGTTGACGATAACCCGCGAGGCCTTCGGCACTGATGCAGCGCAACGAAGCGTCGGGATTAACCCTGATTTTAGGCGCACGCCCCTTTCTGCCCGCTTGCAAACCGGCGTTTGCCTGTAAATTGGGTCTGTTGGCCAATCGGCTCCTGCGCGAAACGCATGGGTAGCACGAGGAAGCAACGCAGCGGGGAAACCACCGATGCGTTGGTCCCCCTCCGTGCAACACACCAAGGAGAATTGAATGGCTGCAAGCTCAGCACTGACATCCCCTCTCATCCTCGCCCTCGTTTGCGGGCTCATCGCGGTGGCCTACGGCATCTGGGCCCGGGGCTGGATCCTTTCCAAAGACCCGGGCAACGCCCGCATGCAGGAGATTGCCGCCGCCATCCGGGGGGGCGCCGCCGCGTCCCTCGCCCGCCAGTACAAGACCATTGCCCTCGTGGGCGTGGTGCTGGCCGTGCTGATCGGCGTGTTTCTGGACGGCACCACGGCCGTGGGCTTTGTGGTGGGCGCCGTGCTATCGGGCGCCTGCGGTTTCATCGGCATGAACGTGTCGGTGCGCGCCAACGTGCGCACTGCGCAGGCTGCCACCCATGGCATCGGCCCGGCGCTGGATGTGGCGTTTCGCGGCGGCGCCATCACCGGCATGCTGGTGGTGGGCTTGGGGCTGCTGGGTGTCACGGGCTTTTACTGGTTCCTGGCGGGCAACGGCAACTACACGCCCACGGCGCACCTGGCCACCTTGCTCAACCCATTGATCGGCTTTGCATTCGGCTCGTCGCTGATCTCGATCTTTGCGCGCCTGGGCGGCGGCATCTTCACCAAGGGCGCCGACGTGGGCGCCGACTTGGTGGGCAAGGTGGAGGCCGGCATCCCCGAGGACGACCCGCGCAACCCGGCCGTGATTGCCGACAACGTGGGCGACAACGTGGGCGACTGCGCCGGCATGGCGGCTGACCTGTTCGAGACCTACGCCGTGACGCTGATCCCCACCATGGTCCTGGGCGCCTTGATGGGGGCCACGGCCCAGGTCAATGCCGTGGTGTACCCGCTGGCGCTGGGCGCCGTGTCCATCGTGGCGTCCATCATCGGCTGCTTTTTTGTGAAGGCCTCGCCCGGCATGAAGAACGTGATGCCCGCGCTGTACAAGGGGCTGGCGATTGCGGGCGTGCTGTCACTCATTGCCTTCTACTTCGTCACGCTGTGGATCATGCCGGACAACGCCGTCACGGCCACGGGCTCGCAGCTGCGGCTGTTTGGCGCTTGCGCTACCGGCCTGGTGCTGACGGCCGCACTGGTCTGGATCACCGAGTTTTACACCGGTACGCAATACGCGCCCGTGCGGCACATCGCCCAGGCATCCACCACCGGCCACGGCACCAACATCATTGCGGGCCTGGGCGTGTCGATGCGCTCCACGGCCTGGCCCGTGGTGTTTGTGTGCACCGCCATCATCGTGGCCTACGGCCTGGCCGGCCTGTATGGCATTGCGGTGGCGGCTACGTCCATGCTGAGCATGGCGGGCATTGTGGTGGCGCTGGATAACACCACCAAGGCCGTGACCAAAGGCTACGCCATCGGCTCCGCCGGCCTGGCCGCACTGGTGCTGTTTGCCGACTACACCCACAAGCTGGAAACCTATGGCCGGGCGGTGAGCTTCGACCTGTCAGACCCGATGGTCATCGTCGGCCTGTTCATCGGCGGGCTGATTCCGTACCTGTTTGGCGCCATGGCCATGGAAGCGGTGGGCCGCGCCGCAGGCGCCGTGGTGGTGGAGGTACGCCGCCAGTTCAGCACCATCAAGGGGATCATGGACGGCACGGGCAAGCCCGAATACGGCAAGGCCGTGGACATGCTGACCACCGCCGCCATCAAGGAAATGGTGATCCCCAGCCTGCTGCCCGTGGTGGTGCCGATTGGGGTGGGCTTGCTGCTGGGCCCGAAGGCGCTGGGGGGCCTGCTGATGGGCACCATCGTCACGGGCCTGTTTGTGGCCATCAGCATGTGCACCGGCGGCGGCGCCTGGGACAACGCCAAGAAGTACATCGAAGACGGCCACCACGGCGGCAAGGGCTCCGAGGCGCACAAGGCCGCCGTGACTGGCGACACCGTGGGCGATCCCTACAAGGACACGGCTGGCCCGGCCATCAACCCGCTGATCAAGATCATCAACATCGTGGCGCTGCTCATCGTGCCGCTGGTGGTCAAGTTCCATGGCGGGTGAATCCACGCCACCGCTAGCAGAAAGGGGCCTCGGGCCCCTTTTTGACGCGTAACATTGCTCCCATTGCAGCAGTTTCCGGTCCTCCGTCCTACTGAAGATGGCCTTGACACACAACACCCCGTCCGCCACGGCCCCGACCGGCAGCCTCGTTGCCCCCCAGCAGCGCATCGTCCAGATCGCGCTGACCCAGGCCCGGCCTGTGGTGGAACGCGTGATAGAGACCACACGCATGTCCCTGCAAGCGCGCCTGGACAGTGCCCGCACCCCCGGCGAGCACCACGCCATGCAGGAGGCCCGCCAGCAACTGGTGCGACTGGCCTCGGTGATGGCCGAGCGTTACCCCGATGCACTGCGCAAGGCCTTGGACGAGGACACCGCGCAAGGCGACGACAAGCCCACGCGCTCCCTGTTCACCGTGAACTTTGACGACCTCGAACTGATGGACGAGGCGCAGATCAACGACAGCGTGGAGCGCGCCCGCGCGCGGCAGGTGCTGATCTCTGCGGTGGAGGGGCCGCTGGCCGACCTGGACGCACTGGTGTGCGCCGCCCAAGGCCTGCCCAGGGTGCAGCCCGAGCACAACCCGCTGCGCCCCGACGTCTTCTTGCAGGCCCTGCAGTCCGTGGTGTCTCAGATGCAGGTCACGCCCCAGGTGCGCCACGACTGGATGGGGCTGATGGCCCAGGCACTGGGTACCGAGCTGCGCAGCCTGTACCTGGCGCAGATCGACCAGCTCAAGCAAAGCGGGGTGAAGCCAGTGGGCTATGCCATGCGGCAGGCCACGGGCGAGGTGGTCTATGTGGCGCCGGCCGAGGCCGGGGTGTCACCCGGCTTCGCCGCCGATAACGATTTGTACGTGGCGTCGTCCACCAGCGCGGGCGACCCGCTGCTGACGCTGGACCGCCTGCGCCGCCTGCTGCTGGGCGAGTTCAATGACGCAGCCGCCCCTGCAGGAACACATGCCCCGGCCAACGACAGCCAGGAATCGTTTGCAGACCGGTTTGCGCGGGAGTTTGAAGACCCGGCACAAGGCTTGCCGCACATCGACCCACCGGCCACTGACTTTGCGATGACGGTGCCTGCAGCGTTTGAGGCGCTGCAAGAGATGAACCAGGTGGGCCAGATGATGGAGCGCCTGGGCACGCCACGCACGCCCGCCGCGCCTGGCGCAGACGGCCACTCCGCCGCCGCGCAGCGGGCGCAGGTGCAGGGCCTGGGCCAGGCCTTGAGCATGGAGGTGGTGGCGCTGATGGTGGACAACATTGCGCGCGACACGCGGCTGCTGTGGCCGGTGCAACAGTTCATCCGCGCGCTGGAGCCGGCGCTGATGCAGCTGGCACTGTCCGACCCGCGCTTCTTCAGCCACAAGGAGCACGCCGCACGCCGCCTGCTGCAAGACATCACCGACCGCAGTCAAGCCTTCAACAGCCCCGAAGCCCCGGGTTTCCAGAGCTTCATGCGGTCGCTCATGCACATTGCGGGGCCGCTGGCCACCGCCACCATCGACAGTGCCGACGACTTTGAACAGGTGCTGCAGCAGCTGCACGCCAAGTGGGCCGAGAAGGACCAGGCGCTCAGGCAGGAGCGCCAGCGCGCGATCGAGGCCCTGCAGCACGCCGAGCAGCGCCACCTGCTGGCCGCACAGATATCCCGCGAGCTGTGGTTGTTGCCCAGCATGGGCAAGGTGCCCGATGCGATCTCCCGCTTTCTGCTGGGCCCCTGGGCCCAGGTCATGGCCGAGGCCCGGCTCTCAGCCAAACCCGGCACCACAGACCCGGGCCGCTATCAGGAGCTGGTGGAGGCGCTGATCTGGAGCGTGCAACCCGAGCTGACGCGCGCCAACACCGGTCAGCTCGCCCGCCTGCTGCCCAAACTGCTGCCCAAATTGCGCGAGGGCCTGGCATCCATCGACTACCCTGCCGACCGCACAGAGGCTGTCTTCGAGTTGCTGATGCAACTGCACCAGCAGGCCTTCACCCCCGGGCCCAGGGTTGCGGCGTTAGCCCCTGCTGCGCCGACCAGTGCAGCACCGATGGCAACGCCCGCTGCAGAGCCAGCACAACCAGCCCCCCTCGACGACGACGATCCCTGGGTGGCACCCTCCGAGGCCCGGGAGTCCGGCTATATCGATATCTCGCAATCCCCCGAGAGCGAAGGCGCAGACACTGCACCCGAGGAAACACCCAGCAACGCTGCGCCCCTGCAGCTGCCCGCATCCACCATCACCGTGGGCACATGGGTCAACCTGCAGGTGGCGGGCCAGTGGGAGCGCACGCAACTCTCCTGGATCGGCTCGCACGGCAACCTGTTCCTGTTCACCAGCGCCTCGGGCCGTACCCAGTCAATGACCCTGCGGCTGCTGGACCGATTGCTGCAACAAGGCGCCCTGCAGGTTCTGGCCCAGCAGACCGTGGTGGACAACGCTCTGAACGCTGTGGCCCAGACCGCCATGCAAAACAGCGTGGAAAGCCGGCACTGAACGCCGCTTGCACAACAGGAGTGGTCAAACACCGCAGACGGTGATAACCTGTTTTCAATACTCCAAGGCTTTGCAGAATTCAGGGGAATTTGTCAGGGCCTTAGCCCGCTTTGGCGGGCTTTTTTCATGGATTTCCGCTTTGGCGGGCTTTTTTCTGTGCATCCCGCTTTGGCGGTTTTTGGGGGCACTTCGCTGCGAGGCTCGCTGCGGCTCAATGAGCGCTTGCAGCCGGCAGGGTGAGCGTCGCCCGCAAACCGCCAAGGCCTGCAGGCTCCAGATCCAGCCCCCCGCCATCCAAACCCCCCAGATCCGGCCCGATAGCCAGACCCAGCCCCGTGCCGGGCACGGTTTCGTCCAGGCGCACGCCGCGTTCCAGCGCTTGGGCACGCTGCGCGGCATTAATGCCAGGGCCGTCGTCCTCCACCGCAACCACCAGTTGAGGCTGCGCAGGTTCAGATCCGGCGGGCAGCAGCTGCGCCTGCAAGCGCACTGCGGACCGAGCCCACTTGCAGGCGTTGTCCAGCAGGTTGCCCAACATTTCCTGCAGGTCCTGCGATTCGCCCGCAAAGAACAGCGACACAGGAGGCTGTACAACGCTGATGTCCAGCGCCCGGTCCGCATGCACCTTGTTCATCACGCGCACCAGGCCCTCCACCACCGGCTGCAGCGCGGTGCGCTGCCCAGGCAAGTGCGCAGACGCCGCCACCCGCGACCGCGCCAGGTGCCAGTCGATGTGCCTGCGTGCCACCACCACCTGCTCGCGCACCAGCGCCGCCAGCTCCGGGCCATGGGTGGGTGTTTGCGCACGGGCCGCGTTGTCCAGCACCGTAAGGGGTGTCTTGAGCGCATGGGCCAGGTTGCCCGCCTGGGTGCGTGCGCGCTCCACCACCTCGCCATGACGGCGCAGCACGGCATTGAAGTCGTCGACCAGTGGCTGCACTTCGGCAGGGAAGCTGCCTTGCAATTGCGAAGCCCGAGCCTCTTGCACGTCTTGCACCGCACGCTGCAGGGCCTGCAGGGGCTTGAGCCCCAATGCCACCTGCGCCCAGGCGGCGGCGGCCAGCAGCACCAGCAGCACCGCCAGCGACAGCGCCAGCACCCCCGTAAACCGGGCGGTGGCCGCCTGCGTGGCGTGCAGGTCGGCGGCCACCATCAAGCGCCAGCGCGCTGCATGCACGCCCTCTGCGTCTGCGCGCACCGTGCGCTCCAGCACCAGCAAAGGCGCGCCCTGCGGCCCTGCCATCTCGTGCACATGCACGGCGCCATCGGCCAACGCATCCACCTGCAGCGCCAGGCTTGTGTCCCACAACGAGCGCGAGCGCAACACCCCTGCCCGCTCCCGCCCGTCGGGCGCCATGGCATCCACCTGCCAATACAGGCCAGAGTAAGGCTTGAGCCAGCGCGGGTCCGACAGTGCTTCGGCCGCAATCACCGGCTGCCCCTGGGCATCAAACTCCAACCGCGCCGTGATCTGGTCCAGCTGCAGCTGCAGCGCGGCTTGAAACTGCTGCTGTACATGCTCGCGGAACAACCCGCTTAGCACCAGCCCAGCCAGCACCATGGCCACGGCCACCCCCGCCAGCGTCACTGCCAGCAGCCGCACCCGCAGCGACCGGGACCAGTGCACTGACGGTGCGGGTGGCGCACCAGGCACGTTCATGGCGGCACCAAGCGGTAGCCCATGCCACGCACGGTCTCGATGCGGGCCGAAGCCGCCGGGTCCGCCGACGAACCTGCAGAGGGCAACATCTTTTTGCGCAAGCGCCCCACAAACACCTCGATGGTGTTCGAGTCCCGGTCAAAGTCCTGCGCGTAGATGTGTTCGGTCAGTTCCGCACGCGAGACCAGTACGCCGGGACGGTGCATCAGGTAGTCGAGCACCTTGTATTCATGGGCTGTCAGCGTCACCGGCTGGCCCGCGCAAGTCACGCGGCCGCTGCGGGTGTCCAGCGACCAGTCTCCGCACTGCAGCACGGCCGATGCCTGCCCGCTGGCGCGGCGGATGAGTGCGCGCAGGCGCGCCAGCAGTTCTTCGAGGTGAAAGGGCTTGGTCAGGTAATCGTCGGCACCGGCGTCGATGCCCGCGACTTTTTCGTGCCAGTTGTCGCGCGCGGTGAGGATCAGCACTGGCATGTTGCCCCCCGCAGCCCGCCAGCGCTTGAGCACTGTGAGCCCGTCCACCACCGGCAGGCCCAGGTCCAGCACCACGGCATCCACCGCCTCGGTCTCACCCAGAAATTGCGCGTCGCGTCCGTTGTCGGCCTCGTCCACGGTGTAGCCCGCGCCTTGCAGCGCCGTGCGCAACTGGGCGCGCAGCAGGGTGTCGTCTTCTACCAGCAGGATGCGCATGGAGGTGTTGGGGTCGGAAGGGTGTCAGCGATTGTCCCGGCTTCTCAGCTGATCTTCGCGCGATTCTCGCGACCGCACACGCAGCACCTCGGCCGTGCGCGCGTCGAGCTTGACCTTGGTCAACTGCCCGGCAGGCGTCAGCAGCTTGATCTCGTAAATCCAGCGCTCGCGCTCCTGTTCCAGCTCCACTTCCAGCACCTGCCCCGGCACCTCCCGCTGCAGGCGCTCCAGCACCGTGGGCAGCGGCAGCATCTGGCCCGCCTGCACAGCCTGCCGCGCCCGGTCATGGTCGTCCTTGCCGCTGGCCGAGGCAGGGGGCACTGCCAGCGCGGCAGCGCACAACACACAAGCCGCCAGGCGCCACCGCTTCACGGGGCTGTGCGCAGAAGCAGGTTGGAGAGAGAAAAACATGGCCGCATTGTCCCGCGCGAAATCTGAACAGCCGATGAACAGACCTTTCACGCGCCGTTCAGGCAGGGATTTCAACAATGGCCGCACAAGATAAAACCCACGAGGACCCTGGCATGACTTCCCTTCGCACACTGACCTTGGCCGCGCTCTGCGCACTGGCAGCCGCTGGCACGAGCCAAGCCGCCGACACCACAGCCGCCCAACAGCTTGCCCACTGGAGCGAGCAGGCCGGCAGCCCCGGCAACGCCGACAAGGGCAAAGTGTTCTTCAACACGCGCCATGGCGGCGAGTGGTCTTGCGCATCCTGCCACGGCACACCGCCCACCGCGCAGGGCAAACATGCCAGCACCGGGAAGCCGATTGCGCCCCTGGCCCCAGCCTTCAACCCCAAGGCCTTTACCGACACCGCCAAGGTGGACAAGTGGTTCCGCCGCAACTGCAACGACGTGCTGAGCCGTGACTGCACCGCGGTGGAAAAGGCCGACGTGCTGGCCTACCTCAACGCCCTCAAGCCCTGAGAACGTCATGAAAAAGCCAGTCCCACTACACCCTGCGGCCCTGGCCGCCGCTGCGTGCGCACTCGCCCTGCTGTCCCTCACCAGCGCCCACGCAGACAGCGGGCGTGCCATGCCCCGCAATGTGCCCAACGCCTACACGCAGGAATGCGCCGCCTGCCACACTGCCTACCCGCCCGGCCTGCTACCCGCAGCGTCGTGGAACCGCGTGATGACGGGCCTGGGCAAGCACTACGGCACCGACGCATCGCTGGACGCGGCCACCGTGCGCCAGCTCAACCAGTGGTTGCAAGACCACGCCGGCACCTACAAGCGCGTGAACGAAGAGCCCCCCGAGGACCGCATCACCCGCTCGGCCTGGTTTGAACGCAAGCACCGAAAGATCGAACCCGCCGCCTGGAAGCTCGCCAGCGTGAAAAGCGCCGCCAACTGTGCGGCCTGCCACACGGGCGCAGACCAGGGGCAGTTTGACGAACACAACCTGCGCATGCCTGCAGGGCTGGATGCCCGTTCCCGCCGCGCCTGGAACGACTGAGAACGGTGAATCTGAACTGCGCCCTATCAAGGAAAACACGATGACCAACACCCCCACCCTCCATCCCGCCAACGCCTCGGCACAACCCGCGCCCGCCAAGGCCCCCAGCCGCCGGGTGACCGATGCGCCCACCCGCATGTTCCACTGGCTGTTTGCACTGTGCTTTGCCGGGGCCTACGCCACGGCCGACGGCGAACACTGGCGGCTGCTGCACGTCACGCTGGGCTACACCATGGCGGGGCTGCTGGGCTTTCGCTTGCTGTACGGCCTCTTCGGGCCCCGCACCTCGGGCCTGGTCCTGCTGTGGCGCAAGCTGGCGGGGGCGCCCGCATGGCTGCGCGCCCTGCCCCAGGCGTCTTCCGTCACGCAAATCAACTGGCGCCAGGGCCAGAACCTGCTGATGGCGCTGGTCATTGTGTTGCTGCTGGCGCTGGTGGTGCCCCTCACGCTCAGTGGCTACGCCACGTACAACGACTGGGGCGCCGCGCTGGGTGGCAACTGGATGGGAGAAGCGATGGAAGAAGTGCACGAGTTCTTCGGCAACGCTCTGTTGTTTGTGGTGTTGGCCCACATCGCGCTGATTGCCGGCTTGAGCGTGCTGCGCCGCAAGAACCAGGCCCTGCCCATGCTCACGGGCCGGTTGGAGGGCAAGGGTCCCGACCTGGTTCCGAGGAACCGCACCTGGCTCGCCGCCCTGCTGCTGATCGCAACCCTGGCCTTTGGCGCCTGGCAGTGGCAGCAGTCGCCCAGCGGATGGGTGGCCAACGGCACATCGACCGAACGCCAGCGGCACCACGATGACGACTGACGCCCAACCCCATGACGAAGGAACTACGCCATGAAAATCTACATGTGTGCCGTTTGCGGCTGGATCTACGACGAGGCTGCAGGCCTGCCTGACCATGGGATCGCGCCCGGCACCCGCTGGGCCGACGTGCCCAACGACTGGCGCTGCCCCGAATGCAATGTTGGCAAGGCAGACTTTGTGATGTGTGAGGTGTGAAGAAGGCAGGTGAGATGCGGCGCACTGCGCTCCGTCAGGGCGGCTAACACCAGCGCGCGGTATAACTGTGACACCGCTGCGACCCTCCTTGCAACGCAGCGTCACGCCCCACATGCCCACTACTGACTCCTCCACTGGCCTCGACCCGGCCCTAGCCGCCCAGCGCCTGCGTGAAGAAGGCCCCAACGAACTGGGCATCAGCCAACGCCGCACCCTGCGCGACATGGCCTGGGACGTGGTCACCGAGCCCATGTTCCTGCTGTTGCTGGGCGCAGGTGCCATCTACCTCGCCATGGGCGATGCGCATGAGGCGCTGATCCTGCTGGGCTTTGTGGTGATCATCATGGCGATCACGGTGCTGCAGGAGCGCCGCACCGACAACGCGCTGAACGCCCTGCGCGACCTCTCCAGCCCCCGCGCGCTGGCGTTGCGCGGCGGTACCTTGGTGCGCATTGCAGGCCGCGACGTGGTGCGCGAAGACCTGCTGATGATTGCCGAGGGCGACTGCATCCCCGCCGACGGCACGCTGCTGCAAGCCCACGAACTGGCCGCTAACGAATCGATGCTGACCGGCGAGTCCGAGCCCGTGGCCAAACAACCGGCGGACAAGGTGTTTGCAGGCACGCTGGTGGTCAGCGGCCAGGGCCTGCTGCAGGTGACCGCCGTGGGCCGCCACACGGAGCTGGGCCGCATTGGCCAATCGCTCGACACCATTGCCCTGCAGGCTTCGCCGCTGCGCGAAGAAATGGCGCGGCTCACACGCAAGCTGGTGGCCATCGGCCTGTCGCTGTGCGCGCTGCTGGTGGCCCTGTTCTGGGCGCTGCGGGGCGACTGGCTGCAGGCCGTGCTGGCGGGCATCACGCTGGCCATGGGGGTGCTGCCGCAAGAGCTGCCAGTGATCATGATCATCTTCCTGGCCCTGGCCGCGCGGCGGCTGGCGGCACAGCAGGTGCTCACGCGGCGACTCAATGCCATTGAGACGCTGGGCCAGACCACCGTGCTGTGCGTGGACAAGACCGGCACCCTGACGCAAAACCGCATGGCCGTGGCAGCGCTCTGCATTGCGGGGCAGGAGCTGGATGTGCAGAACCTGCCAGCCGCAGCGGATGGCAGCGCGCTGCCCGATGCCTTCCACGAGCTGCTCGAATACGCCGTGCTGGCCAGCGAGATCGAGCCGCATGACCCCATGGAGCAGGCCTTTCACCGCATGGCGGCAGACCACCTGGTGGGAACCGAGCACCTGCACCCCGCATGGGCGCTGGCGCGCGAATACGAGCTGTCCCCCCAGCTGCTGGCCATGAGCCACCTGTGGCGCGACGGCACCTCGGCGCACGACACCGTGGCCACCAAAGGCGCACCCGAAGCCGTGGCCGACCTTTGCCACCTGCCCGACGCCGAGCGCGCGGCCGTCAGTGCCCAGGCCGCACGCCTGGCCGACCGGGGCCTGCGGGTGCTGGGCGTGGCCAAGGCCCGGCACCGCATACAAGACACCTGGCCCGACGCCCAGCACGACTTTGACTTTGAATGGCTGGGCCTGGTGGCCCTGGCCGACCCGCTGCGCCCCGAGGTGCCTCAGGCCGTTGCGCAGTGACGCCAGGCGGGCATTCGCGTGGTGATGATCACCGGCGACCATCCCCGCACCGCGCGCGCCATTGCCGCCCAGGCGGGCATCGCCAACGACCATGTGATCACCGGCGACGAGCTGGCCCACATGCCGTCCCAGGCGCTGGCCGACCAGGTCCGGCAGGTCAGCGTGTTTGCCCGCATCAAGCCGCACCAGAAGCTCGCGCTGGTCGAAGCCCTCAAGGCCCAGGGCGAGGTGGTGGCCATGACCGGTGACGGCGTGAACGACGCCCCTGCCCTCAAAGCCGCCCACATCGGCATCGCCATGGGCCAGCGCGGCACCGATGTGGCGCGCGAGGCCGCTGCCCTGGTGCTGTTGCACGACGACTTCGCCGCCATCGTGCTGGCGATTCACCGGGGGCGGCAGACCTTTGCCAACCTGCGCCAGGCCATGGTCTACACGCTGGCGGTGCACGTGCCCATCATCGGGCTGGCGCTGCTGCCGGTGCTGTTCGGGCTGCCGCTGGTGCTGGCGCCGCTGCACATCGCGTTTCTGGAACTGGTCATCGACCCGGCCTGCTCCATCGTGTTCGAGGCCGAAGAAGGCGCGGCCGACCTCATGCAGCAGCCGCCCCGCGCGGCCAACGAGCCACTGCTGTCCGCCCGCCACATCCTGCTGAGCGTGCTGCAGGGCAGCGTGGTGACGGCCGCCGTGGTGGGCCTGTATGCCTGGC
>Ga0066256_1002981_pt1 | contig 17234 bp, 8 predicted proteins | sample ThiBio_1000_biof_FD_87107 | JGI IMG/M metagenome (GOLD analysis project Ga0066256, IMG submission 87107) | Wastewater bioreactor microbial communities from Cape Town, South Africa - Thiocy_expt_1000_biof (version 2) | ecosystem: Engineered > Bioreactor > Thiocyanate-remediating >...
GCAGCAGCAGCAGCAGAACCAGCGGCAGCAAAACCAGCAGCGGTAGGAGTAGATGCAGCAGCGGTAGCAGCAATAGCAGCAGTAGCAGCAGCAGCAGCGGCAGTTGCAACAGCACCAGCAGCAGCACCACCACCACCACCAGCACCAGCAGTAGCAGTAGCAGCGACAGCAGCAGTAGTAGCAACTGCAGCAGCAGTAGCAACCCTAGTAGGAGAGGAGAGAGAGGGAGAGGAGAGGGCAGAAAAACGGAGAATTGTGCGACAAAAATGCAGATACCGCGGGGTACGCAACATGTCAAGCACCCAGCTCTCAACCTAGTGTATCGGGCCGTGTGGGACACGTGTAAATGCGTGTGTTGCCCTCCGCGTTCGCAAAGTCACTTTATGCAAAGTCGGGATTTTACGGGTAGTAGAGGGGAGAGAGCGGAGAGAAGAGGGAACGTTCATGCCAGTGGTGGCAGCGCTGCCATCAACCGAGTGACCGAGTCTCGGCTGGCCGGCATCAACGTGACCACTGGCTACTCACAAGAGAGCGTATGACACCGTCGCGGCGTCACTGAGCACGCGCTCACTACCGTAATTGAATCAATGAGCAATGACTATTGGCCTACCGGCACAAAACCACAAATCGCAACGATGGTAATTAGGTGGCGGCAGCGCGCCAGGCGGCGACGGCGCGCGTCGACAGGCCCAGCGCCGCGTCAATGGGTTGCAGCTGCGGGTGGCCGGCCAGCGACAAGCCTGCCAGCGCGTAGTACGTGTGCATGGGGTCGGGGTACGCCTCGCAGTCCTTGCCAAAGCCGCCCTTGGGGAACTGGCAGGACGACAAGAACGACGCCAGCGACGCGCCGTCGAACGTGGCCGCTACAGGCACACCCAGCGCCGCCAGCGAGCCGCCAATCCAAAATGAGTAGCAGCTGTCACTCGGCTTGCCAGGGCGGCCGGTAATGCCACCCGGCCCCGCCAGCGCCACGCGCACCTCTGGCGGCAGCGCGTCATCTCTATCGCTGCCATCGCCGCTGCCGTCGCTACTGTCGCTGTCGCTTTCCGGGCCGGCGGCAGTGGCGGCGGCATCAGCGGCGGCCGCAACAGGGACGGCACTGCCTGCACCACCCACGGCGCCTCCACTACTGCTATCACTGGCACTTGTAGCCGCCGTCGTCGCCGGTGCCGGTGCCGCCACCGCAGCTGCTGACGCGACACCCACCGGGCGTGAGGCGCGCAATGAATCAAGCGCGACGCGGCGCGCGGCGCCGCACAGGGTGGCGTCGTCAGACAGGCCCATGTCGCGCTGCCGCCAGCAGCACCACCGCCGTGCCAGGGCGCCGGCCGGGGTGGCTGCAAAGGGAGCCGCAGCAGCGGGTGACGGGAAGTAGGTGTCAATGAGCGCCAGCGCAGCCACGGCGCAGTACGTGGAGCCGCCGTGGCCCTCATTGCCTGGCACCAGGCCAAACCCGCCGTCTGGCGCCTGGCAGGCAGCCAGGAAGCGCGCCGCGGCATCAAAGTCTAGGGCGGTGCGCGGCAGGCGCAGCAGCGTGGCAAGCACGACGGCGCTGTACACAAACCGCGCGTCTGCCTCTGCGCCTGGCCCGTGCGTGCGCACATTGCCGTCGGGCAGCTGCAGAGTTGCCAGCGTGGCGGCAATGGCGGCCGTGTCCAGGCGGCTCAGGTCATCGCCAAGCAGTAGCAGGGTGGCCACCGCCGCGTATGACATGGCCACATTGCCAGACAGGCAGGTGTTGCAGGTGCCGTCGGGTGCGGTGCCCGTCCACCCCGCAAACGACCCGCCATCAAACCCGCGGAACAGGAGCGGCGGCGACGAATCAGTGGTGGCAGGCAGCAAACGCGCGCCGCGCGGCACCTGGCAGGTGTAGATCCAGTCGCAGATGGCAGCCGCAGCGGCGGCATCCACCACCTCACCCAGCACGCCCAACACATCCAGCGCCGCCACTGAGAAGTACACCAGCGTCATGCGCTGCGCGTCCGCGCTGGTGTACTCCGCCCGCAGCTTCGCATCGCCGCCCACAGGCAGCGTCAGCGTGGCAGCACAGTACGTCGCATGCCGCCGCACGTCGATGCGTAGCTCCCCTATCCCGCCGCCGCGTGCCACCGCCACCGCTGCTGCCGCTGCCGCCGCTGCCATAGTAGTGGTGTCGATGATGGTTGGCGTCACTTGTTGGAGGCACCCCAATCAACCAAGCCGCAAGCAAGCAGGAACACACGCGCCGGTGCAACAACTACAACTGCCGAGCGTGTCACCGTCCCAAAATGCCACCTCAACCACCCACCAACCCTACCAGATAGCCAAGGATACGACTGCTTTCTCTCCTCTCCTCTCTCCTCCTACTGGTACCTGCCGCCAACGGACGAGGGAACCCAAAAACTGCTACTTTGCAAAACTCGATTTCAACAACGACGCAACGGCATCAATTTTTAAAACGGTGGATGTGCCTAAAATCAGCAGTAGTACCGAACTGGGTGGTTATTTTAATCGCCCATCACCGTCCAAAAAACCTCATTTTTTGACGCCATGGCGTCTCACCCCCCCGCGTCGCCCTCGATGGAGGCGGCACGCACGGCGGCGCTGCAGGTGCTGGCGGGCGGCGCGCTGGGCGGCAGCTGGGGCGCCCTGTCGGCTTACTTGAAGGGCCAGCCGGTGGGCTTCTTCCTGTCAGCCTACGGCGTCAATGCTGCCGTACTCACGGCTGCCTTCCTTGGTACGTAGCGCTGATGTGGGGATGCCCGCCCACACTCACACTCACGTGTGTGACGCCCCCACCCCCCCACCACCACCACCACCCACCTGAAGGCACCCGAAGCCTGCTGGCATCAGCGGTGGTGGCGCCCCGCGCCGCGTTTGCGAGTGAGGAGGCGTGGTCCACTGCCACCGCCAGCGCCCGCGCCGCGTGCTCGGCGGCGGCGGGCGCCGTGAGCGGCGGCGTGATGACGGGGTTTGTGGGTGCGTACTCGTGCCCCCGTGAGCATGCCACCCCCATCCAGCAAGTCCCCATACCCACTTACCCGCACAACACCCAACAACAACATGCAGGGGGGCCACGGCAAGCACTGGTAGGGGCGGCGCTGTGGAGCGCGGTGGCGTGGGGTGGACACACGGCACTGGAGGCGGTGGGTGCGTGGCGGGCGGAGCAGGCGTCGCAGCTGGCTGTGCGCGATGCGCTGTGGGATGCGCTGTCGCCAGAGGCGCGTGCAACCTTCCGGGCGCATTCCCACGTGGCGCACCCGCCGAAGGCAGGCAGCCCGCCGCCACTGTCCGCCCTCCCCGCGCTAGTAGCACACGCCCGGGCGCACGGGCTGCAAGCGGTGACGACGCCAGGGAGCGCGCCGCCGCCGCCACCACCGACACCGGCAAATGGTGAGCGCGGCAGCGGCGCGTGGGACTGGCTGCCCATCCACTTCCACGACTCGCACGAGCTGCGCCTCGCCCGCCTGCGCAAACGGCTGGGCGAGATTGAGGAGGTGCTTGGCTTGCCGCCGTCACCAGCCTCCATGCCGTCGTCGCCGCCGCCATCGCCACCGGCGTCGCGCACGCTTGCTTGATCATTATAATTAGGGTGGGACATGTTTCATTGAAGCGTGGGGCGGTATGACAGCTGAGCGGCACGCAAGTTAACTACCCTAGGGGGCGCGCGGCACAAGGTGGCGGGCAATAACACGTACCGCGCCGTATTATTGTGAGAGGGTGTGGCAGCAACGCCAACACCAACGGGGGGTGACACAGGACACCGACAATAATCAACCACCACAATACAGGCTCCTAACATATTAGGTAGGGACACAACAATCAGCTGCTGGGCGTTCACGGCGGCAGCGGCAGGGTCTCCATGGTGCGCAGGGCGGCGACCAGCATGTCGGTGGTGCACAGCGTGCCACCGTCGGCGCGGAGGAGGCGGAACACGGGGCCAGAGGCCAGCAGGTGCAGCACCTCCTGTGCAGGCACCGCCAGCAACGTGCGCAGCCCTTCGATGGACGCCTTGATGCCGGTGTAGGCGTCGGTCACGCTCTGCGGCGTGTCGCCGGCTCCTGTTGCGGCAGCCTCCAGCGAGGCACATAACGCCGGCAGCGCCTCCAGGTCGGTGGTGGCGGCGGTGGCAGCGCGTGCTGACAGGGACACCGCCAGCGGGCTGGATTGCACCAGGTAGCGGGAGTGCAGCTCGCGTGCAATGGCTTGCAGCGCATCCAGCAACGCTGGCTGGCGGCGGCGCAGCGTGTTGGGAGGCACGCCGTCCTGCAGGTAGTTACGCGTGACGGCTGACGCCGCCGTGCGCGTGGGCTCGTGACTGGGCAGCACCCACGACCCCGGCGCCGTTGTGCGGTCGTCGCTGCCCATCGAATGCATGGCACGGTTGCCTGGCGTGCTGGTGCGGTGTGGCGACGGTGCAGTGGCGCCGGTGCCGCGGCTGCTTGCAATGCGCAGCCGCGGCAGTGGTGTACCACCACCACCCGCCCCCGCTACTGTGCCAGCAGTGGAGGACGCCGACGGCGTGTGCGCGTGCGAGTCTGCCGTGGCGCTGCTGTGACGCAGTGGCGGCAGGTCGCTGCCGGCATGCTGCTCTCGCCGCGCGGCGGCCGCCGCCTCCAGCATAGCACCCATCTCGTCCGGCGGCATGCTACGGCCAGTCGCAGGGGACGCCATCAGCACCTCCACATCCGTGGCGGCACTGGTGGCGGCACTGACAATAAAGGACTGACGGGGGGCGGTATTCAGCGGTAGTCGACCGTCACTGCCGCTGACGCCTGCTGAGGAGCTGGCATCCGCTGAAGCGCTGCCGCTGCTGCTGCTGTCACCCACCACGTTGGTTATGGCGCCGCCGCCCTCCTCGGCAATGGGCACCGCGCAGTACGACGGCCGGCGAGTGCGAGACGCGGGCGTCGCGGACGCCGTCACCGACACCGCGCGGTGTTCATCAACCGTGGGCATGGCAATGGAGCCCATGGTCGGCGCCGGCGAGCTGGTCTCGGTTGATACCAAGCCCAGCACCGCGGCGCTGGCATCGTCTAGCGGCGCCGCCACCGCACCCGGCAAGCTGGCATCCTCGGGTGGGCGCGGCGGTGGGGCACTGGCAGGCGGCGTCATGGGCTGCCCGGCGGTGCTACCACTCGCAATGAGGACGGTGGCGTCAAGTGATCTACGGCGCGACGTCCATGGCGTGGTGACGGCTGTTGGTGTGGTGGCGACAAGGTGCACGCGTGAGATGGTGGCGTGTGACGAGCCGTGCTGCGACACGCCGCCCGACGCTGCTGTATCGTCCCCCGTCGCCTCACCCGCCGCACCCACCTCCTCACCACCACCCGCGCCTGCGCCGCGCGTGCCGCCGTTGAGCAACCCCAGATCCCCTGCAAGGCTGTCAGGGCTAACGACGTGCACCGAGTGCTCCGACGCGGACGTCCGTGCGCCGTCAGCCACACCCACCGCGGGGTCAGCACCGCCGCCGCCGCCGCCAGCCTCCTGCAGGAAGCTCGTGTGGTGCGTTGCAGCCGTTCCTGACGCACTTGCAACCGTGTCGCCGCGCCCGTGCGTCCGGTGCGGTGCCCCCACTGCCATGGTTGCCGCCGTGGCACCCGTCTCCACATCCATCACCACCGGCAGCGCGGGCGCCCAGCGCTGCGGCGGCGGCAGTGATGGCGGTGGCGGGGCCGGTGGCGGCGGCGGGGCCGTGGCTGAGGCTGCTGCCCGCGCCGGCCCCCCCGCCCCCGGGGGGGCCGGCGGGGGGGGGCTGCCCGGCCCCAGCGGCGCACACACCGCCCGCCGTGATGCCATCTTCCACAGCGTGCACACACGCATGGCAGCGCGGCGCGCGTTGTAGCAGTCTATCATAAACAGCAGCAGCTCGCTGCACATCTCGTTGGCAACGGCACGGTGCACCAGCGAGTCGCGCAGGCCGGTGGCTAGCATGGTGGCCGTAATGAGGCGCAGCTCGGCCATGGACGGCGGTCGGGACGGCCGGCTCAGCGCGCCCGCCGCATCCACGCACAACGTCATGGCAGCCGCCCAGCTGGCTGGCGCGTTGCTGCCCGGCGCGCCGTCGGCGGCGCACTGCACCATGAAGTGCAGCATGAATCGGGAGGGCCGACCGGGCGTGGGCGCCACAGCTGCCTCATCCTCCGTGTCATCTCTCGGGATCAAGCCAAGCGAGAGGCGGGATGCGCCGCCGTCACCGCCAACGCCTGGCGGCGGCTCTATCAGGCGGCCGCCGCTGAAGGTGCGACGCAGTGCCGCTGCAAAGGGCGAGGCGGGTGCCACCCGCACCTTCCTGCGCAGCGCGACGCACCAGTCGTGCGCCTGCACCAACGCGGGGTACCAGTACGCCACGCCCGCCTGCACCCACGACATCCACATGGCACAGTTGGCGGGGTGCAGCATGGTGGCGGTGCCGGCGCCGACGGAGCTAAAGCGCAGCGCCAGGTACGCCGGCGTGCCCACCCACGATGCCACCGCGGTCACATACAGTTCCATGCGCGGGAACCGCGGCGCCGGCAGCAGGTGCAGCTGCACCACCTCCGCCGTGACTGACAGCAGGTACAGCACGCCATACAACACCTCTATGGCAACCAGCCCGCGGCCTGCACCGCAACCAGTTGCACTGCTGGCCAGGGTGGCATCCGTGGCAAACGCGTACACTATGAACACCGCTATGGGAATGAGGGATGCAGCGGCAAGGGCGCGCGCACCCACCTTGGAGTGTGCGCGCAGCGCATCCACCATCAGCCGCTCCGCCCACCGTTGCACGGATCGGGCGGCAGGCGGCAGGCGCACTAGTTGGATGGGGGCGGATAGCAGGGGATCACCCGCGGGGGCCAACGGTGTGGGGTCATGCGTCGGTGCGTGGCCGGCCCCTGGCGGCAGCGCTATGGACAGCGGATTGAAAGGTGCCGCACGGTGAGCAGCGCCAGCAACGGGTGACGTCGTCGACGGCGTGCCATTTATACTATTACCACCCACACCCAACGCTCCATCGGAGCCGGGGGTACTGCTGTCACCGCCAGTGGAAGAAACGCCGGTGGTGGCTGCAAGTGGCGCCGTCGCCGTTGAAGCTGCTGCTGCAGGCGGCGGCGCGGCCGGCAGTGCAAAGGTAAGTGGTGCAAGGCGCCCTGCGCCCTCCACCGCCGTCGCGCCCTCGCTCTTTGCTAACAGTGCCGCCCGCGCGGCATACAACGCTGTCAGTTGATGTGGCGCTGGTGATCGTGGTCCCACGACTCCCACCTCGCCGCCGCCGCCCCCGCCGCTGCGTGCAGGCAGCGTGAGTGCGGGCGGCGGCGGCGGATTATTACCAGACGAGGGACGCGCATGCGTCCGCCCTCCTCCGGGTGCGCCGCTGCCACGTGTGCCAGTAGCGTCATCACCAATACCGTGGCGCCCTGGTGTTACCAGCGCGCTGCTGCCATCACCCACTTCCGACCCGCCCACACTGCCAGCGACAAGGACACTACTGCCCGCACCGTGCGACCCCGCGCTGTTGTGCTGCACGTCGACACCACCCACGTCTTGCGTAGAGAACAGCAGCACGGCGCGAGCGGCGCGGTCCTGCGCCAGGCGCAGCGCCATCAAATGCACCAGGCGGGTGGAGGTGCCCAGCGTGAACCCCACCACCAGCAGCACTATTAACACAAAGTCGAGTACGCAGGGGAAGGCGTCGTTGCCAGCAACAATGCGCAGCACCTGCCGCATTGTGGCGGCATGCCCTACCACCTGCCATGCCAGCGAGTAGCGACCACGAAACGGCATCCGCGGTCGCCGCCCCCCGGTCGCCCCCAGCCGCGGGCCGCCGCCCCCCGCCACCAAAGGCCCCCCCGCCCTGGCTGCCGCCGCCTGCCGCTGCCACTCGTCATACGTGCCTGGCAGCGTCGGGTCCACACACTCGACGCATCCGCCTGCGTGGCTGACTGCCGCCATCCTTGCCGCAATGATCAAGTGGTAGCGGCAGCTGCGGCAGCAGCAACAGCTATGGCGAGAACAACAGCAGCTGTGGAGGCAGCCGCGGGTGGAGGGTGGCGAGGCCGTAGCGCTGCCGCGCTAGCGGCCGCCCTTGCGACTGCTTCAAGAGCGAGTGAGTGAGTGGTGGTGAGCTGGCAGCTGCTGCGGGAGAGTAACAGGCACCCGCGCGCGCACGGGGGCGCGGCGGCGGTTGGATCGGTAGGGGGGCGGTGGGTGAGCGTGTTGTTGGAGGCAGTGTGGCGCAGGTGCAAAAAGTGCAAAGGAGCGTGCGCACGCGCGCTCGCGCGCGCCTGCAAGGGTTGTGAGTGTGTGCGCTGCTGCCCCGGGCATGTCCTTGAAAAGGGCGTGGGTGTGTGGGTGTGTGTGAGGGGCAGCTGCCAGCTGGTTGGCAGTTGTTGCGCGCTGCCCAGCGCCACCATCTATACGCCCGCACCCTATTGTAGCACGCCTCCCAGCTCCCGTGGTGTGCCCTGCCCCCGCGCAATCGTGTGCGCGCCACAATTTTGAGCGGTGCCGAGGCGGGTGACTGCTCGCATGACGACAACCTCCCTATTCCCCCGCCGCCTCGCATGGGGGGACGCTGGTTCGTGAGGCGGCGGCAGAGCCGGGAGTTCAAGTCCCGGCAGAGGCGGCGGAAGGGCAACGCATTGCACCTTGCCGACGGCTGGCCGTACACCCCAACCAGCAGTGCGGCTGTTCCCAACCACCGGTGCGTTTGGCGACTTGTCGTGACGTGCACACTACTACTCTCAGCTGCTGCGTCATTCCTGGTGCACACAGAGGGTGCTCAACAACGGTCAAACACGTTCGCCGTCGCGTTCGGTGTTCGGCACAACCGTGCACCGTACCGCTGCGAAGAATCACAGCTGCCACAATGACACAAGCACTGGGTCCGGCTGAATGTACACGTGCGTATTGGCAAGATGCGCCTGCAGTGCGCGTGGTTGCTGCACGCCGCGGGTGGGCGTCTGTGTGCGCGGCGCCGGCCGCCTGTTGCACGTTGCACGCGAAGGGCCAGGCACGACAGCACCGCAACACCGCACCGCCGGCGGTGACGCCATCCGCCGCTCGTATGATGATTCTGAACGCCCCACCCCACTGCACCAGGCGCTCGCCACCCACCACGCCGCCCATCCACATATCCACCACCGCGGTGTCGTGTGGCACCTGGTTGTGGGTGTGAAATACTGCTGGCGTGCACCCGGTTACCCCGCGTTGATTTGCGTCGGCGCTGGAAACCGGCGCATGTTGAAGTACCGCCAGACACCCGCGGCCACCCTCCGTCCGGCAGCCAAATTTCGCAGCAGCACGACGGCAGACGCGCGTTCCACGGCGTCGAACGTGTAGAATCAAGGCAGTACCGGGACGCCGTGGGCAGTTTATTGCTGGTGCGCAGGCGGAATTGTGACAAATAGTCGTCGAAGTAGACGTGACGACCGCACCGCCGTGACCGACCCACCCGTCGCTCCCTGCGCACCCATCAACCGTGCGGCACACCGGCGCGTACGCACCTTCGGCCCTCGCACGACGCAGCCACCGCCCCAGCGCCCCGCCGCCGCCCTCTGGGTTCGACTGTGTCCAAGACACCCGGGTGTGGCGCCTGGGTTGTTGGAGGCGCGCCAGCAGCAGCGGCGGGAGGCGTGGTGGTTGTACCAGCTGGTGCTGGCCGTTCCTTCTTCGCAACGCATGGTACGAGACGATCAAGGCCACCCTGCCAGCGAGCTGCCACACCCGCCGCCCTCGCTGTAAGCGCCGCTCACCGGGTGGCAGGGTGCTAGGTTGCCTGCTGCCGCCGCAACCCGCCAGCTACGTGGATTCGTCGAGTGTTGTTGCAGCGACGCAGCGACACACACACCCTGAGCACCACCCCCTTCTTCCCGTGTCCCAACCCTTTCTTGCGCCACCCCCACAAGCCAGTGGTGAGGGACGCCGTGCGCGGCAGCTGGGTGGTAGGGTGCAGTCGTACGTCTCCTGTGCCGCCGCCATGGATGGTGAGGTGGCGGCGGCGCCAGCGGCGGCCGCGATGCTCCCACCGCCGCCGTTGCGGCAACCGCCTGATACCACTGGCATGCCAACCGGTGGCAGCGCCACGGCGGCCACCACGGCGCCTGCCTCCCCCAGCGCCGTGAAGGTGGCTGCCATTACGCTGGCGCCTGCACTGCCACTTCATGGCGCTGCCGCCGCGGCGCTAGGGGTCACAAGTGTGAGTGCGATGGTAGGCAGCGCTTCCGGCACCGGCATGGGTGGCGGCGGCGCGGCAGGCGGTAGCAGCGGCGGCGGCAGTGGCAATCACAACGGCGGCGGCGGCAATCATTCCGGCAGCGGTGCAAAGCGCTGTGGCGCGTGGCGGCGGGTGGTGGCGGCAGCCCGCTGGGTGAGCATGTCGCGGCGCGCGCAGGGCGTCATCTTCACCGTCAACCTGGCCTACGTGTTCTGTGCCTACCTGGCGGCAGGCCTCCTGGGCCGTGACGCTGGCCTGCCCAACCGGCCGCCGCTGTTGGTAGGGCCCATGGCGGGCGCGGAGGGCGCGTCGCTGGCGCTTGCCCTGTTTGGCGTCGCGGTGGTTCTGTCGCTGCTGTCGCAGGCGGCGCTGGCAGAGTCGCCCGACGCGCGCACGCTGGCGGGCATGGGCGCCGTCGTCATGACCGCCGTCACCCTCGTGTTTGGCCTGCCGGCCACGCGCGCCGTCATCACCACCGACTTCTCTTTTACTTTCGCCACCTCCTACTCCATCGTCATCGGCTGGTACACCATGATGGCCATGGTGGCGCACGCCGGCCTAGGCTGGCTGGCGGGCCAGATGGTGCTGTCGTCCGCCGTGTACGTCGTTGTGCTGTCTGCCGCGCCCGGCGTTGTGCCGGCCGTACCGTTCCGGTTCAGCCTGCTGGCAGCCACCGGCTGGCGGTCGGGCGCCATCTACGTGCACGCGGTGGGGTCGGCGCTGCTGCGGTGGGGCGCGCTGAATGACGTGCAGCGCACCTGGGCGTCTACGGCGGCGGAGCGCTGGTGCTTCCGCATCCTCATCGCGGGTCATGTGGCCGCCGCGCTGACCATCTTGGCCATCGACCGCGTGACGCAGAACGTGGGTGCGGGGCCGGGCGTCATGCTGGACGGCATGCTGTCGCACATCATGTTCTCCGTCACCATCATGGTCACCATCAACCTCATTGCCTTCTCCCGCCGCCGCGCCGCCAGCCTGCTGCTGCGTGTGGACGCCGCGGAGCGCGCCACCTCCGTCGCCGCCGCCGCCGCCGCCACGCGCTCCGCCTTCCTGCGCTACATCATCCACGAGGTGCGCGTGCCGTTCAACGCGGTGGCCATGGGCCTGGAGACGCTGGCGCACGACGACGCGCTGCGCGCCAGCGCCACCGCGCGCGCCGACCTGGCCGACATCCAGGCCGCCGCCGCCACCATGTCCTCCGTGCTGAACGACAGCCTGGAGGTGGAGAAGCTGCACGCCGGCATGCCGTACACCATCGCGCTGCGCGACGTCAACCTGGCGCGCGAGCTGGCGCGCGTGATGCGCAACATGCTGCTGTGGGCGGCGCGCGTGCACGTCACGCTGTCCCTGCGCGTGGCGCCCGACGTGCCCGCCTGGGTGCGCGCCGACGACAGCCGGCTGGCGCAGGTGGCCGCCAACTTCCTGTCCAATGCCATCAAGTTCAGCCCGCACGACGGCTCCGGCGCCGTGGAGCTGGCGGTGGAGCGCGTGCCGCCGCCGCCACTGCTGTCCGCGCCCACGACGACCACGAGTGACGGCACCTCAACCACCGTCTCTGTGCTGCCCCTCCCGCCTGCCTCCGCCCCCGTGCCCCTTGCCGCCGGCGCGTCATCCGCACTAGCGGCGGCGACCGCCACGGCCACCGACGGTGCTACAGGCGCTACCAGTTCCACTGCCGCTGCACGTAGGTGCTCTGCAGCATGCGCCCGCCTGCTGTCTGCGCCCCGCCGCTGGCTGGCGGAGGTTGACACTGGTCTGCAGCTTATGACAGGCGTGCTGATGCAGACGCTGCTGCCACGCGGCGTCGTGCCGCCGGTGGTAGTGGAGCGCGGCTCCAGCGGCAGTGCCGCCGAGACGGGGCTTGATGCAAGCGCGGGTGCGGGGGGTAGCGGGCGTAGTGGCGGTGCCGGCGGCGGCGCCAGCGGCGGTGGTGGCGGCGGTGCGGGAAGTAGCACGGAGGTGGGCGCGGCAATGGGTGTCGAGGGCGATGGGGATGGCGACCCCGGTGGCGTCAGTGACGCGGAGGCGCGGTTGATGGAACAACGCAGCGGCGGCGGCGGTGGTGGCGGTGGCGGCGGCGGCGGCGGTGGCAGTGGCGCGCTGTTGTCAGCACGGCGGTCGGCCTCTCTGCCGCCTGAGCTGCGCACCGTGTGGCTGCGCATCTCGGTGCGTGATAATGGCGTGGGTATCAGTGAGGCGGAGCAGGGCAAGCTGTTCCGCGAGTTCTCGCAGACGCTGGTGGGCGTGCGGCAAGGGGTGGGCGGCAGCGGCCTGGGACTGTACATCTGCAAGTCCATCGTGGAGCAGCATGGCGGGCGGGTGGGCGTGACCTCCAGCCGCGGCCACGGCGCCACCTTCTACGCCGACATCCTGCTCGAAGTTGTGGCTGGCCCTGCCGACGGCGGGCTGGACACAGCCAGCGTGGATGACGCGGCGGCGGCAGCGGCGGGTGCGGGCGTCAGCGGTACGGACGCGCTGCCAGGCAGCATGGCGGCCTCGCTACACGCCACCGGCGTCGCTGGCGCAGTGCCCGGCGCAGACCGCATCCTGGGTACCAACAGCGTGCTGCGGCGGTCGGGCACGGTGGACACCAAGAGCAGCTCGGGCGCCGGGTCAGCGGCAGCTGACGGGCTGCCACCGCTGGTCAGCCGCGGCGGTGGTGGCCGCGGCAGCGGCGGTACCACGGGCAGCGTGGGTCGCGCGTCGGTTGGCGTGGTGAGTGTAGCGGGTGCCCGTGACGGTGGTGGTGCGGCACGGCTGGGCGGCGGGCGGGCACGGAGTACCACGCGCGGCGGGCGGCTGCTGGACCCCGTCAGCAGCAGCGGCAGCGAGGACGGGCCGGCACACCGCATCCTGCTGGTGGACGACGACGCCACCACGCGGCTGTTCCTGGGCCGCGGCCTGAAGCGCATGCTGGGTGAGGCCGCGTGCACCGTGACGGAGGCGGAGGACGGCGTGGACGCGCTGGCGAAGCTGGCAGCGGTGCAAGTTGTTGACGGCACGCCGGTGGGCGCCGACGGTGCACGGTCGCGCACCTTCACCGCCATGTTGGTGGACCAGAACATGCCGCGCATGACGGGCGCAGAGACCATCACGCGGGCGCGCGCACTGGGGTACAGCGGCTGCATCATTGCGGTCACGGGCGACGCTGACGACGGCGCCACCGACGCCGCCCTGCGCGCCGCTGGCGCTAACGCGGTGCAGTGCAAGCCCATCACGCTGTCGCGCGTGGTGGCCACCCTGCGTTCCTTCCGTGCACGCACCGAGGCGGCGGCGGTTGCTGCCGTGGCCAACGCGTCGCCCCTGCCGCCCTCCCTGTCACCCGGCGGCACGCTGGCGGTAGGCAACGCCGGCATGGTGGGCTGGCGGCGGAGCGACAGCGAGCGCGTGGGCGCAAGCAGCAGCATCCGGGACAGCGTTGAGGGTACTATTCCGCGCCGCCGCGGGAGTAGCACAGCCGCCAGCGGTTCGGGCATGCGGGGCAGCATGGACAGCACTGGCGGGCGGGGCGGCGGCGTTGACGTCGGCGTTGAAGGCGGTGGCAGCGTTGGCAGCGGCGGTGGTGACGTTGCTGCCGTGAACTCGACGCCGCCTGTGGGTGGCGCGGCCACCTCGCGCTCCGCGCCGGACACAACTGCGCCGTCCATTACCGGTACCAGCATCACGCTGCATACACATGATTGAGTGCGAGTTGTTGACTGTTCCAGTCCGTTGTGTCTTGCGCGTGCATGTGTGTGTGTGTGTGGTGGCACTGTGCCAACCAGCTGCCGCCGTGGTGGCGGTATGCGTGCTTCATATCGCTTGTGATTGAACTCGGGCGGCGTCCGAGTTGGCGGGCAAACCACACCACCAGTTTCCTAGGCTAACGCTCAACGCCAACGGGTTGGAGCGGAGCGCATGCAATTACCATCACACACCTGAGGCGCCGCATTTTGCACGGACGCAGCTTCCATACCGGTGCAGCACTGTGAACATGGCAGCCCCGGCGAATGGGGCAGCAGATGTGCGAGGTGCGCCGATGCTTGACAGCACCGACATGGAGGTCCCACCGCTGCTGGTGCAGGTGCTGGGCGGCAACGTTGTCACAGCGGTGTCCGTGTTAGCATGCCTCACCACAGCCGATGCCACCGTGCTGCGGCGGCTGCACCCAGCGCTTGCTGCGGGTGTTGCAGCGGTGCCGTGGACGGACACCAACACCCCAGTGCACGACATGGACCGGTGGCGCGCAGCGCTGCCTGCAGCAACTGCCCTAAAGCTGGCGGCAAAGGTACCACTGCCCCTGCACCACAGCCAGGGGCTGGCAGCGCTGGGGGGAGTGACCGACTTGGACCTGGGCAGGTGCAGCAGTGCCACCGACGCCGTCATTGCGCACCTGCCGTCCACGCTGCGCTCACTCAATGTGCTGGGTTGCGCTCATGTGACGCAGCATGTCAGCTTCACACACCTGTCGGCGCTGGAGCTGCTGGACTGCAGCGGCACGAAGGCGCTGGAGGCAGGGCTGGCCAGCCTGCCGCCGTCGCTACGCGAGTTGCGCATGCGCGGTTGCGAGGTACCAGACGCCGCCGATTTCAGCCACCTGCGGCACCTACGGGTGGTGACACGCCACAGAGGATGGGAGCAACATGTTCTTAGTGCTGCCACCGTTGCCAGCTTGCCGCCGTCGTTGGAGGTGCTTGACGTAAGTGAAGTAATGCAAGACAGCTGCAGGAATCGGTGGCGTAGTTGGTCGCTCGCGCGCCTGACCCGCCTGTGCGTACTGAAGGTATCACGCACTACCATCGATGACGCTGCCCTCGCAAAGCTGCCGCAGTCCCTCCGCGTTCTGGACCTTGAGTATTGCACCTGGCTGTCGTCAGCGGCCTCGTTTGCGCACCTCACCTGTCTGCACACGCTCAATCTCCGAGACACGTTGATCAGCGACGAGCCGCTGGCCACTCTGCCGCCCTCGCTCGTATCGCTCACCCTACCTCGTGGCGTTGCGTTGACGCCAGCAACTGTGTTACCGCACCTGCCGGCGCTGCGGGTGCTGGACATGAGCCACTCCAAACTTGATGACGCGGCGGTTGCCAGCATGCCGGCCGGCCTGGAGGAGCTGCACATTGTGTGCTGCCCCAACGTGACGCGGGGCGCACGGCCGGACCCCCTGGTGGCACTGGGGGTGCGGGAAGGGGGCGTCACAAACCTGTCCCCCGCCACAATTTCGGCATGCCGCGCGCGTGGGTGTTTTGCGCCATCAGATGGTAATCTTGTACCCACTAGTAGTAGGGGGGCCGACTTGTGCTTGCCGCTGCCGGATGGCCGCCTGGTTAGCGGTTCATTTAGCGGCTATGTGGCGCTGTGGGAGGAGGCTGGTGTTGGGTGCATCCCAGTAGCACAGCTGGTGCTTCATTGCTTTGTTGCAAATGCGTTGGCGGTGCTGCACGATGGCCACCGGGTGGTGGTGGGCGTGAGAAACATGGACTTCGGGCGCGATGGCATTGTGGTGTGGGACACGCGCGAAGCGCCACATGACAGGCGGGTTGTCACGCGCGTAACCATCGCTTGTACCCGCGGTGTACGGGCGCTGGCGGTGGCGCACAATGACTGGGTGGTGGTGGGAGGTAGGGAAGGCGAGCTGATCCTCGTAGATGTGGACGCGGGCGCCGTGGTGGCAACGCTGGGGGAGGGTGGTAGGACAGTGTTGGCATTAGCGGTGCTGTTGGACGGCAGGGTGGCCTGCGCGACAACCGGCGGGAGGATCAAGTTGTGGGATGTGACCACGAGGGCATGCGTGTTGACGCTGGAAGAGCACTGTCGCAATTGTTTCAGTAGCGTTTGCCCGCTGGTGGTACTATCGGATGGCCGCCTCGCAAGTGGAAGTGACGACAAAACGGTGCGGCTATGGGACACCGCCACCGGCACCTGCATTCGCGTCCTGACTGGCCACACGCAATCGGTTTCCGCACTGGCTGTGTTGCCGGGCAATCAGCTGGCCAGTGTGTCTGCCGACGGCACAATCCGGGTGTGGGACACGCGGGACGACGCCCACGGTGCGGGCGGCGCGCTGGCGCGGCCGCCGTGTGTGATTGCTTATGGGTCAACGATACCGATACGCACCCCACCCACGGCGCTGTTGCCGCTGCCTGGCAACCGCTTGGCTTCCAGCGGTGAAGGCTGTGGGCTCCTGTGGCAGCTGCCACCGCATGCCACCTGAGCCAGCGGAGGTGGTAGAGGAGGCGCTCCGGTGATGCAACCAACTTGAGAACCCTTCCTTCAAGAGTGGTTGTCGGGCAATAATGTGCTGGCTGTAGTTGGCAGCGCGAAGTAAGGCTACCGTACAAAAAGAAGCTGGCCCGCTTGGCTTACCTCGCTCGTTTCAGGTAGTAGTCTGCCCAGTCCCCATCAGACATGTCAGCAGCACCTGCCTCTTCGATGATGCCACTGATGGTGGCCTCGATACGGGCCTCGATGGCAGCCTTGCGCGCGTTGAAGTCGACGATGGGAAGGCGGCTGCGGCACACGTCCAGTATTTTGACCTTGATGTCGTCAGCGGAGGGGAATACGGTGGTGAAGAACTCGCCACCCGCCCGGAGGGTCTCGAACGTGAGGATAATGGAAGCACTATGCCCACTGCCTAACAGCACACCCGTGTACGCGTCCAGCGTGTACTTGTACTCCACGTCCTCGCACATGCGTTGTACACATCAAGGCGGTTCGCCTCCTTCGCTCCCGCGGGCACCGCCGCCGCGGCTGCTGCCGCCGGCGCTGCCGCCGCGACTGCTGCCGCCGCTGCCGGAGCGCCACCTGCGCGGCGAAGGACGTTTGCCAGCTCCTTGAACTGGAAACTATCACCGCGATAGAGCCCGGTGTCATAGTCTTCGTCGCGCCAGTACGTCACGCGCAGCGCTTCAATGGCCTCGCACAGTTGCGCTTGGGTCATTTCCGCCAGCAGCTTGCGCATCTGGCCGCACAGCGTGGTGCCAACGCCGGCCCAGTAGCCATCGTAGCGCGACCACAAGTAGATGTCGGCTTGCTTGCGCCGCACGATTCGCAGCCAGTTGAAAGTGCCCATTCTTGTTGG
>Ga0066256_1002875_pt2 | contig 17229 bp, 6 predicted proteins | sample ThiBio_1000_biof_FD_87107 | JGI IMG/M metagenome (GOLD analysis project Ga0066256, IMG submission 87107) | Wastewater bioreactor microbial communities from Cape Town, South Africa - Thiocy_expt_1000_biof (version 2) | ecosystem: Engineered > Bioreactor > Thiocyanate-remediating >...
CGCGGGCGGACAGCAGCCGGCGGGGGGCGGGGGGCGGCGGCCTGGCCGAGGCCGATGACGCGCTGGTAAACGCCGGCCTTGCGGCGGGCGACGCTGCAGTAGACCGACTGGAGCGCGCCCGCCGGGCAGCCGCGCCGCGGTACACCGGCCGCGACGACGACGAGTTTGGCAGCGGCGGAGGGGTGGTACTGCCGGCTGGCGGGCCACCAGGGCGTGCACTGCTGGCGCAGTACGACGAGGAGGAGGTGCTGGCGGCGCGGCGCGCGCGGGCAGCGTTGGTGATTGATGCCGGCGGCGGCGTGGAGGACACCGCTGCCGCGGCGCGTGTGCGGGAGCGGCTGGCGGCGGCAGCAGCTGGCAACGCCGTCACGGATGCTAGTGGCGCTGGCCTGGCCGCTGCAGCCGCCGGCGGTGTGGTAGCAACCTCCGACTACCTCACGCCGGCAGAGGTTGCCGCTGCCGCCGCGGCGCGAGAGGCAGCACGAGCAGCTCGCCGCGGCCGCAGGTTGCGGAGGGCCGGTGGCGGCGGAGACGGAGACGGCGATGAGGATGCAGGTAAGCCACCGGCACCGCCGCCGCCGCCGCCGTCTGCGGTGAGTACGGCGGCATTAGTAGCAGAGCTGGAGGCGCAGCAGGCGGCAGGCGGCGCGGATGCTGCGGCGCGCGTGCGGCGGCCGCCACCACGGGTGGTGGCTGCTGCTGCCGACGCGGTCCCTGCCGGTGCTGCTACTGGCGCCGGGTATTACGCACGCGAGGCGGCTGACGAGGCGACGGCGCGCGCAGAGAAGATGCGCGTGTATGACGCCGGGGTGGCACGTGCGACAGCGGAGGCGCGCCGAGTGCTGCGTGGTGACGCGGCGGAGGATGGTGAGGGCACGGGTGACGCGGTCGCTGCTGGTGACGACGGCAGCAATGGGCTCACCGCCGTCGGCGAGGCGCTCCTTGCTGGCGCGCAGGCGGCGGCAGCGGAGCGCGCGGTCCGTGGCGGCGGGTCGTTTGCTCGGCAGATTGTGTACACGCGCCTGCGCGGGGACGCTGGTGCGGGTGACGACGCGGATGGCGGCTATGACGACGAGCTGAGTGGCATGGTGGCACGCGCGCGTCGCCTACGGGCGCCCATTGCTGCCGCGGCAACCGCTGGCGCGACGGTGGGTGGTAATGATAGTGGCGCGGCGCAGATTGCGCGTGCCGTTGCAAGTGGCCCTACCAGCAGCAGCAGCAGCAGCAGCAGCAGCAGCAGCAGCAGCAGCGGCGGCTCGGCACCGGAAGAGGCCGCCGACACCGTGGTGTGGACGGAGGCCACCGAGTTTGCTCGCCTGCTGGATGCACAACTAGCAGAGCGGGCAGACAGCGCGGCAGCCGCAGCTGCAGCAGCTGCTGCTGCGACTGCGGGCGCCGGTGATGATGAACGCGGCGACGCTGGCGGCGCGGGTACAAAGCGGCGGCGGGTGCGGCGTGGCGGCGATGCTGACGACGACGACGACGACGGCGCCGCCGGAACCGGGTCCGATGCTGCTGACCGGCGTGCCAAGCGGCTGCGGGCGGGTGGCGGGAGCGGTGGCGGCGGTGGCAGTAGCGGCGGCGGCGGCGGCGAGGCGGGGGGCTGGCGTGTGTACGCTGGAGCTGCGGCGGGTGTCGGCGGCGGCGATGGTGGGGACGGCGATGGCGGCGGCGCGGATGGCGGCGCTGGTGCTGGCGCTGGTGACGATGGCGATGATGATGGGGACGCCAGCGACGGTTCGGAGGGAGGCGATGGCGGCGAAAGCAGCATCACGCGGGACGTGAACGCGTCAAAGGGGCTGGCCGGCACGCTGGCGCTGCTGGTACGCAGCGGCGCGATGGCGGCCAAGGAGAAGGCGCGCGGGCGCAACAAGGACGGCACCATTGACAGCACCGTGGTGATGGGGGCGCCCGGCCTCAATGACTTTGTGCTGGAGTACCGCGACGCGGATGGCCGCCTACTCACCGCCAAGCAGGCGTACCGCGAGCTGAGCTACAAGTTCCACGGCCAGCGGCCGTCGCAGAAGGTGCGGGAGCGCGCCATGCGGCGGGAGGCGCGCGAGGAGCGCGTCGCGCTGACCGCCAGCGGCGCGCTGCCCATGACCACCATGACCGCGCTGGAGGCGACGCAGCGCGCCACCGGCGCCGCGCACGTCACGCTGGCGCGGCAATAATGCATGACCCATCTAATTCGTGGTATTCAAATGCGCATCCTTTGTGGGCGTTCAATGCAGAAGGGTCAGCATGTCATCACAGCACAGTTGCACGCCACGATGGGTGGGGTGGGCGCCCATGATGTGCCGCAGGGCGGCGGCGTCTTCGCTTGCCAGCGGACCAAGCGTGCCATACTTCGCCGCGTAGCACAATGTGCGGGTGATCGCGTACACCGTGAAGGCGTCGCCATGAGTATGCCGCCGCAGGGCCGCCAGCACAGCTGCGCCGGCGCCTTCAGCCTGCAGGGCTGGTGTTCGAACGGTGCGCAATTCTGCCAGCGCCCACAACGCGCTGCACGCCGCCTCCACAACTGCAGCATTCCCCATCTTCTTTTGTAGAAGGCCGACAACAACCCCTGCACTGCGCTCCGGCGCAACCAACGCGCGGTTTGCCTCCACGCATGCAATTCGATACAGCGCCCAGCACCCAGCAATCGCAACCTTTGCATCGTCGCCGTGCGCCCGCAGTGCTGGCACCAACGCATCAACAACAGCTTGCTCAACCACCAACAGGCTGGGTGCGTTGGCCCCCAGGTTGCGCAGCACACAACACGCCGCCCGCGCCACGTCGTCATTGGTGGCGTGGCGCCGCAGCGCCGCCAACATGGGAGGCATCACACCTATTGTATGCCACAGCCGCTCGCACAACACTGTTGTACCAACAGTCATGTTCCATAGCGCGTTCAGTGCTGCTTCTGCCACTGACGCATTGTCCACGTGCTGCTTCAGCGCCGCCACCACGGCAGCGCTGCCACTGTCATCCCGCGCCAACAGCGTGCGCCCGTTGTTCACACCTGCAAGGTTGCGCAGTGCCCAGCATCCTACTCTTGCCACCTCCGCGTCACTCCCAAACTGCTGCAGCGCTTCCACCACCGCGTTGGCAATACTGTCATCTCGCAGCAGCAGTGTGCGCGCGTCGGATGGAACCGCCAAGTTGCGCAGTGTGCCGCACGCCGCACACACCACCTCCACGTTGTCGGGGTGTCGTTGTGCAGCCGTCAAAACAGCCGCAGCCGCCCCATGCTCGCGCACCAGCGGAACACAATACTCCGCATTGACGCTTATTTCCCATAGCGCACTCAGCGCCGCAAGCGACACCGACACATCACCAACATGCTTCTTAAGCACCACCACCACCGCAGCCCCTGTACCAATGCCGTCCCGCGTTAGCAGCGCCCGGCCTGCTTCCACAGCTCCCAGATGCCGTAGGCCCCAGCATCCCGCGGCCACTACCTCCGCGTCGCTGGCATGTCGCGTCAGCGCGGCCACCAACGTAGGACCGATACCATGAACGCGCGCCAGCCGCTCGCATGTGCCGCTGGTCGCCCCAAGGTTCCTCAGGGTGCCACACGCCGCCCGCACCACCTCCACATTGTCGGCATGTCGCTGCAGTGCTGCCACGATGGCGTCAGCCGCATCGTGGTCGCGAATCAGCGGCACGCAGGTGGTCTCCGTCATGCTGATATTATGTAGCACGCGTAGAGCCGTATGCGCCACCACAGCGTTGTCAACGTGATCCTTCAGTACCGCCACCGCCGCTGCGCCTGCACTAGCATCCCGTGCGAGGAGAGCCCCGCCCGCCTCATCCTCTGCCACATTGCAAATTGCCCAACACCCTGCGGCTGCCACCTCCGCGTCGCTGCCATGCCGCTTCAGGGCAGCTAACACTTCGACAACGGCGGCGGCATCACGTGCAAGCACCTTCCTTGCTTCAACCGATACCGCCAGGTGGCGTAGCGCACCGCACGCCGCCCGCGCAACATTCACATTGCCGGCGTGTCGCTGCAGCGCCGTAACAATGGTTGCCACCGTATCATGGTCACTGATGCTGAGGTTCTCCAGCACACACAGGGCCGCACGTGCCACCGACGCGTGCAAAACATCCCGCTGTAATACCGACACCACTGCAGCACCTGCGCTGCCACCACCGAAGGCAAGGAGCGACTCGCGGCTATCCTTTGAGGCAGTGAGGTTCAGCAGTACACCGCATCCATCGCATGACACGCAATGGAGACAGACGTTGTCGTTTGTGCAGACATACTGCTGCAGTGCCGCCACCACCGCTGCACCCGCGCCACCGCGCACCAGGTCACAACGATTGGATTCCACAGCCGACAGGTTCTGGAGCGCGCCGCATGCCGCCGCCGCCACTTCCACATTGTCAGCGTACCGGTGCAAAGCCGCAAGGACAGCGGCTCCACAGCCGCCACGCTGCAGCACCAGCGCGTTATCGGCGCCAGCAGCCAGGCATTTCAGCGTGAGGCATGCCGTGCATGCGGCCGTAACGTCGGCAGCGCCGCTGCGCAACGCCGCAACTAGCGGGCTGGCGACACCATCAGTCCGTGCCAGTAGGTTGCGCACAGGTTCGTGCACAGCGAGGTTGGTAAGCGCGCCGCAAGCAACATGCAGCACCTCCGCATCATTGGCGTACGCCAGTATCGATGCCACCAGCGCGGCACCCACGCCGTCCTTATGTAGCTGCACTGCTCCGTCGGCGTCACACACTTTACACAGGTTGCGCAGCGCGACACAGGCGGCAAGTACTACGGTCCCGTCTGTCACAAACGCGCGCAACATGGCGGCAGCGATGCTGCCGGCGCCTATCTGCGTCTTGGCATAATGATCGTGCGTCGTCGTCCTGACTGCCAACTGCAGCATGGCCTCCCGCGCCGTTGCAGCCAGCGCCGGCAGCTGCTCGCTGGGCGCGGGGCGACTGACTGTGGTGATGCCGGCCACAGCGTCAACTGTCGTTGCCGCCCTACCCGTTGCCAGTGCGGCCGCCAGAATGCCGGACACTATTGCCATGGTCGGGCGCGTTTCTGGGTCAACTGACAAGCACTCACACACTGTGCCTGCCACCACCGCAGGTACGCCGCGCTCAATCAGCGCTGCTGTGGTTGGCGGCCCAATTGCTACTGTCGCTGGCGCTGGGTTGCCCGTCAATACGTGCCAGGCCACCGTGCCCCAGCCATGCACATCGTCGGCCGTGCTCCCTGCAGACCATGTGCCGGTGCAGGTATGGTAGCCCACCAGCCGCACCGCCGCGGTGCCGTCATCGGTCGATGACAGTAGCACTTTTTCGGGCGTGACGGCGCCGTGCACGATGTGCCGAGCGTGTAGCGCAGCCAGGGCGGCGGCTGCCTCCCACAACATCCGTAGGCGAGCCGTCACGCCAATGTGCGACAGCGCGCCGCCTGGCGCCAGCACCATTGTGGCCAGACTTCCGGCTGCACGCTGCGTCACGGTGTAGAAGGCTCGCACGCCAGTGGCGCCATCGATATCGATCAGCGCGCCGTACACCGGTAGCACGCCCTCCGCCCGCACGCTGCATTGCAACTGCACACGCATCAGCCACGCGTTGATGTCGTCGGCCGTGGCGAGGTGCGTCTGTTGAATGGCCACGGGCTCGCCATACAGCGTGCCCACATACATCACAGTGTCGGCGGTGTGGGTGAGCACGCGGCGCCCACCGGTAGCGCCCACGTCAAACACCACGGCGGCGGGGGACAAGATCCAGGGCCCATCCAGTAACGCGTGGTGGATGCCGGCGGGCAGGGCGGCAAGCAGGCGGGCGGCTGCCGCTGTCACAGGTATTCTAATCGGCGCGACAGGAGGGGTGGCGCCCACCGCGACTTCCCCGGCAGCCTCCATTGCAAGGGGGTGGTTGTGTGTGCCCTACGTGACAGGGCGCTGGCGTATGCTGTTCAAGCCCTCCACACAATGTTACTAACGGTGTGCTGCTACACAATAGGTTGCCCGCGCTACACATACACCCCGTGACCACCAACCAATTGTACTGTTGCTAGTTTGCCGCGCTGGAGCACAAGTAATGGCCGCACCCATCGCTGCCAATGTGTTGCTGTTGCCACTGTGCGTTTGCCCGGAAAGTGCTTGAGGGCCAGCCAACTCGGAATCACATTCAATGCAACAGAGTCAACGCGTCGTCACAGAACAGTTGCATGTCACAATCGGCGGGGTAGGCGCCCATGATGTACTGCAGTGCAGCGACGTCGTCGCTTGTCAATAAGCCAAGCGTGGCTTGCGTGCCACTGTACACCGCCAGGGCGCGCAGCGTGCGTGTGATCGCGTACACCGTGTCAACGCCGCTGGCGACATGGCGCCGCAGGGCCGCGCCGGCGCCTTCGACACGCACAAGCGCCATCCGTAACGCCCGAGATTGTACCAGAGCCCACAGTGCGTTGCACACCGCCTCAACAACGCGGGCATTGTCTAGGTGCCCCAGCAAGGGGCCCAAAACTACCGCCACGCAGCGATCTGGCTCAAATAGCGCTCGGTTGGCGTCCACACTTGCAATGCTGCACAGCACCCTGCACCCAGCGACGGTCACGCCTGCCTTCCTGCCGTGCAGCCGCAATGCTTCCACAAGCGCGTCGGCAACAGCTTGCTCGACCAGCAATGGTGCTATTAACGGCTTGACCGCCAGGTTGTGCAGCATGCCACACGCCGCCTCCACCACTTGGCCATTGTTGGCGTGGCGCTGGAGTGCCGCCAACATGGCTGGCATCACACGGAATTCATGCAGCAGCCGCACGCACGTTGCTTCGTCAAGACTCATGCTCCCTAGCGCGTTTATAGCTGCGTCTACTACAGATTCGCTGTTGGCGTACTGGTGCAATAGTGCCGCCACCACCTCAGTGCAGGCACTGCCGTGCCGCACTAGAAGCGCCCGGCCTGTACTCTCGACAGCAAGATTATTCAGCATCCAGCAGCCGTCCACCACAACCTCCTCGTCGCTGGTAGCATGCTGCAGCAGTGCCGTTACCACCGCATTGCCAATGCTGGCAATGCGTGCAAGCAGCTTGCATGAGCTGTCTGCCTCAGGTAGGATGCAGAGAGCCTGACACGCGGCCCGTGTAACCCCGGCGTCTTTCACATGCCGCCGTAGCGCCTCCACAATGGCGGCCGTCGTCCTGTGATCACACACTAGTGGCAGTGTCGCTGCAGTGACGACGTTGGTGAGAGCAGTCAATGCGGCGTGCATCACCGACGCGTTGCCAACGTGCTGCTTCAGTACCACCACAACCGCAGCACCTGCGCTGCCGTCCCCCACCAGCAGCGCACGGCCTTCTTCCACGGCTGCAAGCTGCCGTAAGCTCCAGCATCCCGCAGCCGCTGCCTCCACATCGCCGGCGTGCAGCTGCAGTGCAGTCACTAGCGCGACACCAATGCTATCAATACGCGCCAGCCGCTCGCGTGTGTGCTCGGGCGCCCCAAGGTTCTTCAGTGCGCCGCATGCCGCTCGCGCCACCTCCACGCTGTCGGCATGTCGTTGCAGCGCCGCCACGGTAGCGGCACCCGCGCCAAGATTGTGCACCAGCGATTCGCAAATGGGCTCGTGGGTGCTGATGATACGCAGCGCACTTAATGCCGCGTGCACCACCGCTGCGTTTTCGACGTGCTGCTTCAGCGCCGCCACCACGCCTAGACCTGCGTTGGCGTCACGTGCAAGGTGTGCCCTACCCGCCTCCACCTCACCAATAATGCAAATTGTCCAACACCCTGCAGTGGCAGCATCCCCGTCGCTGTAATGCTGGTGCAGTGCAAACGTCGTCGCGGCAACGACGCTGGCGTCACGTGCAAGCACCTTACGTGCTTTATGCGACGCCCCAAGGTTGCGTAGCACGCCGCACGCCGCTCGCGCCACCTTCACGTTGTCGGCACACCGATGCATTGCCGTTGCAATGGCTGCCGCCGCGCCGTGATCGCGCACCAGCGGCGCGCACCATTCTACGCTGACGCTGATATTCTCCAGCACACGCAGGGCCGCATGCACTACCGGCTCCATATCATTTTCATTCAGCACCGCCACCACCGCAGCGCATACACTGCTGCCACCGCCGGCTGCGAGAAGCGCCTCGCGGCTGTCCTTGGAGGCAGTGAGGTTCTGCAACACGCCACAGCCGTCACGTGGCACGCAATGGTTCCAGCAGCGTGCATGTGTGCAAGCATGCCGCTGCAGTGCCGCTATCATCTCGGTGCCTGCGCCGCCGTGCACCAGGCTACAGCGATTGGCTTCCACAGCTGTCAGGTTCCGTAGCGCGCCGCATGCAGCAGCCGCCACTTCTTTGACGTCGGCGTACCGCTGCAGCGTCGCAATAACAGCTGCCCCACAGCCGTCATGATACAGCGCCAGCGCGTTGTCGGCAGCAACAGCCAGGTGTCTCAGGATGCCGCACACTACGCGCACCACCACCACGTCGGCGGCATCGCTGCGCAGTGCCGCCACCAGAGTGCCGGTCATACCATCGCATTGCACCAGCAGGCGGTGCACTGGCTCGTGCACAGCTAGGAGGCACAGTGAATCACAGGCAGCATTCAGCACCTCGGCATCATTGATGTGTGCCTGCAGCGCTGCCGCCAGCGCCGCGCCCGCACCAGCCTTCTGCAGCCGCGTCGCCGCCTTGGCGCTACACACCTTGAGTAGGTTGCGCAGTGCGACACAGGCAGCCAGCACCACCGCCCCATCTGCGATGAACTTGCGCAGCGTGGCGGCAGCTGTAACACCGTCGCCAATCCGCTTCTCGGCATAGCTGTCTGTTGTCGTCCGCACAGCTAGCTGCAGCATGGCCTCCAGCGCCGCGGCCGCCGACGCTACGGGTGATGACTGTGGCTTGCCAGGCGCAGGGCTGCTGGTGGCACCAGCCGCTGCTACACCACCCGCCCTACTCGTCGCAAATGCGGCCGCAAGTGCGCGGGCCACGATTGCCATGGTCGGGCGCGCCGCTGGGTCGGGTGCAAAGCACCCGTGTATTGTGTCCACGACGGTGGGCGGTACGCCACGCTCGACCAGCGCAGTTGTTGGTGGCGGCGCATCAACCGCGGGAGTTGGTGCGGTGCCCGTCAGCACGCTCCACGCCAGCGTGCCCCAGTCCCGCACGTCGGCAGCCGCACTCCCCGTACCAATAGACGTGCAGTTGTAGCCCACAACACGCACCGCCGCGTCGCCCTCATCTGCTGAGGACAGCAGCACGTTGGCGGGCGTGACGCCACCGTGTACAAGCCCTCGCGCATGCAGTGCCGCCAGCGCCGCAGCGGCTTGCCACACCAGCCGCAGGCGCGCTGTGACGTTGGCGTGCGACAGGGCACCGTCTGCCGCCAGCACCACGCTCGCCAGGCTGCCGGCTGCCCGCTGCGCCACCGTGTAGAAGGCCAACGCGCCTCGGCCGTCAACATTGATCAGCGCGCCGTACACCGGCAGCACGCCCTCCGCGCGCACGCCAAACTGGAATCGCACGCGCTCCAGCCAGGCGTTGATGTCGTCGGGCGTGGCGAGGTGCACCTGCTCGATGGTGACCGGCTCGTCGTACAGCGTGCCGGCATACGTCGCAGTTCTCTTGGTGGTATTGAGGGCCAGCACGCGGCGCCCGCCGGTGGGACCTAGTGTGCCAAACACGACGGCGGCGGCGGGGAGCATCCAGGGGCCATCCAGTAACCTGGCGTGCACGCCGGCGGGCAGGGCGGCGTGTGCCGGTAGGCGCGCGGCAGCTGCCGTCACCGGGGCGGTGATCGCCGCGGCGGCACCTCCCTCTGCAGCGTCCATGGCTGTGGTGTGTGTACGGGTTCCGTACTACAGGTGTGGGCTATTGACCAGGGCAGTGCCCGCAAGCGTTGTCGCAGGGCGGCGGGGCGTTGTTGCCATCCACCACACAACAGTGACCACACGACCACGGCGCGCGATAATGCAGCTGGGAATTGGTTGGCCTGGCGTCTACACCGTATGCAAGCGCACACCAATAATGCAGCCGCCGATGTACCGCACGGAAGCGTGTGCATCGCGCGCGCGTGTGCATGTGCGCGCATGGCGCAGTGGCGTCAGTGGCGTCTGTGCGTTCCTTCGAGTCAGCCTGGCCTGGCAACTCCGAGTTCCACGCCAAGGCCGCACCCAGCCGCGCCACGTTGCATCGACATGTACCGATGGTATGGCTTGCGGGTGGGGCTGGCCGGTGTCACGGACTCACGGCGGCATCGCCGGAGGGGTACGGTAGCGCGGTCCGGTCACTGGTGTGTCCTGGTCCGCGTGGTGGGGCGCGCTGGAATGACCGTACCACGGCACGCCCTATTGCGTGATACCATCGCAGACACGACGGCGGCCACAGTTGCCACCACTCGCAAACCCACCAAAGGCGTGTGTGCCGGCAGCTGGCACGCGCATGTGTATGCGTGGGCTTCGTGTTTCCTGCCCCTTCACCGCCCAGCATCATCACTTGCGCGGCTGCGTGCCCGTTGGTGGAGCCCGCGCAGCAATGTGGTGTACCAAGTGAACTTCCGCGCGCGGCGCACACTTTGCTGCGGTACAAACCAGCAGCGACCAACCCACAAGCAGCTCATTGGTGCAGCACTCGCGCCAAAAATTGTGGGCAGCGGCAGCGATAGCCGCCGTCTAGCACCGACCGCGTGCGCCACGACGAACGCGCCGCCGCCGCCGTCCGAGCCGCAAATCGTCGGACAATATTCCGCAGGGTGCAAGGCGCGGACGTCAACACAACACAACTGGCAGCACCGCCGCAGCAGCAGCGACAGCGGTTGAACCCCGGCGCACTGCAGCAGGCGCAGAAGTTGTACCCGGCGCGTGTGACCCAAGCATTCCCGGTGCGTGTTAATCCGGCGTGTGTGGTACGTGTGTACCAGACGTGCGCACCCGTGTGACACGCGCCGTCGTCACCGTCCTTGTGTGGCCGTCGTCGTCCCGGGTGTCACAACCGTCACACCCAGCCAGCTGCTGCCGATTTCCAACCCTGGCAACGGAGCCCACCACTCTACCACTCTTCCTGCCATCCGCGCCGGCGACACGCCGGGGTGGCAGAGCACCAACACACACCCCGCGCCGCCGCGCGCGTGCCTTTGCCACAGCGTCAGCTGGTGCACCCGACACCGCGCCGCCGGGTTGACGCACCGCGCGTGCAGTCACGTGGCTGCCGGCTCAGCCTGCCGCCGCCTGCTACGCCACCTGACCCGCTCCGACACACAGGCGGCCGACGCAGTGACACCCCCCGCCACGGCGCCGGACCAACGGCTGCGTGGTGGGGTGCGCGCAGGTGCGGGAAAGGCAGCGGCGACAGTGGCAGTGGTGCGTAGCAGCTGCAGCATCCGGGTGCGTGCCGCTGTTGTCATCCGGCAGCGGCAGCAGCAAGCAGCTGCACACTCCCGCACCGGCACGCTACTGCTGCCGCGGCTGCTGCTCAGGCTGCGGGTCGGCCACACTCCGCTGCCCGTGTTTTGATATTTGGGCTCCCACCCAGTGGCACCTGCTGCCACCGCTGTCGCCTGCTGCCGCTGCTGCTGCTGCTCCTGCTGGCGTGTGTGTGTGGCGTACGGCTGCTGCCGGCACCGCCGCCGCCGTCACCGCGGCCAACGCGGGCAGCGATGACACAACGCGACGCACGCGCCTGTGGTGCTGGCGGCCTGGCGCTGTCACGGATGCTTCCTCAAACCTCCACCACAGGCGGGCGACGATGGCCCGCCCGCCGTCGTGACTGGACTCGGTTGTGGCTGGTGCCAGGTCGTTGCGCGACGTCGGCCGGTGGCGGATGGCGGTCCCGGATCGTGTGTGTTGGTGGCAACCACATACAGAACGCCACAACGCCCGCTTCCAACGGTCGACGGTCGACGTGGCCGCCACAGTGCTACACGCCGCGGTTGAAGCAGCGACAGGGGCAGCGGCCGACAACCTGAGATGCCGGCAGAGCAGTGGCAGGCCTTGTTGGAACAGTGGTGCTTGGATGGCCGCGCTGGGACGCCACACACCCACCCCCACACCCACACCCGCCCACCAAACCGTGCAGCTGTATGATGATGCGCCAAGACCACGACGTTCAAGCGTAGCTGCGCACACAACCGGGGGAGCGCCCTGCCGCCACCCGCAATCCATGGCCGACCCCGGTGCAGTGGCACCGACGATGGCGTCGTTATCAGCATCGGCGGCGGGCGCGCCGGCGCCACCAACGCTGCCGCCACCGTCGCCATCACAACGGGCAGCAGCTGCCGCGCTGCCGCCCCTGCCACCCTCCTCGGCTGCTGCCCTGCCGCACCTGCGCGCGCCCAACCGGCGGGGGTACTCGGCGGGGTCACCGTCGTCACCCACACCACCGCCATCGTCGCCTGTGCCGCCGCATCCCATACGTGGAGGACGGAGCATTGGCGGGTCGTCGCGTACGCCGTCCCCTATCGGTGGCGGCGTCGGTGGCATTGCTGGTGGTCGCGTCATTGCCGCGGCGACGGGTACCATAAGCGACAACAGCCCGGTGGTTGACACTGCCATTGGTGTGGCACCTGTGGGGCGTGGGGCTGGCGGCGGGCTGCCGCGGCGAGCTGAGTCACCGGATGCCGCTGCTACCGGTAACGGTAGTGTGCCGCCATCTGGCGGCGGCGGCAGTGGCAGCGGCATGATGCTTGGTAGTGGCATCGGCAGCGGTAGTGTGGCAGAGGATGGGAGTGGTGCACCGCCCACGCGCCGGTCCTCCCTGGCGGACATGTTGCAGCACCACCTGGATACCGCCTCCGCCGCTGCCGCCGCTGGTGGTGGTGCGCCAGAGCCGCCACCTGTACCACCCCTCCATCCTGGTCATCGCAAGAAGCACGCATCTAGTGCGCATGGTGGTGCGCAGCCGGCAGCAGACGGCACGCAGCCGCCGCCCACTGCGGTCCGCCCGTCGCGTGCATGGATGGCGTCGCCGGTCATATTCCTGGTGTGCTGGGTGGCGGCGCTGGCAGTCACGGTGGCAAACCCAAACTTGCAGTCGCAGTCTGTCCGCATCCTCACCGCCGGCGCGGCAGGCGCCGTGGCAGCGGGTGCCAGCGCGCTTGTCACCGCGCGTAGCACTCTCGCGGCAGCCGCCGCCGCTGCCGCCGCCGCCACGCCCGTCTTTCAGAGCAGCGGCACCGCGTGCAGCGGTGCTTCGTGCCCCGCCACGGCCACTAACGCCACGACCATGTGTGCCGTGCCGTACTCGTGCACCTGCACGCCGGCAGCGGCGTCGAGCGTTGGAGGACCCACCTGGATGCTGGCGTTCAATGCCACCGCCGGCGTGAACGCAACGGGTGTCAACGTGACGGCGCCGGTGGGCGGCTGGTGCGCAGCGAATGCCAGCGCGGTGACGCTGCCGTGGGTAGCCGCCGCGGCGGGTGGCGGCGCGGCGGTGGATGTCGTGGCGTCGCCGCCTACTCTTGTACTTGGCACCCCCAACAGTGGGGGCGGCGCGGTGGCGCTGCTGGAAGACGCAGTGGATGCTGCGACGGCAGCCAGCGCCCGCGCGACCGTCTATGCAGCGGTGCTGGGCACCGGCATTGGGCCGCAGGGCAATGACACGCGGCTGCTGCTGGTGGCCATTTCGACCTGGTCCACCTCCCTCGTGTGCGCCATCCTGGCGCTGGCAGCCACGCCCATGCTGCTGGGCACACCAGCCGGCAGCCCCAAGCCGTCCGCCGCCACAATGCCCCGCCGCATTATTGCACAGCATGTGGTGAGCTACACCACGGTGGCGCTCATCATGATCGCCATGACCAATGCCGCGCTGGCGGCGCGCGCGTTGCCGTACCTCACCCCCAACCCCGCCGTGGCGCCTTCCACCGCGGGCTGGTGGCCCACGCAGGTGGTGTCTACCGCGCTGGTGCAGCACCTGCTGGTTGACGGCCGCAATGCGCAGTTTGGCGTGAGCGTGGCTAAGACGGCGGGCGCGCAGGCGTTGCTGGCGGTGACTACCGCGTCGCGCCTGGCAGGTGACTGGGCGGCGCACACTTTTGTAGCGCCGCCGTTCTGGACGCGCATCATGGCGGCGGCGGCCGCCGGGGCAGGGGGGGGGGGGGACCGCCGGCAATTTCATTCTGCCCCCCCCCCAGCCACCACCGGCCCCCCCCCCCCCCCGCCCCGCCTGCGCACCGCCACCGTCACCATGCTGTGGAGCCTCATTGTGGCCATGCAGGTGGTGTGCGTGCTGGAGTCGGCGGCGGCGCTGAGCGGCACGGCGCTGATCTGGTGCCACGCCAGCGTGGACGTCATGCGCATCGTGGTGTCCATGATGAACCTGCTGCTCATGAAGGCGGAGGTGGCGCACGTCAATGAGCTGGACGCCGCTGCCGCCGCCGCCGACGCCACCCTTGCCGTTGCCACCGCGCGCCAGCGCGTCCTGCGCTACATGTTCCACCACCTGCGCCTGCCCATCAGCACGCTGCAGTACGCGCTGGCGCAGGTCACCGCCACGCACGCCGTCGTGGCGGCCAGCAGCGGCAGTGCGCCGGTTGGGCACCGCATTACCGCTGCTGCTACTGGGTCCGCAAGCGGCGGCGCCGCGGGCGCCTCCACGAGCGGCAATCCCACGTCCCCGCGCGGTGCCGTCGCAGGTGCCACCCACCACTCTGCTGGCCCCAGCGGACATGACACGCGGCAGACCACCTCGACCAGCGGGTCCGCCACGGCGGTAGCGGCGGCGGGGGCGGCGGCGGGATCCAGCAATGACGACCACGACAACATGGCGGCGCTGGCGGCGGCGCACGCGGCGGTGATCACCTCCATTGACGTCATCGTGCGCGTGCTGGATGACCTGGGGAACGTGGAGGGCTGGATGAGCGGCGCCATCTCGGTGCGCAAGCTGGCGTGCAACATGGATGACGTGTATGCGCAGGTGGCCGCCATGGCGCGGGCGTACAGCTCGCACACGGGCGGCGTGCGCGTGACCGCCACGATGCACTCCAGCGTGCCGGCGGTGCTGGTGCTGGACGCGCCGCACGTGTTGCACGTCATCCAAGACATGATGAACAACGCGGTGCGGTACTCACCACCAGGCGGTCTGGCTACGGTACTGATCACCACGCGCGCTGCAGGCGCGCCAATGTTGCCGGGCGCGCACATCAGCAACGACGCGGTGGCGTCGGCGTTCCCGCGCTCGCCGGGGCGCAGTGACAACAGCGAGACGTCGCCGGGCTCGGTGGCGCGTGACGACGATTGCGGCACGCCAACACCAGCCGGCACAACGGGCGGACAGGCGACGGGCTACACGTACAAGCGCGGCACCCCCAGCCACCACCGGGTGGCGGGCTTATCACGGTCACGCAGCGGCGGCGGGGGCATGCTGGCAGCCACCTTGGGGAGCGGCAGCCGCGCGCGTGGCCGCGGCGGTGTGGCTCCCACGGGCCTGCGTTCCATGGAGTTTCGCTCCGGCAGCGTCATGTCAGACAGCAACGGCGGCGGCGGCGAGGGGACGGGCGGGTGGCTGGAGGTGCGCGTGCATGACGACGGCCCCGGCATTGCGGAGGACGACCAAGCCAAGCTGTTTGTGCCGTACGAGCGCATGGCGGGCAGCAGTACGACGGGGCTCAGCCTGGCGGTGTGCCGGCGCATTGTGGAGCTGCACGGCGGCATCGTGGGGTGCGACAGCACGGTGGGGCGCGGCACCACGTTTTGGTTTGTGCTGCCGCTGGAGCGCGTGCCGGAGCTGGTGGACGACGAGGGGCGGCACGTGCACCGCGACGCGCACGCTGCCAACCCGCTGGCGGCTCGCCGTGGGGGTGGCAGCGGCGGCGGTGCGGCCAGCAGCAGCGAGAGCGGGTACGGCAAGGCGGGCGGCGTCCGCATCACCGGTGGTACGCTGCCACTGGACCCCGTGTTTGTACTCGCCGGCGGGCTGCGGCCGTTAGGCATGGCGACGCGCAGCCTGAATGCGCGTATGGACACGTTCCAGCCGCTGGCAACCAGCGCGGGCGGCATCCCCAACATTGGCAGCTTTGTGGCGCTGGATGCTGTCAGCGACGCGGATGGCGGCGGTGAGATGGTGGAGGTAGGCCCCAGGACGCCCGTGTTATGCTTGTTGCCGCCAGAAGGCGCCAGCGGCATTGCAACAACGCACACATCCAGCAGCGTGGTGGTGGCAGGGACGGGCAGCGGGTACGTTGTGGTCCCGCCAGCCCAGGGAGGTGGCGCAGGGGCAAGTTCGTCGGGTCACGGCCGCGGACCAGGGAGCGATTCGGCGGTGGTGACGGAGGTGGATGGCGGCGGCCCAGTGCTGCCGCTGCCGCCAAAGTCGCCCAAGTCGCCCAAGGTGCTCACCGTGCGGTCGGACGGCACAGCTAGCAATGGTGGCGGTGGCAGTGGCACGCTGTTCCTTCTCGACGGCACTCACGCTACCGCGCCGGGTTCCGGCAGTGCGCCGCCCTCCCTGCGGTTCAGTACCATGCCCGGCGCGTCGGACCCGGCGGCAGGGACGACCTTGATGCCCATGGCATGGCTCGCCGGCGGCGGCTTGCCGCTGATCCCCGATTCCACCACCCGCAGCCACTACATGCGGTCCATGCACTCCCGCGAGGCGGCGGGCGTGGACCTGGCGCACAGCGCGGCTGGCAGCGTGGGGCGGGCAGCACCTGGCTACGACGGCGACAGCACGGCGGGGCACCATGGACCCACGCCGTCGCCGCCGGCCGACAGCATCATGCTGGGCAGCGCGCTAGGCTTCCCTCTTGGCGACGACCATGTGGGCGGCGGCGGGCCGGCGGCAGCGGCGGCAGCAGCGGCGGATGCGCCCGCCGTGATGGTGGTGGAAGATGTGCCCAGTATTGCGCGGCTGCTGGTGCAGTATGTGCGCAAGCTGGGGTACACGCGCGTCATGTCGGCGGCCAATGGCGCAGCGGCGCTGGAGGCGGCGCGTGCTCATGGCGCGGCGCCGGACATTGACATCTGGTTTGTGGACAACCACATGCCGGTTATGGACGGCCGCGCGCTGGTGCGCACGCTGCGCGCCAGCGGGTTTGAGGGCGTGTGCATCGGCGTGACGGCAGACAGCCTGGCGGAAGACCTGCGCGACTTCATGGCCGCGGGGCTGAACGACGTGCTGACCAAGCCCGTGTCGGTACCATCGCTGGAGGCGGCGCTGGCGCGGTGCGGCGTCACCGTGCCGCGGGCGGTGGCGGCGCACAAGCGCCCGCAAATGACGCGCAGCGGGAGCGGCACTGGGAGTAGCGCCCCGACGCACACGCCGCTCACGCTGCTGGCAGGTGGCGGCCTCGGGTT
>Ga0066256_1002200_pt1 | contig 17217 bp, 17 predicted proteins | sample ThiBio_1000_biof_FD_87107 | JGI IMG/M metagenome (GOLD analysis project Ga0066256, IMG submission 87107) | Wastewater bioreactor microbial communities from Cape Town, South Africa - Thiocy_expt_1000_biof (version 2) | ecosystem: Engineered > Bioreactor > Thiocyanate-remediating >...
CGCGACGTGACGCGCCTTGTCGGCGATCAGCGCGGGGTCGGGCGGGGGCATGAGCATGGGCGGACCTCGCTAAGCCGCGACGCATAGGGGCCTTTTTAGACGCCAGGCGAGGGGCTGGAGGCAAGCGGGCGCCGCCGCACGGGAGCCGTGCGGCAGGCGGCGCAATCGGGGGGCGCTATCCGCCGGGCGAGGGTGGGGGCTCGGGCGCTTCGACGCTGACCACCTCGAACTTGGCGAGGACGGCGGCGCCGAAGTTGGTGGTCAGGGGCACGTAGACGGCGTCGCGGCCGCGCGCGATCAGCACCCGGGCCATGCGGGGCATGTTGTTGCGCGCATCGAATGTGTACCAGGCGTCGCCGAGGTAGACCTCGAACCAGGCGCTGAAATCCATCACGCCGACCACGGGCACGCCGATGTCGCCGAGGTAGCCGGTGCAATAGCGCGCCGGGATGTTCATGCAGCGGCACAGCGCGATGGCGAGGTGGGCGTAGTCGCGGCAGACGCCCGCCTGCTCGACGAAAGCCTGATAGGCCGTCTTGTCCGGCCGGGCGGTCTGATAGTCGAAGCGGATGTGGTTGTGCACGTAGTCGCAGATCGCCTGCACCTTGGCCCATCCGGGCGGCAGGGCGCCGAACAGCGACCAGGCGGTCTCGCTCAGCAGCTCCGCTTCGCAGTAGCGGCTGCCGAGCAGGTAGACGATCGCCTCATCGGGGAGGTCGGCCACGGGATGCTGCATGGCCTCGGGCGCGTAGATATCGATCAGGCCGGTGTCGCGGATCATCTCGCCAGCGCTTTTCGGCTGCCGAGCGTCACTCTCTGTCAGGTTCGACATTTTATGGTCCAAGTATAACGTGGACCGTTCCTAGCACGCGCGCCCCGAGCGCTCCGCATAACCAAGAGTTAACCCTAATGCGTAAACTTTTATCTTTTGGATCGGCCGGTTCTTCTTGTTTGACACTGGATTGCTGTCTCTCCGCTCAGAGGTAGCGTTTTGCCTCGCCTTGAGTGACGTCTGCACGGTTGAACTGACTCAGCGGTTCCTCGCGGCTTGACGGGCGTGTCGCTTGCCACCTCTATGCCACGATGGGAGCGAGCGGGGCGGTGTGGTGTCAGAGCCGTTGGAACGGACCGATAGGCCAGCAGGGCTGACGATCGTACAGTTCAACATGACCTATGAGGGCTTCGGGCTGGTAATCGACTTCCTGTCGCGACATCCGCCCTTCGCGGATTTTGCTCTGAAGACGCTCGCCGAGGCGGTCAGGCGACAGCTGCATCTGGGCCACCACCAGGTCGCCCTCGAGGCGGGGACCATCGTGGGCTATGCCGGGTGGCTTCTTACGTCCGAGGCGATAGGCAGTGCGTGGCTTGCCGGGCGGGGCAAGCTGCTGCCGATCGACCCGGCGCTCGCCGACGCTGCGGCGCTGACCACCGTGGCCGTGCGCGAGCCCGCTGCGGTGCTTCCGCTCATGCGCGGCGCGCGGTATCTGAACCCGGGCAAGCGCATATTCTTCAGGCGTGATCGCGAGAATCGGGTCCGCAAAAGCGCCGTCATCAATCGACCGCCTGCGGACGGATCAATCGCGTAGCGGTGTGTTGCTTCAGGAAGACATATCCGGCCCAAGTCTGGGCGCGGCGGCCTGAAGTCATGCAGTAGCGTTGACAGGGTCGGCGAGGCATGTCTCTTAGGTAACTACTTGTTCATATATTGAGGGCGACTCGTGCTCGGTAGATCTGCCCTGATGAGATCGGTTTCGGTGGCTGCGCTGGTCGCGGCGCCGGGAGTCGCCGTCGCACAGGACGACGGGGATGACGTCACCTACAGCGTTGAGCTCGGGCTGCTGTTCAGCCCATTCCATATCGATGCGAAGGCGCTCGACAAGGTCGGCGTGGTCGATGTGGGGGCCATTGGCGGGCGTGCAGCGGTCTCAGTCGGCAAGCAGCTGGATCCGTTCTGGGATCTGCGGCTATCCGGATCGATCAACAAGTTCGTCCTTGGAACTGCCGAGAGAACGGCCTGTGACGTCGATTACCCAGCGGACTGCGGCCCGGTCGCCGCGACCGCGCGATTCGGGTTCACGAATCTGGATATCGAGGTCGGCTACACCCCGGCCCTATCCGACAATGGTGAAGTCCGCTTCTTCGCAGGCGTGCGCGGGCTGCACTACCACGACGAGCATTCAATCGACAAACTGGGCGAGGAGAGTCCTTTCTCTCCAGACTCTGCCAGCTACTTCGGCGCATTCAACGGCGTGGGTCCGCGTGTCGGCGCCGAGGGTGTATTTCGGCAGCCGGGTGACAGTTTCGGATTTTCCGGCCTGTTCGGCGTTGCCGCGCTCTATGGTCTTGAAACGCGCACGTCCGAAGTCGATGGCGATGTAGACGTCACCGAGCAGTATATCACCGTCTTCAATCTCGAAGGCTCGCTCGGGCTCGACTACTATCTCGACGACGACACCAAGCTCACCTTCGGCTATCGCGGCGAGGTCTTCTTCAACGTGGGGCAGGGGCTGAGCACCAGCGATACCCGGTTCGTGCACGGCCCCACGATCAAGCTGAGCGGCAAGATCAATTAGGGCCACGCTGCCGTATCGGGCCGCTGGTCGCCACAGGCTGCGCCGGAAGGCCGCCGGATCGCCATGCATAAGGTCGACCTGACCGCCGGGCCGCTGGCCGGTGCTTGGCGGAACAACACGATCGGCACCCTGTACGAGTTCGCCAAGCGCGCTCCCGGCACGTCTTTGCGCCTCAGCATTGGCGCGGAAGAGATTCTGCTCATTCAGGACGCCGAGACGACACGGCATATCCTGCGCACCAATGCCCGCAACTACGCCAAGAACTATGGCGGCTTCCTCGGTCTGTTCGGCGAAAGCCGGCTGACCAGCGATGGGGTGCGATGGGAGCGGCTGCGTGATCTTTCCCAACCCTATATCGGCGCGGCCAGGTCGGCGGACGTGGTGCGGGTCGCCAATCGTTCATTCGTCGCGGCGGTTCAGGGTCTGCTGGATGCACGGGGCGGTGAGGGGCGCGTCGATGTGGAACCGGCTGCGAACCGGGCTGCCGCCACAGTCGTCTCGGAAGTAGCGCTCGGCTTCGGTGCCTTCGACGTTGCTGCCACGATCGAGGATTTCCGTGCCATCCTGCGTTATGGCTCCCGCGGGCATTGGAACATCGGCGGCGCGCAGGTTGCCGACTCCCCTGCGGAGCGAGCGCGCTTCGAGGCTGCGCGGGCAAATCTCCAGCGGCGGATACGTACCGTGCTGCAAACGGCGGCCTCTGGCCCGGCGGGTCTCGTCAGCGACATCGGCGCGGCCGAAAGCGATGGAGTCGATCCCGTCAGCGAGATCGCGTCGTTGCTGTTTGCCGGTTTCGACACGACGTCGACGGCAATTTCGTGGGGGCTGTTCCTGCTCGCCGCGTCGCCCGACCTTCAGTCGGCGCTGCGCGCCGACGTACGCCGTGTCATGGGCGATGGCCCACTCGTCCCCGAAGCACTCGAGGCCCTGCCGCAGCTGGCGGCGTTTCGCAACGAAGTGCTGCGGATATTTCCGCCCATTCCGGCGATCGGTCGCACCGCGCTCGCCGTCGACCGGCTCGGTGATGAGGAGGTTCGCGCCGGACAGCCGGTGATGATCTCCATCATCGGGCTTCACCACGATCCCGCTCACTTTGCCGCGCCCGCCCAGGTGCGCCTTGCGCGCTATCCAGGCGGCAGGTTACCCAGAGAACTCACGGGCCATCATCTCCCCTTCAGCGATGGTCACCGCATCTGCGCCGGCGCCAGGATTGCCAATGTGGAACTGCTTGCCGCTTTCGCCATTCTGATCGACCGGCTGGTGTTCGAGCTTGCCGATACCCGGCCACTGGAGTTTGAGTGGGTTGCCAGCCTCAGGCGTCGGGGCGGTACCCACCTGCGGATACGTCCGGCGTGAGCCCGTTCACCGGTTCGATCGAGCGGCTGCTGCTTCCGATAGGGCCCACATTTGTCGAGCTCGGTATCCGGATCGTGGAGCCGGCGAGCGCGCCCGCTGCGACGATTTTCTGCATCCACGATTTCGACGGCAACGGGCTCGATTTCGTATCGCTGGCCCGGCATTTCGGCGAACGAGGCTGTCGTGTGGTGCTGCCGGACATGCCCGGTCGCGGCAGTAGCGCTGCATTGCCTCCCGGCGTGCCGTCCTTGCTGGGCCAGGTGGCAGCGCTGCGCGCGGTCTTCTCGCACTATCCGTCACACCAGACCGTCGTTGTCGCCTGCGGCTGGGGGGCTGCAATCGCTCTCGCTGCCCTGGCGGCCGCCGTGCCGGGCCTGCGCGGCTTCGTTGCTACCGATCTGCCGCTCGACTACTCGGTGAATGGCGATCCCCTGATCGGCCATGTTCGCGCGAATAGCGCCCGCGTCTTCGAGTCCGAGGCGGCCGCATGCCGCGCCGTGCTGCAGTCGCCTGCCTTTGCCGCAAGTGGCCTCAGCGAAGCCGATGTCTCGCATCGGGTGAAGCGCGATGACACGGGTTTTCGTTTCAACTACGACGACCATATCGGGGAGGCCGCAGGCCACTTCTCCACCGCGCGATTCGATCTGCCGGATGCGATGCGGCGGCTGCCTTGCCCAATTCTCCTGATGTCTGCGCAGACCGTCGATGGGCCAACGAACGATCGCTTGTCACTGCTGCAGCGCGAGGCGATCAACCTCCGCTACGTAGAGGTGGATACCCCAGGGAACCGGATTCTCCTGAACCACGTCGATCGTTGGGTCGTGGAGGAATTCGTTGCCACGCTGATCGAGTCTGCCTGACCCGTCTCGTTCGGCCGCCTTCGTAAAACTGTCATGCAATGACCGTAACGGCCGGGGCACGATCAATCAGCCTCGATAGACCATCACCTGATGCAAAGGTCAGCCCAGTCGGCCGTCTCAACGCACGGCCTGCGCCTGGACTACGGCGCAACCGCCGTTCTGCGCGGCATCGATCTGTCCATGTCGGCGGGGAGCACCCTCGCGCTGCTTGGCCCGTCGGGGTGTGGCAAGACGACCCTGCTGCGACTGGTTGCCGGACTGCTCGAGCCGACGGTGGGCGAAGTTCGCATCGAAGGGCAGGTGGTCGCGGGCAGCGGAACGTTCGTGCCGCCAGAACGACGCGGCCTCGGTATGGTGTTCCAGGACTATGCGCTGTGGCCGCACCTGACAGTTGCCGGGAATGTCGCCTTTCCGCTTGAGATGCAGCGGGTAGGGCGGGCCGACCGCGAGGGACGGGTCCATGCCGCGCTGCGACGGGTTGGCCTCGACCACCTTGCCGACCGCAGCCCTGGCGCCCTGTCCGGCGGCCAGCAGCAGCGCGTGGCCATTGCCCGTGCCATCGTCGCCGAACCGCGTATCGTGTTGTTCGACGAGCCGCTCTCCAATCTCGACCGCGAATTGCGCGAGACCATGGTGGGTGAACTGGCCGGTCTGATCCGGTCGCTGGGCCTGACGGCCATCTACGTGACGCACGACCATTCCGAGGCCTTTACGCTGGCCGATGAGGTGGCGGTGATGGATCGCGGGCTGGTAGCCCAACTGGCTGCCCCCGAAGTGCTGGTAGAGGCGCCGGCAACCTCCAAGATCGCAGAGTTCCTGCGCCTGGGCACGGTCGCCGCCATCCGCCGGCGTGCCGAGGGCTGGGAACTGGCGGGGACGTCGGTCCGCATGCCTGAGCCGCCGGTGGCGTTCGAGGGAGATAGCGCGGCCGTGCTCATTTCGCCGCGGGCGCTTTCGCCTGCCGCTGCCGACGCCGTGCCCCTCGGCGGCGAGATCAGCTCGGTGCAGTTTCGCGAGAACGGCTATCTGGTCAGCGTCGCGATCAGGACCGAGCACGCGCCAATCACCCTGCAGATGACAAGCAATTCCCGCATGCGCGTTGGGGAGCGCATCGGGCTGGAGATCATCTCCGAAAACCTTCGCTGGTTTCCAGCGGAAGTCGCCGTCACCCCCTAGTTAGGAACAGATCATGCTGATCAACACCGCTCGAGGCAGCCTTGCCGCCTTCGCTCTCCTCGCCATAACCGGCACCGCGTTTGCGGACGTGACCGTCTACACCGCCGGCCCGGCCTCGCTGATCGAGAAGCTCGCCGCCGGCTTCACCGAAGAGACCGGCATCAAGGTCGAGTTCTTCCAGGCCACGACCGGCCAGGTGATGGCCCGCATCGAAGCCGAAGCCGCGAACCCGGTGGTGGACGTGCTGATCTCGGCCTCGTGGGATACGGCCACCGATTTTGCCGAGCGCGGCTGGCTCGTGCCCTACACCAGCCCGAACGCGGCAAATGTTCCGGACTTCCTCAAGTCCGAGACTGCGGTGGCGCAGGGCGTCTCGGCGCTCGCCATTGCGTGGAACCCGAACAGCAAGACGCCGAAGCCGTCCGAGTGGGCTGACCTCGCCAAGCCGGAATACAAGGATCTGGTGAATCTGCCCGATCCCGCCCAGTCGGGCGCGACCTTCGAGCTCGTTGCCGCGCTCGAGGCCCAGGGGGGCACCAAGCTGTTCGAGGACCTCGCCGCCAATGGCGCGATCGTCGCCGGCGCCAATGCCGAAGCTCTCAATCCCGTGCTGCAGGGCGCCAAGGCCGCCGTGTTCGGCGCCGTCGACTACATCTCGTTCAACGGCAAGGACAAGGGCGAGTCGATCGAAGTGATCTTCCCCGCCTCCGGCACGGTAATCGCGCCGCGCCCGGCGATGATCCTCAACTGGTCCAAGAACCAGGACGACGCCAAGAAGTTCATCGACTACATGCTCTCGGACGCGGGCCAGGCGATCGTCGCGGCGACCAATCTGATGCCGGCGCGTACGGACGTTGCGGCCAACCGTCCGCTGATCGGCGACCTCAACATCCTGACCATCGACACCGAAGCGGTCTATGCGGGCCGCGAGGCGACGCTGGCGGCTTTCGCCGAGATCTTCCAGTAAGGGTTGCAGCGAGCATGTCGGCGACACGCACCCAGCCGGTCAATCCGGCGGTCCTCATCGCGGCTTTCGGGCTGGTGATCGTGGTTGCGGTGCCCTTCGCCTTCATCGTGCTCCAGGCGATCTTTCCCGAACTCGGGCGCGGCTCACTGGCCGCGCCCTTCTCACGCATCCTCGACGTTCTGGTCGATCCCAGGCTCATCCGCATGACCGGCAATACCGTGCTGCTCGGCGTCGGGGTCGTGATCCTGTCGTCGCTGATCGCGGTGCCGCTGGCCGTGCTCCGCGCCCTGTTCCGGGTTCCGGGGGCGCTGCTCTGGGACGTGCTGATGCTCGTTCCCTTCATGATCCCGCCCTATATCGCGACACTCGGCTGGATCATGGCGCTGCAGCCACGCGGCTACGCCGAGCAGCTCTTCGGCTTCAACCTGGCGCCGTTCCTGTTCTCGATCTGGGGCATCATCTTCGTGATGACGCTCAATACCTTTCCGGTGATCTATTTCGCCGTGTCCCGGACCGTCGAAGCGGTGGGCTCGCGCTATGCCGATGTCGGCCGGGTCTTCGGCGCCTCCGCCTGGCGGTCGTTCTGGCGCATCACGCTGCCGCTGTCGACGCCGGGTCTTGCGGCCAGCATGCTGCTCGTCTTTGCCATGGCCATCGAGGAGTACGGTACGCCCGCCGCGCTTGGCAGGCGTGCCGGCTTCGACGTGCTGGTGACGGGAATCGACCTGCGCGTTTCCGCCGGCCCCAGCGCCCGGCGGGGGGCCCCCTTGCTGTCGCGGGTGCGGGGGGTGATGTGTTTCGGCGCGTTTCTCTCCCGGCGCGGGATCCTCCCCCGCCGCTCCTACCAGATCACTACGGGCAAGCCCCAGAAGCTGGAGAAGCGCGCGCTCGGTCGCTGGACCGTCCCGGTGGTCCTCGCCTTTGTCGTGGTGAGTTTCCTCGCCACCGCCGTGCCACTGCTGGCCATCCTTGCCACCGCGCTGTCACGTACCATCTCGGGCGGGCTGACGCTGTCCAACCTGGGTCTCGTGAACTTTGCAGCCATCCTGGCGGACGGGCCGGGGGCCTTGAAGGCGCTGACCACGAGCCTGTCGCTAGGGGTTGCGGCCGCGCTGTTCACGGGGCTGCTTGGCGCGCTCTCGGCCTATGCAGTGGTGAAGACCAGCATGCGCGGTCGCGGGCTGCTCGACGTCCTCACCATCCTGCCCAATGCGCTGCCGGGGATCGTGGTCGCGGTCGGCCTCATTCTGGCCTGGAACCAGCCCTGGCTTCCGGTGACGCCGTACAACACCGCGCTGATCCTGCTGCTGGCCTACTGCTGCATCCTCCTGCCACAGCCGGTGCGCTACGCCACCGCGGCCTTCCACCAGGTGGGTGACAATCTCGAAGCGGTAGCGCGGGTGTTCGGCGCGGGGCCGATGGTGGCCTTCCAGCGTGTGCTGCTGCCGCTGATCCTGCCTAGCCTGCTGGCGTCGATGCTGCTCGTGTTTGCCGTCGCCACGCGCGAGCTCGTCGCCTCCATCATCGTGGCACCGGTCGGGCTTCAGACCATCTCCACCTACATCTGGCGCCAGTTCGAGCAGGGCTCCGTCGGCCTGGGCATGGCGATGGCCTTCGTCACGATCCTCATCACCACGCTCTTGCCGCTGATCGTGCTCAGCCTCCTGGGCAAGCGCGGCAGCCTCCTGTAGCGCCCATGACGGACATTCGCATCGAAGCTATCTCGGGTGCTGGCGGCAAGTCTGCCGCCTGCTTCCTCGCCGTGGTGAATGGTGCGCGCTTTCTGCTCGATCTGGGGGAGGGGCCCGCACCGGGTCAGTTCCCGGACCTGTCGACCGTCGGCAAGGTCGATGCCGTGCTCGTCAGCCACGGACACAACGATCATATCGGCGGGCTGAATCTGGTGGAGCAGATTGGCAATCCGCCGATCTATGCCACGGCGATGACCAGGGCATTTGCCGGGCATCCCGCACTGCTGACGGCGCGGGAACTTCCGCTGACCGGCAGCATCGAGATCGCTGGTACGACGATTGAGACCGGACGTGCCGGCCACGCAGCCGGGGGGGTCTGGATGCGCCTCGGCGGCGACGCCGGCATTCTCTACACCGGCGACATCTGTCGCGAGAGCGTGCTCTATCCGGTCGATCCGCCGCCGCGCGCGGCGACGCTGATCTGTGATGCGTCATACGGCACCTATGACGACTCCATCGATCTAGCGGTCACCGCGCTGATCGACCTCGCGCGGCGCGGCCCGCTGCTGCTGCCCCTGCCGCCGACCGGGCGCGGGGTGGAGATCGCGGTCCTGTTGCACGAAGCCGGCCTGCCGATCGCGCTTTGCGACAAGCATCGCGAGGCGGTTCGGCAGATGATCGATGCTGCGCCGAACACGCTGGTGAAGGACGGGGCGACGCGGCTGCGAGCCATGCTCGCCGCCGCGGATACTCTCGACAAATCCAGCCCCGCCAGGGGCGTCATGATCGCCGCCAACGCCGCTGGAACTGCCGGCCTGGCGCGTGATTTGCTGCCGTCGATGGCAACAAATTCCAGTGTCACGATCCTCGTTACCGGCCACGCCGACGAGGAGACGCCGGTGCACACCCTGCTCGACAGCGGCCGCGCACAATTCCTGCGCTGGAATGTCCACCCGCGGCTGCAGGATCTGATCTGGCTGGACGAACTCGCTCGGCCGACGCACCGACTTCTGGCATTCTGCCCCTCGCACGTTGCCGCCGAAATCGAGCGCCAGCTGCTGGCCGCATCGGCCATGCGCCGTCAGTAACTGACCGAGGGCAAACGTCGAGGTTGTCTGCAGCGACGGGGCCGGCGCCGCAACCACGATAGCCGGCGGATCACCTGCTGGCCCACCACAGCATCCACTGGTTGTTTAATCTCTCCCGCCCCAGTGCGCCCACCGGTGGCAATTCCGCATCCGGGGTGAACGGAACAAACAGTTCGGCATAGTTGCCCAAAGGACTGGACACGAGGCACTGAACGGCCTTTCAGGCTAGGCTGCCTAATCCGGCTAAGCGTCGATCGGGACATATCCCGCCGCCACACCCCGCGCGTGACCTCGCCGCTCAAGAGCAGATACTTGACGTGCGTGGCCGAAGGGAGCCACGAGCCGACAAGTGGGCTCGACAATGAAACATTTTTCATCTACATAAAAAAATGTAACAAAGATCGTGATGCATGTTGAATATCCGACGGCGGCTTGAGGGGATGATGGATGGGGCCGCACTCGGCCATCCTGCCGCGTCGGAGCGTATTTATCGCGTCCTGAAGTCGGCGGTGCGCGATCTCGCACTCCGTCCCAATGAGCAGCTTATCGACTCGGAGATTGCCGAGGTGTTCTCGGTCAGCAAGACGCCAGTGCGGGAAGCGCTTGCACGCCTGCATTCGGAGGGTCTCGTCGAGATACGGCCCAAAAAGGGCACTTACGTCCGACCGATGGTTCTCGATGAAGTCATCGAGGCGATGAACATCCGCGAGGCGCTGGAAGTCGTCATCGCGGGGGGCGCGGCGCGGCGCATCTCGCCGACGCACAAGGTGCATCTTGAAGACAACCTGCGACGGCAGGAGGAAGCTGTGCGGGCAGAGGAGCCGATGGCATTCCATCGTCTCGACGAGCTGTTCCACGACGTTATCGCAGAGGCAAGCGGGTACACGCGTATCCCTGCACTCGTGGACTCCACGCGTGCCCAGGTGGCGCGGGTGCGCCTGCTTTCGGCGCCAATCCCCGGCCGGATCGGCGGGCTGCTCGAGCAACATCGCAGCATTGCACAGAAGGTGATCGAGGGAGATGTGCCGGGCGCCGGTGCAGCCATGCGGGCGCACATGCAAGACGTCTACCCACTCATCGAGCGCGTCTATTCAGAAAATCCAGAGGCATTCGGGTCGGCAGCCTGAGGACGCCCGCAGCTCGTTCCATCAAAACTCAGGCCAAACATCGGGAGGTATATCGTGACGCTTTCACGGAGAAGGTTCTTTCAGACCAGCGCAATGGGTATTGCGGCGGTTGGGGCAGCAAGCGGCGCATCGTTCGCGCAGGACGTGCGCAAGCCGCGCGTCGCCCTGATGCCGGGCCTGACCACCGACAGCTATTACACAACGTTGCGCGCGGGCGCCCAGGTGGCCGCCGATGCATTCGGTCTTGAGCTGATCTGGCAGGGTGCGCCGGACTTCAACCCGGTGACTCAGGTGCCGGTGCTCGAAGCCGTGATCGCTCAGCAGCCCGACGTGCTGCTCATCGCGCCGACGGACACTCAACAGCTGGTCGCGCCGCTCCGCCGCGCCCACGATGCCGGCATCACCGTCATCACGGTCGATACCTATATCGGGGATGGCGTCTACCAGACCGGTGCGACCGACTGGTCATTCCCGCTTTCCGCCATCGCCTCGAACAACATCGAGGGTGGCCGGCTCGCCGGCAAGGCGCTTGGCGAATCGGTTGGAGGCAAGGGCAAAGTCTATGTCGCCCACTTCCGCCCGGGCGTATCCACCATGGATGAACGCGAGGCCGGATTCAGGGCCTACGTGCAGGAGAACTTCCCGGAGATGGAAGTGCTGGGCACGCAGTACAATGACAATGATGCGAGCAAAGCTGCATCGCAGTTCGAAGCCGTTTTCGCGCGCACCCCGGATCTCGCGGGCGTGTTCGGCGCAAATGTCTTCTCCGCCATCGGCGCCGCCAATGGCGTTCGCGCCGCTGGCCAGTCCGGCAAGGTCAAGGTTTGTGCCTTCGACGCGCCCGAGACGATCATCGGCGATATCCGCGGGGGTCTTGTGGACCTCGCGATCGCCCAGCATCCGGCAGAGGAGGGGTTCTTCGCCGTCTCGGCGGCCGTCGCTACGTTCAACGGTCAGTCGATCCCGACCAAGATCTCGACTGGCTTCACCGTTCTGACGGCGGATAACCTCGACGATCCGACGTTCGCGAAGTTCATCTACAAGTGAGCAGCATTGGATGGCCGCGCATCGCGCAGCCATCCAATCTATTCCATCGTGGCGCTGAGCGCCGGGAGCCACCATGACATCGGCGAGCCGGAGTAAATCGGCATTTCAAATCATGGGCCAGTTCTGGTCCGTTGCCTTCCTTGTCGTCGCCCTGATCTCGCTCGAAATCTGGACGCAGATACAGTATGGGCGCACGTTTGTTTTCAGTGCGTACAACATACAGGCTATCCTGGTGCTGGCCTCCATCCCGCTGATCATCGCGATAGGCCAGACGTTCGTGATCGTTTCGGGCGGTATCGACCTGTCGACCGGCTATGTGCTTGGGCTCTCATCGGTCGCGGCGGCGCAAGTGCTCAATCTCCCCAGCCCGCACATGGATGCGCTGCCTGCGCTGCTCGTGGCCGGCGCAGCGGCCGTGCTCGTCGGGGCCATGGCGGGGCGCGTCAATGGGTTCATTGTGGCGACGCTGGGCGTGCCGCCGTTCATCGGAACGCTCGGCGTATTCGGCATCGCCCGCGGTATGGCGTACCTGCTTGCTGGCGGCGGTTCGACCGTCGCCGTGCGTAACCCCATTCTTGAAGCCATGGGCAACGGCTCGATCTTTGGTGTGCGCGCGCCGATCTTCTTTGCCGCTATCGTGCTCATCGTTGCCTACTATGCCCTGCGCCATCTCCGGTTCGGCCAGTACGTCTATGCCATCGGCGCCAATCGAAGCGCCGCCGAGCGCGTCGGAATCAACGTCAAGCGGCGGATCGCAGGCATCTACGCCCTGTCGGGTGCCTGCGCCGGTATCGCGGCCATCGTCTACTGCGCCCGCTACTCGGCCGGAGCGCCGCAGGCCGGCGAACCGATGCTGCTCGACAGCATCGCGATGGTGGTGATCGGTGGCGCCAGCCTGTTCGGCGGATCGGGTACGATCATCGGTACGCTCATCGGTGCGTTGACCATTGCAACCGTCCAATACGGGCTCGTCGTGGTGAACGTCGAGCCATTCTGGCAGTTCATCACCGTTGGCCTCATCATCATCGCGGCGGTGCTCATCGACCAGGCAAAGGGGAAGTTCCTGTGACGCTGTCCCAGCAGGAAGCATCCGGCGGCATGCCGATCATCTCGTTGCGCGGGATAGGCAAGCAGTTCGGTGCCGTTCGCGCCCTCAACAACGTCGATCTCGAGGTGCGGGAAGGGGAGGTGGTCGCCCTTGTCGGCGACAACGGCGCGGGCAAATCGACGATGGTGAAAATCATGTTGGGCGTGTTCATGCCCGACAGCGGCGAGATACGGGTACGAGGACAGGTGCAGAGCTTCGTGACCCCCGCCGACGCGCGGGCGGCCGGGATCGAGACAATCTATCAGGACCTTGCTCTGGCCGGAAACCTCTCCATCGGCGAGAACATCTATCTGGGTCGCGAGCCGATGCGTAGGGCGTTCGGGTTCCTGCCAGTGATGGACAGGGAGGCGATGCATCGCGCCGCCCTCGATGTTGCCACCCACCTCGACATAGAAAGCGCAAGCCCGCGCCGGCCGCTTGGCAACATGTCGGGCGGGCAGCGGCAGGCCGTCGCCATCAGCCGCGCGATCCACTGGAATGCCAGGCTGCTGATTATGGACGAGCCGACCGCGGCGCTCGGTGTTCCCGAGCAGCGGCGGGTGATCGAACTCATCAAATCGCTGAAGATGAAGGGGGTCAGCATCATCATAGTTTCGCACAACATGAACGATGTCTTCGAGGTGGCCGATCGGATCGTGGTGCTGCTCCGAGGGGAGAACGCCGGCAACCTCGTTGCGGCCCAAACGTCGCACGAGGAAGTGGTTCAGCGAATGGTGCGTGGCGCGTAGCCGTTCGCCACGGTCAGCCCGAACGCCGCTCAGGATCGCCGCACAGCCCGGCCGTCAACGCAGCGCATCTGCCGTCAGAGCGCGAGGCCGCCAGTCCTACTGTTGCTGAACGAGGTGGTCGGGACCGACGGAAACGTAGCTGCGGACCGGAGGCACGAAGCCTGCTGCCTTGATCGGGTTGTTCAGCTCATAGCTGTCCGTGAGCTTCGCCTTCCGCCTCTTGGTGGGATCGGGCACCGGCACGGCCTCGATCAGCTTCCTCGTGTAGGGATGCTGCGGGTTGGAGAATATGGCGCGGCGCGGGCCGATCTCGACGATCTCGCCCATGTACAGGACGGCGACACGATGGCTGACGCGTTCGACGACGGCCATGTCGTGGGAGATGAAGAGGTAGGAGAGCCCCAGCTTCCGCTGCAAATCGATCAGCAGGTCGATGACCTGGGTCTTTATCGATACGTCGAGGGCGGCAACGGCCTCGTCCGCAACGATGAATTTCGGGTTCACTGCAAGACAGCGGGCGATGCTGATGCGCTGTCTTTGCCCGCCAGAGAACTCATACGGCAGTCGGTCCATCATGGCGACTTCCAGCCCGACCTGGGTCAGCAGTTCCGCGACACGATCAGTCAGCGCCTTGCCGCTCAGTCCACTGTAGAGGCGGAGGGGTTCAGCGAGCGCCTCCTTGATCCGCATGCGCGGATTGAGGCTGGCGAACGGGTCCTGGAAGATGATCTGCATGTCCCTCCGCAACGTGTTGAGGGCCTTCTTGTCGGCGGAGAGAACTTCTTTCTCCCCGTATCTGACCGACCCCGAATCCGAAGAGATCAGGCGCAATATGGCACGTCCGATCGTCGACTTTCCGCTACCGGATTCACCGACCAGAGAGAGGGTCTCGCCCTGACGCAGGGTGAACGACACGTTTTCGATGGCATGCACATAGCCGGATGGCCGGCCAAGAATTCCCTTGCCGACAGGATAGCGCTTGACGAGGTTGTTGACCTCGAGAAGCGGCGCCCCTTCCGACGCTCCAGGATCGTCCGACGGCGGACGGCGAGTGTCGCTCTCGTCGAAGGGCACCGGTCCATCCACGTGGCCAAGCGAACCCAGCCTGGGGACAGCCGAGAGAAGCTTCCTCGTGTAGGCGTGCTGCGGATGCGCAAAGACGCTGAGCGCATCGCCCAGCTCCACCTTCCGTCCCTCCTGAAGCACGCAGACCGTATCGGCAATTTCGGCGACGACGCCCATATCGTGCGTGATGAAGAAGATCGCCATCTCCTCTTCCGCCTGGAGGTCGCGCAGCAGCTGGATGATTTCCGCCTGGACAGTGACGTCGAGGGCGGTGGTGGGCTCGTCGGCAATGAGGAGTTTCGGCCGGCACGCCAACGCCATGGCGATCATCACGCGTTGCCGCATGCCGCCGGAGAAGTGGTGCGGATAGTCGTTTACCCGCGTCTTGGCGGACGGGATGCGCACCCGCTCGAGGAGCTGCACGGCCTGCTTGTGCGCATCGGCTCCACGCAGCCCGCTGTGCCTGATCAGCACTTCGGCGATCTGGCGTCCGACGGGCATCAGCGGGTTCAGGCTGGTCATCGGTTCCTGGAAGATCATCGCCACGTCACGCCCCCTGAGGGCACCGAGCTCCTGCTCGGAAAGCTGCATGACATCGCGCTGGTTGAAGCGGATCGCTCCCGTATAGCGGGTGTATTTTTCCGGCAGCAGACGCATCACCGACATGGCGGTGACGCTCTTTCCCGACCCCGAGCCCCCGACCATGGCAAGCGTCTGCCGTGGCCAGATGTCGAAGGACACCTCGCGCACTACCTTGTTCCATTGTGCCGCAGACCGAAAGGCGACGCCCAGGTTCTCAACCGACAGAATCGGCTGGGCAGTAGTGTCTGCGCTGGTGGAATCGGCCGTCTGACCGTTGTTCAGTTGTGCCATGGTCAACACTCCAGTCGACAAGTTCCGATGCCCTGAGCGGGCGGGCTCAGGCGCGGTCCCAAAGCGGGTTCAGTCCTGATCGCGGGTATCGATCCGGTCCCCGAGGCTGTCGCCCAGGATGCTGAGCCCCATGATGAAAATCAGGATCATCAGGCCCGGCCAGATCGTGAGCCAGGGGGCCTCAAGGATGTACGTGAAGCCGTCTCGCATCATGCCGCCCCAGGTTGCTGTAGGGGGCGGTACGCCCAGGCCGACGAAGGCCAGAGATGCCTCCGTCCGCACTGCCGAGGCCATCCACAGGCTGCTCATGATCAACATCTGGGACACGATGTTGGGCAGGAGGTGACGGAAGATGAGCCGCGCGTCGGAGAACCCCAGCGCGCGCCCAGCCTCCATGAACGCCTGTTCCTTCAGACTCAGCACCGGCGCGCGGGCAATCCGGGCGAAGGGAGCGACCGACGTCAAAGCGATGGCGATGATCAGATGATAAACTTCCGACCCGATCAGCGCGACGACGATGAGGCCGAAGATCAGCGTCGGGAAAGAGAGCAGGGCGTCCATCACCCGCATCACCACGCTGTCGATCCAGCCACCGTAATAGCCGCTGATCAGGCCGATGATGCCGCCCACGATCATCGCGAGCAGTGTTGAAAGTACGGCGACCTGCACCGAGATCTGGGCGCCCCAGATGATCCGCGAGAGGACATCCCTGCCGTACTGATCGGTCCCCAGCAGATGGTCGGGGCCCGGCGGCATCAGGGCCAGCATCAGGTTCTGCTTGTTGGGATCGACGGAAGTCAGGTAGGGCGCCGCAACCGCGATCAGGATCACGATGGAACACAGGGTGGCGCCCGTGATGGTGCCAAGGTTTCTCCTGACCCAGTGAAAAGGAGCGGGACCCGCGGTTGCGGACGCGTCAAGCATATCGTTCATGCTGTCACCCTTGGGTCAGCAATGCTGTAGGCGATATCGGTCACCAGGTTCACGAGAATGACGGAAATGCAGTAGATGGCCATCAGCCCCTGCAGGACCGTGTAGTCTCTCTGCGTCAGAGAATTCATGATCAATTTTCCGATGCCAGGCCGATTGAAGACGATTTCCGTAAGCACCGAATTTCCAATCATGGTCCCCACGTAGAGGCCGACGATGGTGATGACCGGAAGGGAAGCGTTTCGGAGGGCGTGGTTCCAGATAATGCTGTTCCGGTTCATGCCCTTGGCGCGCGCTGTGCGAACGAAGTCCTGCTCCAGCGATCCAATCATCGCGCCGCGGGTGATCTTTGCGACATAGCAGGCCATTACCCCGCCCAATGAGAGAGCAGGGAGCACCACCATGTAGAGGCGGCTGGAATAGCTCTCGATGTCCGGTGTGCCGATGACATTGAATATTCGCCAGTTTATCGAGAAGGCGAACAGGAAGATGATGGCCCAGACAAAGACGGGGAACGACAGCCCCAGCAGAGTCAGAAAACGGCCGATGGCGTCGATGAAGCCATTCCGATAGGTCGCCATGTAGACCCCTGCCGGGACACCGAGGACCACGCCGACAAGCAATGCGA
>Ga0066256_1002984_pt1 | contig 17215 bp, 18 predicted proteins | sample ThiBio_1000_biof_FD_87107 | JGI IMG/M metagenome (GOLD analysis project Ga0066256, IMG submission 87107) | Wastewater bioreactor microbial communities from Cape Town, South Africa - Thiocy_expt_1000_biof (version 2) | ecosystem: Engineered > Bioreactor > Thiocyanate-remediating >...
TCTCGACGAAGCGCTCGCCCTCCGTGCGGTTGGCGAGATAGACGTTCGTCGCCTTCTCGACCGCATCGACGATGCCGTCCTCGTCGAAGCCGGGGCCGGTGATCTGGCCGAGGCTCACATCCTCCGCCCCGGAGCCGCCGAGCAGGAGCTGGTAATTCTCCACGCCTTTGCGGTCGACGCCCAGAATGCCGATATTGCCGGCGTGGTGATGCCCGCAGGCGTTGATGCAGCCGCTGATCTTGAGCTTGAGTTCGCCCAGCTCCTTCTGCCGGTCGAGGTCCGAGAAGCGCTTCGCGATCTTCTGCGCCACGGGAATCGAGCGCGCATTGGCGAGGCTGCAATAATCGAGGCCGGGGCAGGCGATGATGTCGCTGATGAGATCGAGATTGGCAGTGCCCAGATCGGCTTCCTCCAGTGCCTTCCAGACGGCGTAGAGGTCCGACTTCTTCACATGCGCCAGCACGATGTTCTGGGCGTGCGTGACGCGCAGCTCATCGAAGCTGTACTTCTCGGCAAGGTCGGCGATGAGGTCGATCTGCGCGGAAGAGGCATCGCCCGGAATGCCGCCGATCGGCTTCAGGCTGATGTTGACGATGGCATAGCCCGGCACCTTGTGCGGCGCGACCTGGCTGCCCACCCATGCCGCGAAATCGCGGTCGGAGAGGTCGATCTCGTCGGAAAGGCCGGTCTCATAGGGCGGCGGCGCGAAATGCGCGGCGATGCGCTCCAGCTCCGCCACCGGCGGATCGAGCCCGAGCGTCTTCATGTGCGCGAACTCTTCCTCGACCTGACGGCGATATTCGTCGGCGCCCATCTCGTGGACAAGGATCTTGATCCGCGCCTTGTACTTGTTGTCGCGCCGACCGTAGCGATTATACACGCGCAGGCACGCTTCGAGGTAGGAGACCACCTCGTTGAACGGCACGAAATCCCGGATTTCCGGCGCGATCATCGGCGTGCGGCCCATGCCGCCGCCCACGAACACTTTTGCGCCGATCTCATCGTCCTTCTTCACCAGTTCGATGCCGATGTCGTGCAGGCGCATGGCCGCGCGGTCGGTCTTGCTGGAGATGACCGCGATCTTGAACTTGCGCGGCAGATAGGTGAACTCCGGATGGAAGCTCGACCACTGGCGCAGCAGCTCGGAGAGCGGGCGCGGATCGGCGACCTCGTCGGCCGCAACGCCGGCATATTGATCCGACGAGATGTTGCGGATGCAATTGCCCGAGGTCTGGATGGCATGCATCTCGACGCTGGCAAGGTCCGCGAGAATGTCCGGCGCGTCGGCGAGCTTGATCCAGTTGTACTGGATGTTCTGCCGCGTGGTGAAGTGGCCGTAATCGCGATCATATTTGCGCGCGATATGGGCGAGCATGTGCATCTGCCTGCCCGAGAGCGTGCCATAGGGCACCGCGACCCGCAGCATATAGGCGTGAAGCTGCAGATAGAGGCCGTTCATCAGCCGGAGCGGGCGGAACTGCGCCTCGCTGAGCTGCCCGGAGAGGCGGCGCTCGGTCTGGTCACGGAATTCGGCGACGCGCGCGTCCACCATGGCCTGGTCATATTGGTCGTAACGATACATGTCAGATCACCCAGTTGCCGGCGGTCGGGTCGGCTGGTTTCAGGCTGAGGTCAAGGCGCACGGTGGGGCCGAGCGCACGGATGCGTTCCTTGATGTGCGTCGGGCGGATGCCGTCGGCGGTCTGCGCCGCGTCGATCACATAGGCTTCGTTCACGTGACGGGCAGCGAGCTCGACCTGGGCGATCTCGCTGCCCCTGTCGCCCACGTCCACGGCGTCATTCACATGGCGCGACCAGCCTTCGCCGGTCCACCAGATGACGTCGCCGGTCGCGAGGTCGTTGCCGGTGAGGATATTCATAGGTTCAAGGCTCCCAAGGCATTGAGCTGAGGCAGGCAATTGCGCGCGTCCGCCAGCACCGCGACATCGCCCACGACGATGAGGCCGGGGCTCTTCACGGTCTCGCGCTCGACGAGATCGCCAAGATCAGCGAGCAGCGAGCGCAGGACGCGCTGTTCGGGCCGCGTCGCGCTCTCGATGACGGCGACCGGCGTTTGCGGCGAGAGGCCGTCAGCCATCAGCTTTTCCGCGATGTCATGCGCGGTGGCGAGGCCCATATAGATGACGAGCGTGCGCCCCGCGCCGGCAAGCCCGGCCCAGTTCTGCTCGGAGAGCCCCTTGCACTGGCCGGCGACGAAGCTGACGATGCTGGCATGATCGCGATGGGTGAGGGGGAGCCGCGCGCTCGCGCCGCCGCCAATGGCCGCGCTGATGCCCGGCACGATCTCGCAGGGGACGCCGGCCTCGCGGCACGCTTCCAACTCCTCGCCGCCGCGGCCGAAGATGAACGGATCGCCGCCCTTCAGGCGCACGACGTCGCGCCCGGCCAGCGCCTCGGCGACGAGCAGCGCATTGATCGCCTCCTGCTTCATCGAATGGCGCGAGCGCTGCTTGGCGACGGAGACAAGCTCCGCATCTTCGCGGGCCAGCGCCAGGATCGCCGGATCGACGAGCCCGTCATGCACGATCAGCCGCGCCGCGCCGATCAGCCGGGCGGCGCGCAGCGTCAGCAGCTCCGGATCGCCCGGACCCGCGCCGACAAGATAGACTGTTCCCGGTTTGAGGGACTCGTGGTTCGCCATGGCGCGCTAGATGTGCGTATGGCCGGCAAGCTGCAACCGACGCTTGCTTTAGATGGTCGTAGGGAAACTTTCGCGCGCCATGCTATTGTCCGGCGAAGGTCATTGCGACCGGGGAGAGACTCATGGTCCGCGTCGTCGGCATCGATCATCTCGCGATCCGCGTTACCGATCTCGCCCGCTCCAGGCGCTTCTATGATTCGCTGCTCGGCTTCATGGGCTTCGTGAGGGAGTGGGAATTCGGCGGGGTGGTCGGCTGGAACAATTGGGAGACCATGTTCTGGATCACCCAGGCCGATGCGGAGGGCATCAAGCACCCGCACGTCACCGGCGGCATCGGCTACCACCATTATGCCTTCGAGCTCGGCGCGCGGGAGGAGGTCGACGCGCTCTACGACTTCCTGCTCGCGCATGACGTCGAGATCGTCGACCCGCCCGCCGCCTATCCCAGCTATGGCGAGGGCTATTATGCGGTCTTCTTCCTCGATCCCGATGGGCTGAAGCTGGAGGCGATGCACTTCGTCGAAAAGGAGAAACGGCGTGCGCGGCTGAAGGCGGCGCGGGAGAACGGTGCCGGCGGCGGCGCCTAGGCGGCCGGGCGCTCCCCATGCGCCGCGCCCATGGCGCGGATCGCCGCCACCTTGTCGTGCAGCGGGGTCCAGTCGTCGCGCTCGTCGATCGCCGCCCAGATCGCCTCCACTTCGTCGATATGCATAGAACAGGGCGCCGCGCCCTGCCAATAGGGATGGTCGGCCGCGCCGGACCGCGGGGTGAGGGCAGGGAGCGCCGCGCGAGCCTTGTCCCACGCCCCGCCTGTATAGGGCGCGCCGTCCGTCTCGCCCCGCCGCCAGTCGAAGAAGAAGCGGTCGATCTCGACCTCGCTGCCCATCAGCGCCTGCACCGCCGCGGTGACGAAGGCGCGCGCCTCGGCGGCCCCACCTGCAAGCCCGAGTCGCCACAGGAAGCGCGCGATCAGCCGCTCCTCATAGAGCGCCGGATAGCGCCTCAGCACCTCGACCAGCGCTTCCGTCTCCGCGAACGCCACGAGGGACTGGGCAAGTTGCGCCACATCCCAATGGATCGCCTCGGCCTGCCGCGAGAAGGCATAGAGGCCGGTCTGGTCGAAATAGGCGGCGGTGAAGCCGGGCGTCCAGCGGGGCGTGAACCGCCAGGGGCCATAGTCGAAGCTCTCGCCCGTGATCGCGATATTATCGCTGTTGAGCACGCCATGCACGAACCCGGCCACCATGTAGCTCGCCGCCAGATCGGCGGTGCGCGTGACGACGGCATCGAGCAGGGTGAGGGCGGCATTGTCGCCCGCTTCGCGCGCGAGCAGATGCCTGAGGCAATAATCGATGAGCCGCCGCGTCTCGTCCTTGAGATCGTGATAAGCGAGCCGCTGGAAGCTGCCGATACGGATATGGCCATGGCTCATGCGCACCAGCACCGCTGCGCGTGTCGGCGAGGGCTCGTCGCCGCGAATGAGCGACTCGCCTGTCTCGACGAGCGAGAAGCTGCGGGATGTGGTGACGCCGAGGGCCTCCAGCATCTCGGTCGCCAGTATCTCGCGCACGCCGCCCTTAAGCGTCAGGCGCCCGTCGGCGGTGCGGCTATAGGGCGTGAGGCCCGATCCCTTGGTGCCCAGATCGAGCAGGCGGCCACCATAAGGGGGGGCGCCCGCGTCCGCTGCCTCGCGAAGCTGCGCGAACAGGAAGCCGCGCCCATCGCCGAGATCCGGATTGTAAACACGGAACTGGTGGCCATGATAGCGCAGCGCGAGCGGTTGCGGCTGGGCGTCCGGCAGCGGTTCGAAGCGCCCGAAATGCCCGATCCACGTATCGTCGTCGAGCGCGGCGAGGCCCACGCTCGCGGCCGCCCGATCATTACGGAAGCGCAGGATATGGCGCGGAAAGTCGGCCGCCTTGACCGGATCGGCGATGAAGTCGGCGATTTCGCCGATGGCGCGCTCGGGGCGGTAATTACTTGTTGGCAAGGGCTCGTCCATGGCCTGATATGGGGGCGGGGCGGGGAAAGGATCAAGCTTGGCGGGTTATGAAGACAAATATTGGTGGTCGGCTGACGGGCTGCGCCTCCATTACAGGGATTATGCCGGGCGCGAGGATCGCCCGCCGATCATCTGCCTGCCCGGCCTTACCCGCAATGTTCGTGATTTCGAGCCCGTCGCCGAGCGGCTGGCGGGGGACTGGCGCGTCATCTGCGTGGAACTGCGCGGGCGCGGCGAGAGTGCCTATGCCAAGGACCCCATGAGCTATGTGCCGCTCGTCTATCTGCAGGATCTGGGGCTGCTGATCGATGAGCTGAAGGTTGCGCAGTTCGTGGGCCTTGGCACCTCGCTGGGCGGCATCATGCTCATGTTGCTGGCCGCCACGCGGCGCGGTTGCCTCGCCGGGGCGCTGCTCAACGATATCGGACCGGATCTGGCGCCCGAGGGGCTCGCGCGCATCCAGAAATTCGTCGGCACCGGCAGCGCACAGCCGACCTGGGTCCATGCCGCCCGCGCCGTGGCGGAAGTGCAGGGGATGATCTATCCCAAATATCGGCTCGCGGACTGGCTGCGCTATGCCAAGCGGCTCTATCGGCTGACCAGCCAGGGCCGCATCGTGCTGGATTATGACCAGCGTATCGCCGAGCCCTTCCGGGTGCCCGGCGGCGCGACGGGGGTGGATCTCTGGCCGGCCTATGCGGCCTTCGGCGGCATTCCGCTCTCGCTCCTGCGCGGGGAGCTTAGCGACCTGCTCGCGCCGGAGACGGCGCGCGAGATGCAATCGCGGTTGCCACAGCTCGATTATGTGACCGTGCCCAACGTCGGCCACACGCCCACGCTGGAGGAGCCTCTCTCCATCGAGGCGATCGACCGGCTGCTCGGCCGGATCACGGGGGCGTGAGGCAGATGGATCATCGCCGGGGTGGAGACGGCGGGCCGATCCGCATCCTTCAGCTCCACAGCACTTTCGAGCAGGGCGGCAGGGAGGCGCGGGTCGTGCGCCTCATGAACCATTGGGGCGCGCGCGCCAGCCATGACATCTTGCTAGGCGATCCCGAGGGGGCGACGGCGGCGGCAGCGGGCATCGACCCGGCCATCGCCGTCCGCTTCCTCGACACGCCGCACCTTGGCGGCACACCCAGTTTCCCACGGTTCAATGCGCTCGCGCGGCTCATGCGCGGCTATGATCTGATCCTGAGCTTCAACTGGGGCGCGATGGATGGGGTGATGGCGCACTGCCTGTTCCGGCATTTGAAGCGCCTGCCGCCGCTCATCCATCATGAGGACGGGCTCGATGCCGACGAGGCGAGCGCGCACAATCAGACCCGCAATCGCTACCGCCAGATGGCGCTTGCCGGGGCGCAGGCGCTGGTCGTGCCCTCCAACCAGCTCGCCCATATCGCGCAGAAGGAATGGCACCAGCGCGCGGAGAAGGTCCATCAGATCCCCAACGGCATTGACGTGGCTGCTTATGCGGGCCGCCGTCCTGCCGCGGCCATTCCGGGGCTGGTTCCGGATGGGCGGCTCGTCGTCGGCGCGCTTGCTGCCCTGCACCCGGTCAGGAATTTGCGGCTGCTGGTGCGCGCGGTGGCGCCGCTCCGGGAGAGGCTGCGCCTTGTCATCGTGGGCGAGGGCGAGGAGCGCGATGCGATCCATGCCGAGGCGCGCGCGCAGGGGATGGACGACATCGTGATGCCGGGCTTCCTGCCGCATCCGCAGGACTATATCGGCGCTTTCGATATCTTCGCGCTCTCGTCGGACAGCGAGCAATTCCCGGTCTCGCTGGTGGAGGCGATGGCGGCGGGGCTGCCCGTGGTTTCGACCGATGTGGGCGATGTCGCGGCCATGATCGCCGCGGGGAACAGGCCCTTCATCGTCCCTGCGGGGGACGGGTCCGGGTTCACGGCCGCACTGGAGAGGCTGGCCGACGATCCGGGCCTGCGCGCCGCGCTGGGCGAGGCCAATCGCAAGCGCGCCATGCTCTGCTTCGATGAAAAGGTGATGTTCGCGCTCTACGCCCGCTTGTACGGCGAAATGATCGGCGCGGACAAAGCCCTGATTTGAGTTCGTCGCTTTTTTCGCGCCGTTCTTGCAAAATGCTGCTATGAGGCGCCCCTCGCGCGGGTCCGGACGCCTGCGCGTGGGGCGACTGAGGAGTTACAATTGTTCAAGGGCTTGAAGCCGATCGTCTATGGCGGTCGCGAGGTGTGGCCGCTGGTCGAGGGCGGAAAGGGTGTCGCAGTCTCGAACCACATGAGCTCAGGAGCCTGGGCCGCAGCTGGCGGCATCGGCACCGTTTCCGCCGTCAATGCAGACAGCTATGACGAGAATGGCGAAATCATTCCGCAGATTTATCATGGCCGCACGCGGCAGCTCCGTCACGAGGAGCTGGTCGCCTATGCCATCGAGGGTGCCGTGCAGCAGGTGCGCCGGGCCTTCGACATCGCCGGCGGCAAGGGCGCGATCAACATCAACGTGCTCTGGGAAATGGGCGGTGCGCAGCGCGTGCTGCAAGGCGTGCTGGAGCGCACCAAGGGCATGGTCGCCGGCGTGACCTGCGGCGCTGGGATGCCTTACAAGCTGAGCGAGATCGCCGCGCAGCATGGTGTCAGCTATCTGCCCATCGTCAGCTCCGGCCGCGCCTTCCGCGCGCTGTGGAAGCGCGCCTATCACAAGGCTGCTGAGTGGCTGGCGGCGGTGGTCTATGAGGACCCCTGGCTGGCCGGTGGCCATAACGGCCTCTCCAACGCCGAGGACCCGACCAAGCCGGAAGATCCCTATCCCCGCGTCAAGGCGCTACGCGACACGATGCGCGAGGGCGGCATCAGCGACGATGTGCCCATCGTAATGGCCGGCGGCGTCTGGTATCTGCGCGACTGGAACGACTGGATCGACAATCCCGAGCTGGGCGCGATCGCATTCCAGTTCGGCACCCGGCCGCTGCTGACCAAGGAAAGCCCGATCCCGGATGACTGGAAGGCGAAGCTGACGACGCTCAATGAGGGCGATATCCTGCTGCACCGCTTCTCGCCGACCGGCTTCTATTCCTCGGCGATCCGCAATCCCTTCCTGCGCGAGCTGGAGGCACGCTCGGAGCGGCAGATCGCTTTCTCGATGGAGGAAGCGGGCGATCATACGCATCAGCTCGATGTCGGCATCAAGGGTCGCAACTTCTGGGTGACGCGCAACGACCTGCTGCGTGCGCGCGAATGGGTGCTGCAGGGCTTCACCAGCGCGCTCAAGACGCCGGACAATACGCTCGTCTTCGTCACCGACGAGGAGCGCGCCGAGATCCGCAAGGACCAGGCCGACTGCATGGGCTGCCTCTCGCATTGCGGCTTCTCGTCCTGGAAGGACCATGACGATTTCTCGACGGGCCGCCTCGCCGATCCGCGCAGCTTCTGCATCCAGAAATCGCTGCAGCAGGCAGTGCACGGCGGCGATCTCGATCGCAATCTCCTCTTCGCCGGCCACGGTGCCTATCACTTCAAGCAGGACCCCTTCTATTCGAACGGGTTCGTGCCGACCGTGAAGCAGCTCGTGGACCGCATTCTGACCGGGGACTGATGAGCATGATGCGCGCACCCGACATGCCTGGCCTCGCCGTTCTTCGCTATCGCGCGGCGGATTATCAGGTCATCCGCCCCGGCCGCTTCGTCATCTGCGCGGTGAGCGGCGTGGAGATTCCAATCAGCGAACTCGCTTACTGGAGCGAGGCGCGGCAGGAAGCCTATAGAAGCGCTGTCGAAGCGACCAAGGCGCTGTCGAGCGAGTAGAGCGTTCCGGCCATGCGGTTCCTGTTGTTCGCCGGCGTCGCGGCCGTGTTCGCCGCTGCCGGCGCCCCGGCGCAGCTCCAGATCAACGGTGGGCAGGTGCCGACCGTCAATCCCTGGGATGCCCTGACAGGCGCGTTCGGGAAGACGGTGCGCACGGAAGGGTGCGCCGAGGAGCCCTGCACCATCGAGGCGATCGTGCTCGACAATCAGGCGGTGGGAGACTGCCTGGAGGAAGTGACCGCGATGGACGGCTATTATACCGTCGATGGCAGGCTCACCTACGCGGCCGAGGTCGCGCTGAAGATCGATGCGCAGGCCATCGCCGCGACGCGCTATTATCGGGGGCTGATCCGCATGCCCGGCCCCGGCCCGCAGCGGCTCTGCGTTCGCCGCAGCATGACGGTGGCGGGGATGCGCTATGATTTCGGCATCGACCGGCCGGAAAGTGCCGAGCAGCTCGCGCAGGCGACGCGGGTGTCCATGTTGCAGAACCGCTCGGCCATCGAGATGCGCCTTGCGCCCTTCCTCGCCGAGCGCGCCAATCGCGCGTCGCTCAACCGGCGCGATGCCGACCCGGCCGAGCTGATCTTCCAGAGCCGCGGCACGATGCCGATCGCCATGTCCGTGCGCTCCATCGGGTCCCGCCTGCCGATCAGCCTCGCGGGGAGGCAGATCGGCGCGACGGACAAGAGCCTGACGGTGCAGCCCCGGCTGATCCCGGACATCACCGTCATGCGGGACGGCAAGGCGACGCCCATCGCGGACTGCAAGCCGAGCGTCGAAGGAGCGCTGCTGGTCGTCACCTGCTGAGCGGCGGTGGCCAGCTGAGATGCCCTGGCGAGGGCGCCTCGCCTATTTCGCGTCCTCCAGCTTTTCTGTCTGCTGATATTCCACCGCCAGCGACGGGTCGCAATCATAGGGGAAGACATGTTCGCCTTCCCGCTTCACCCACTGGATGTAGCGCGCGCCGGCATTGTCGAGCACGGCCGGGTCCTCGAACCATTGCGTCGCCATCAGCTTCTTGCCGTCCGGACTGAGCTTGTAACGCTCGACCACGTGGATCTGGTCGCTGTGGTCTAGGCCGTTGTTGGTGATCGTCGCCGGCGCGAAATGGGTCGTGTCGACCACCAGCTCATCGCCCTCCCAGTGACCGATCGAATGGCCAGTCTTGCTGTGCGGCGCGCTTTCGGGCGGATGCTTGCCGTCCATGAACACGATGCGCACCTGATCGAAATATTCATATTTGAACACGATAAGCTGCGGCGTCTGGTAGATTTCGACGGGGAAGGGCCCCTGGATCGAATAGACCAGCGAGGGGGCCGCGCAGACCCGCTGCAGGGTCATCTCGTCCTCCGGCTTCCATTTTTTCGCCTTGGCGAGCGCATCGGGCTTGGGCTTGAGGCCGCCATATTCCCCGCTGGGATATTCATTGGCGCCAGTGTCGCCGAGCACGGCCGTGTTCGGCGGCAGCTTGGCCATGAGCGCGGGATCGCCGGTCTTGGGCTGCACGTCGAGCGCCCAGAAGCCGGACAGATCGGGCGGTCCCGCAAGCGCGGGGAAGGCGAACAGCACCAGCGACAGGGCGGAGCCCCGGATCCATTTCATCATCTCTCTCCCGTTAATTTCTGGCCCGTCTGCCCTCAGCCTGTTGAAAGGCGGCCTTTCCACAAGCTGAGGGGAGCGGATCTATGCTGGGCCCGGCCTCTCAGCGGTCCGACTGGCCGAACGGCTGCTGGCCGATGGGCTTGCCCGTGGCATCAAAGGCCTGGCGCAGCCGCATATAGGGCTTGCCGTCGCGCGAGGTCCAACCTTCGATCGTGACGACATCGCCCGGCTTTACGCTGCTGCGCGTCCAGCCGCGCCGCATCAGCATCACCGGCGCATTGGTCTCGGCGCGCCATTTCTGGACCTTGCCGTCCGCGCCGCGCACCTCGAAGCCGATCGTGCCGTGCGGATTGGTGAAGTGGAAATCAGTGACGGTACCCTTGAGCTTCACCAGCCGCTCCGGATCGAAGAACGCCGCGAAGCTGTGATGCGCGACGGCAGCGCCGGAAGCCGTCAGTGCCGGCGCGAGCGCGAGCAGAACCACCTTTGTTTTCATGCTTGAACTCTCTCTCCTGCAACGCGCAACCTCTGGCGACAATGGTTGAGCGCGACAAGCATTTTCGGTGCCGAGGGCGCGGCATTTTGCTCGGGGTCGGAGGTATGATCGAGCCTGCTTTTCGAGCGGGCGGGCGCCGGTCCGCCCGGCCGGGATTACACCCAGCCTTCGAGGATCTGGTCAGGCGGCCGGTCGCCGCCGACCCACATGCGGATGTTCGTGATGACCCGCTCGCCGGTGGCGATCCGCCCCTCGAAGGTGGCCGAGCCCATATGCGGGGTCAGGACCACATTGGGGAGGGCGAGCAGGCGCGGATCGATTTCCGGCTCGAATTTCCAAACGTCCAGCCCCGCCCCGGCGAGGCGCCCAGCCTCCAGAGCCTCGACCAGCGCCTCCTCGTCCACGATGCCGCCGCGCGAGGCGTTGATGAGATAGACGTGCGATCCCAGCAGGCCGATGCGGCGCCGGTCGATGAGGTTGCGGCTCTCGGCATTGAGCGGGGTATGGATGGTGAGGATGTCGATGCGGGCAAGCATCTCGTCCAGGTCCTCGTGCCAGGTCGCGGCGAGCTGCGCCTCCAGCACCGCAGGCACGCGGTGGCGATTATGATAATGGATCGAGAGGCCGAAGGCGCGCGCGCGCATGGCCACTGCCTGGCCGATGCGGCCCATGCCCACGATGCCCAGCGCCTTGCCGCCGATGCGGTGGCCCAGCATGCTGCTCGGGCTCCAGCCGGTCCACTGGCCCGATCGCACGAGCTTGTCGCCCTCGGCGAGACGGCGCGGGACGGAGAGGATGAGTGCCATCGTCATGTCGGCCGTGTCTTCGGTCAGCACGCCGGGCGTGTTGGTGACGATGATGTCCTTCGCGCGCGCCGCCTGCAGCGCGATGTGGTTCACGCCCGCGCCATAATTGGCGATGAGCTGGAGGCGCTCGCCGGCGCTGGCGATTAGTTCGGCGTCGATCTCGTCCGTGACGGTGGGCACGAACACGTCGCAATCCTGCATCGCGGCGTGGAGCGTGGCGCGGCTCATCGGCTGGTCGTCGGGATTGAAGCTCGCGTCGAAAAGCTCCGCCATGCGGGCTTCCACCGCCTGCGGCAAACGCCGCGTGACGACGACACGGGGGCGGGCTGGCCGGGGACGCCTTGGCATGGGGCGGGGGATGCCCGCAGCGCCCGGCAAAGGTCAAGCGGCAATTATGTTGTGCGTAAACCCGGATTGCCGCTCCGGTCCCGGTTGAAGGCGCGCGCCCGCCATGGCAGAAGCGCGCCCATGCACACCGGCAAGGGACGATTTTTCGCTTTTTTCTCCGCCACCCTTGCGCTCACGGCCATGGGAGCAAGCGACGCGCGCGCGCAAAAGCCCAGCAAGCCCGTGCCTTATTGGGCCTCGCTGTCCAAGGGCGATGCGCGCATGCGGGTGGGGCCGAGCCTCGATTATCCGGCGAGCTGGATCTACCGCCGCAAGGATCTGCCGGTGAAGGTGGTCGAGGTCTATTCCAACTGGCGCAAGATCGAGGACCCGGACGGCACGCAGGGCTGGATGCACGTCCGCCTGCTCAAGGATGAGCCGACCGCGATCGTGAAAGGCGGCATCGCGCAGATGCGCAATGGCCCCTCCGCCAGCGCGCGCCTGCTCTTCCGGCTGGAACCCGGCGTCGTCGGCCGCCTGAGCGGCTGCGCCAATGGCTGGTGCGCGTTCGAGGTGAACCGGCAGCGCGGCTATGTAGCGGCGCGCAATCTCTGGGGGGCGCTTGATTAGGGGCGAGTGGGGTCCCCACGTGCTAGCCCCTCCTCTTCAGAGGAGGGGTTGGGGTGGTGCGATAACGCTGCCGACAAGCTCTCCGCGCTCGATGCTGCGCATCGCCTACTTCCTGGCCCCTCCTCTGAAGAGGCATTTGTATGCTTTACAAACCGCTCACTTGAGCGAGTCTTTCCGTCTCCACTTTTCCATCGCCCAATGAAAGATCATTGGGACAGCAAAGAAGAACGGTAGCGAGATCAGAAGCCCGGTCCATCCGAAACGGATCACGATCAGGTATGTGAGGATCGGCCCAAGGATGGCGGGCAAAAGTTTCTTCATTCTGGCTTATCCAGCTCGTCCTTGTGTCTCGCCACGTTCTTCAACCGCTCTTTGATCGAGGCATAGCAGAGCATCGCCAGTGGCGTGTCCGCGCCGACAAACCACGCCAGCGAGAGCTCCATTCCGGCAACGCCGAAGCTGATTTCGGCTGAGCTACTTTTCCTAGGAGTTCTATCCGGCGCACTCCATCATCGTCGTATTCAAGTGTGCGATTGGATCTTAAATTGTTCAGTTTGACTCGAATTGGATTTATATGTTCTATCTATAGTCATGACTTCAAATCCAATTGAATATGGCTACATCGCATTTATTGACGAGGCTGGTGATCCTCATTTATCCAAGGTTAGGCCGATAGATGACAACGGCGGAACGGAGTGGCTCATTCTTAGCGCAGTTGTAATGCGAGCAAAATGGGAAAATGAACTTCCACAATGGCTGGCCGACATCAGGGCCGATCTTGGCTTAGATCGCAGTGGGCCGATTCACTTTAGGAACCTATCACCGACGCGTCGGTTGGCAGCTGCAACGAAGTTGGCATCTTTTCCTATTAGCTCAAACAAAAAGAACATGCGTAAACATGTTAATCGGAGAGCCGAAAAAATTCCTTCGCAAGAATGGTTTTACAATTGGTGCGTCAGATTGCTTTTGGAGCGCGTCACTGGCTTTTGTGAAGCGCGGAGGGTGTTGGATTTTGGTGAATCTTCAACGAAAATAAAGGTCGAATTTTCGAGGCGTGGTGGTCATCGATATAGCCAAACCAACGCCTACACACTCTATCTGAGGCATCAGGAGAAGGCTGGATCGCTCTATCTGACGAAGCGTCAGATAATCACTGACCTTCTGGACACTGACATTATGGAACACCATCCGCATTGGAGCCGTCCTGGGCTACAATTGGCTGACATTGTCGCCAGCGCATTCTATTCTGCGGCGAATACGATTGGGCCGGGGGTGTGGGACATTGAACCGGCGAAGGCACTTACCAAGATAATGGCGAAGGAGAATGGCTCAGCAGCTGACTTTGGGGTTGCCCTTCAACCAACGCCAGCTTGGAAGGCCGAATTGAATGCTGACCAGCAAATCATTTTCACGCACAACGGGTATGACTTTGTAAAATGGTAGACCCCGGCTCCGCGTTCTATATCGCTTTTAGACAACCTTCGCGATGGCTGTCGTCAACATAGCTGCGCTCCGTTCTCTCCTCGGAGCGCGCAGAGTGGTTCCGGCGATGCCTACCGTTGGAACACTTGAACCAAGATTATTTAAAAGTCAATATTATTTGTTGTGAATCAAAAAGTTAAATGTAATTCATTGTTCTTGAGTCACTTTCACGTCCCTGTGCGTAAACAGGTTGCGTATAAGCTAGGTGATTGCTGAAGACGTCATTCAACGCTTGAACAAAGCATCCGTATCTTTGGAAGCTGCCTCCTTTCGTTGCAGGTAGCGGAAATCGAGTTCAGCTAGTCGAAGTTACTGACAAGCGCTTCGCGCACTATGTTGCGCATCGCCCACCACCCCTTGCCCCTACTCTGAAGAGGAGGGATGCTTCCCACGCACCTCACCTTCCCTCTGTCCTACACCCCGTCCGCCATGGCAGCACGGATGCACGCCCTTTGCATCCATAGCTGACAGGAGCGAGTGACATGCGGCTCTTTTTGATGGCGATCTCCACCCGCCCGGCAGCGCAGGCTGCGCGGGGCAGGCGCTGGCGGCCATCTCGCCGGCGGTCCGCGAAAGGTCAGGGAAGCGGAAGTTCATGCCCCCGTGTCGTGAACTTTGTGAACTTCCGGCGCCCGGCGCGCTGTTGGATGGGCGCCGCGCCCCGCCCGTGAACCGCCTTGCCGCGCGCCTGTTTCCTGTTTCCGGCGCGCAGAGCCTTGCCCGCGCGGGAGCGGGGTGCAAGATAGTAAACCCGGCCTTATCGATCAGCAGGGAGTGGCGCGGTTTGCTTCTGTCTCGCAGCTATGCGCCTTCGGACGATCTCGCGGCTTACGTCCGGCGGCATTATGTCTTCGACGCGCGCTTGCCGGACGATTTCGTGCTGATCGACAAGCTGATGTCCGAAACGGCGATGATCCGCATCCTGCTGGAGGGGGACTGGGCGGCGGAAACGGCGGACGGGCAATGGTCCAATTTCGGACGGATTCCGCTCATGGGGCCGAATGGCATTCCCTGGCGCGTGCGGGTGCGCGGGCCGTTTCTGGTGGTGGGCGTCGCGCTGCGGCCGTGCGGCTGGGCCGGGCTGTTCGAGGACTCCGCGCGTGAGATTGCCGACGGTGCCGTGCCGCTGGATCGCTCTTGGGGCGATCTCGGGCGCCAGTTGCTCGACGATGTGGCGGGCGCGGCGGATGACGCGGCTGTGGTCGAGGCGATCGAGCGGGTCCTGCGCCGCCGGCTTGCTGCGCTGGACGGCCCGCCCCCGTCGCAGGCCATGGCGCTGTTCGAGGATATCGCCCGGCATGACAGCACGATCCAGGTCGCCGATGCGGCGCGCCGGGTGGGCCTCTCCGTGCGGCAACTGGAGCGGCACTGCTATGCCACCTTCGGTCACAGCCCCAAGGTGATCCTGCGCCGCAGCCGTTTCCTCGACATGGCGCAGGCGATGCGCGGCTTTGGCGATCCCAGCGCGGATCAGCTCGCGGCCCTGCGCTATTTCGATCAGAGCCACCTCAACCGCGAGTTTCGCCACTTCTTCGGCCTGACGCCGGGCCAGTTCGAGAAAGTGACGACGCCGCTGTTCACGGCGGGCCTCAAGCTGCGGGCAGACGGACTGGCCTGATCGGGGCTTATCGCGGCAGTGCTGCGGCTTCTGTGGCGAGTTGTTCGACCTTGTGGGGGTCGAGCGGCCCTTTGGGGACCACCCAGCTTCCGCCGACGCAGCCGATGAACGGCTGGGCAAGCCAGTCGGGCGCGGTGTCTGCGGAGATGCCGCCGGTGGGGCAGAACTTGACCATGTTGAACGGGGCGGCGAGGGCCTTGAGCGCGGGGAGGCCACCGCTGGTCGAGGCGGGGAAGAACTTGAACCGGTCGAGCCCGAGGTCGAGCCCGCGCATGACGTCGCCGGCGGTGGCGGCCCCGGGGAGGACCGCGGCGCCGCTGGCGATCGCCGCCTGGCCGAGCGGCTCGGTGAGCCCGGGCGAGACGATGAACTGCGCGCCGGCCTCCAGCGCCTGGTCGAGCATCTTCGGGCTGAGCACCGTGCCGGCGCCGACCACCGCACCGGGCACGCTGGCCATGGCGCGCATCACCTCCAGCGCGGCGGGGGTGCGCATGGTCACCTCCAGCGCGGGCAGGCCGCCGGCAACCAGCGCCTGCGCCAGCGGCACCGCATCGGCCACGTCCTCCACGATCAGCACCGGGATCACCGGTGCCAGCGCCATCACCTCATCGACCGTGATCGTCATTATGTCGTCTCCCGATAAGCGGCGGCCGCCCCATAGAGGCCGATCTCCGGATGCGTGGCAAGGCGCACCGGGATCGTCCGCATCAGCGCCTCATAGCGCCCCTTGGCGGTGAACCGGTCATGGAACCCGCTATCGTCCACCAGATGGGCGCGCAGCCGCTGGGCCAGCCCGCCGGCGAGCACCACCGCATGCGGGCCATGCGCGAGCGCCAGATCGCCCGCGACCGCGCCCAGGATCAGGCAGAACCGTTCCAGCGCCGTGCGGGCCAGCGCGTTGCTGCCATCCAGCGCGGCCGTCCACAGATCCGCGTCGGACATCAGCTCGACCTTCTCATGCGTGATCGTGGCGAGCGCGCGATACAGATTGTTGAGGCCCGGCCCGGAGGCGAGCCGTTCGGTCGAGACCCGGCGCAGTGTCTGGCGCAACTGCTCGAGGATCTGGCCTTCCAGCGGATCGAGCGGCGCGAAGTCGAGGTGGCCGCCCTCGGTCGCCACGATGTGCGGCACGCCCTCGTCGAACGCGATCATGGCCACCCCAAGCCCCGTGCCCGGGCCAAGCACCGTGACGCCGCCCGTGCGGGGGAACGGCACGTCGTTGCCGAACAGCAACGGCAGCTCGCCCTGCGGCAGCCGCGCGACCGCATGGGCCACCGCCTCGAAGTCGTTGACTAGCCGGACATGGGCAAGGCCCAGCTCCTGCGCCAGGCTGGCGGGGCGGATCACCCAGCTGGAGTTGGTGAGCTTGATCGTGTCCCCGCTGATCGCCGTGGCGAACGCGATGCCGGCCCGGTCGGGCAGGGGGCCGCCATCCTCCGCCGCGAACGCGCGCCAGCAGGCCGCAAGGCTCGGGAACTCGGCGACCTTGTACTTACGCACCGTGCCGAGGACCGGCACGCCGGCCGCGTCCAGCGTCGCCCGGGCGAACCGGGCATGGGTGCCGCCAATGTCGGCGGCAACGATCTCGAGGGTCACCGTTCAGCATCCATCGCAGCAAGAAGGGGGGATGCGCCAGCTTCGGCCAGATCGCTGTGATGGCGGAACAGGGCGAACAGCTCGCGGCCTGTGTCATAGGGGGCGGGTGGGGGAGGCGCCTGTTCGCGCATGGCCCACTCGGCGGCATCGACCAGAACGTCGAGCCGGCCTTCGACCGCGCAGACCCGCACCAGATCGCCATCGCGCAGCTTGCC
>Ga0066256_1002476_pt2 | contig 17199 bp, 20 predicted proteins | sample ThiBio_1000_biof_FD_87107 | JGI IMG/M metagenome (GOLD analysis project Ga0066256, IMG submission 87107) | Wastewater bioreactor microbial communities from Cape Town, South Africa - Thiocy_expt_1000_biof (version 2) | ecosystem: Engineered > Bioreactor > Thiocyanate-remediating >...
CCGTAGACGCCCCAGACTTCGCCGCGCCACTCGGGGTGCATCTCCAGCACGGCCGCCAGCATATCGCCTTCCCGAGCCTCGTTGCTCTTGTAGTTGATGAGGAAGCGCTTGCCGGGAAACGCCGCCAGCACCTCTTCGAGCTCCGGCATCATGCCTATTCCCTTACCCCGGAAGGGATAGGTCTGGCCGTCGTCCGCCGTGTAGCCGTATCCGACATCGAGCGCCTTGAGATAGGCCATGTCGTGGCTGCGCGTTTCGCCAGTGCCTTCGGTGCGGCAGTCGACAGTCCAGTCATGCATCACTGCGAGCCTGCCGTCGGTCGTCGGATGAACGTCCAGTTCGACGATGTCGGCGCCGGCCTCGAATGCGGCCCGCATCGAGGGCAGGGTGTTCTCCAGCAACCCGTGCGTCGGCGGGTAGATGCGCGCGGCCGTGCAGGGGTCGCTCTTGAGGTCTTCGCGATGGAACGTCTGGTGCACGCCGCGATGCGAGATGAGCTGAACCTCGCCGGTGGGTGGCGCGACACGCCATGAGGCGTTGAAAACGTAGATGGCCGCGATGAGAACGGCCAATCCGATCAGTATTTTGCGAAACATGACGCCCCCGAAGCCTGAGCAGGTTCGGGGTCGTTGGTGGCCTTAGTGTGGCGTGCCGCTCAGCAGATGAGGCGCAGGCCGGAGAAGCTGACGCCGCAGTTGACCTGTCCCAGCACAGTGCGTTCGGCCGCGCTGAGCGGCTGGCCGCCGTTGAGGACCATGATGCGCTGCACGAAGCTCGACGTCGCCGCACGGAAGCCGACCAGGGAGAAGTAGGTGCCGTCCCTGTGAGTGCCGTCGCGGACGAACGCATCGGCCAACACGGAATCGTGGGTGAGAGCCACCCCGTCGCCCGAAACGCGCAGCGCAGCGTCGTAGAGATCGGTGCTGCCCACCTGCTCGAACAGCCAGACGCTGCCATTGTGGGAGACGCGGCTCCGGGGGCCGGTCACATCGACGGCAAAGCCGGGCGGCAGCGGGGGCAGGTCCGGCATGCTTACGGAAAAGAAGCGGTCCGCGATGGTGAGGAGGCTGGCCCCGGCATGCTCCGACGAGGTGAGGTCTTCGCCGATCGGCAGGAACCAGTGGCCGATGCCGCCGCGCTGGAAAATGCGCTTCAGCGGACTGGCCCCGATATCGGCCGTGGAGAACCACCCGTCCTGGTTGAAGAAGCGGAGCACGGCGAGAGAATTGCCACCCGCCTGCAGCGGATTGAGATAGAGCGCGACATCGAGGTCGGACCCCTGCGCTATCGACGCGTCGGTCGCGGTGCAGAAGCCGATATCGAGCGAGCCGTGGCTAAGCCTGTAGCCGGAGACCGTTCCCCCATTTTCGCCACGGCCGATCGCCGTCTCGTAGGGCGTGGTGATCCGCTGCGCCAGCTCGGCAGGGTCGGTCCGCTCGAACAGCGCGAGCAGCCGGATGCAGGCATTGCGAACGGCGGACGGCATGTCGGCCATCCAGCTCCTCGACGGAATAGGGGGCAGCGCCGTGCGGGTGAGGTAGTAGCCTTCGGGCTTGGTTACGAGATAGAGGTCGTCTGGCCCCTGGTTGACCATGTGATGGATGATCTCGGGATCGACGTTCCAGCGTACCAGTTCCTTGACCATCAGCGAGAGCGAGCCGCGGCTTTCGGCGAGCAGGTCGCCCGGGCTGCGTTCAAGCAGGGCCGAACGGATCGATTCCTCGTTGCGATAGGGGGCATGGAACCCGAGCAGCCCGCCGGGCTCGATGGTCCGGTCGACGTAGGAGCCGATGCTCTTGTCCGACGAATATGCAGTGCCGCCGAGAAAGGCGAAGGCGCAGGCCGAGTAGCAATAGGCGCCCTTCTCGACGATCGTCGCGATATTGTTGGCGCGCAGGAAGTCGGCGAGGGCGAGCCCTTCATAGTAGTCGCCGCCGGGGCCGTTCATTGTCAGCACAGCGTTGGGGCGTCCATCGGCCGGCGCGCATTCCGTGCCGCAATGGACGAAGCTCTCGTAGATCGAGCGCAACACGCTGAGATCGCCGGCCACCGTGTCGCCATCGTAGCGCAGGTGTGGAACCGGCTTCGATTTCGAGTAGTGCATGGAGACAATCGACAGCTCCGCTCCCGCCGCGGGCATCGCGCCCGGCAGCATGGCGGCGATGGCCGCCAGCAGCGCAAACAAGTTCCTGATCATCGGCATTCCCCCAATCCGGCGCTGAACCTAGAATTAGGACGCAGGACGCGCAAGAATCCTTGGGGTGGGAACCGTCGGCCGTTCCTCACGCGAGTTGGTAGTAGACCTCGGTGACGCGGCGCTCCGGTTCTTCGTGCCAGTGGGAATAGTGGTCCCAGCACAGGCCGGTGATGCGATGGCCGCGGTCTATGCACCAGGCGCGAATGTCCGTGTGGATGACCGGGAGCATCGCATATGGCCCCTGGTAGCGCGCCCAGGCTACCCGCCCGGCCGGCGTTGCGAGGCTCTGCAACATGCTGTCGCCGTGGAAGGCGCTGTCGACCTTGAGGCCAATGTCGACCGTGATGCCGGCCGAACCGTTGATGAGCATGATGTCCGGGCGGTCGGGGTAGACCACGATCATTCCCGATGTGACCACCCCCCGCCGCTGCGTCAGCGACCAGATCGGCGCCTTCATTGCCTCACGGGAAAGGCTGGCGGCAGTCACCTGCCGGCGGACCGCCGCAATCGCCGACGATGCCACCCGCCTGACGGCTATGGCATCGTCGGAAGGCTCTAGGTCAGGCCATCGCCTTTTGAAGGTTGGCATCGATCGCGTCCAGGAACCCGATGGTGGAGAGCCACGGCTGATCCGGGCCGACCAGAAGGCTCAGGTCCTTGGTCATCTTGCCTTCCTCGATCGTGTCGACGGTGACCTTTTCGAGCGTCGTTGCAAACTTGCCGAGCGCATCGTTGCCGTCAAGCTTGGCCCGATGCTGCAGGCCGCGCGTCCAGGCGAAGATCGAGGCTGTCGAATTGGTCGAGGTCTCCTTGCCCTGCTGGTGCTGGCGGTAGTGGCGCGTCACGGTGCCATGGGCCGCCTCGGACTCGACGATCTTGCCGTCGGGCGTCATCAGCACCGAGGGCATGAGACCGGGCGAGCCAAACCCCCGCGCCACCATGGCCGACCGCACGGCGCCATCATAGTTCTTGCAGGCCCAGACATAGCCGCCGGACCATTTCAGCGCCGAGGCCACCATGTCATCGATCAGGCGGTGCTCGTACCAGATCTTCAGTTCCTCGAACTTTGCCTTGTAGTCGGCCTCGAAGATCTCCTCGAAGATGTCCTTGAAGCGACCGTCGTAGGCCTTGAGGATGGTGTTCTTGGTCGACAGGTAGCACGGCACTTTGCGGTTGATCGCATAGTTGAAGGAGGCGTGCGCGAAGTCGCGGATCGAGTCGTCGAGGTTGTACATTCCCATGGCGATGCCTGCGCCGGGCGCATCGAACACCTCGTGCTCGATGACCTTGCCGTCTTCGCCGGTGAACTTGATCGTCAGCTTGCCCTTGCCGGGGAAGCGGAAATCGGTGGCGCGGTACTGATCGCCGTAGGCGTGGCGGCCGACGATGATCGGCTGGGTCCAGCCGGGCACGAGGCGCGGCACGTTCTTGCAGATGATGGGCTCGCGGAAGATCACCCCGCCAAGGATGTTGCGGATGGTGCCGTTGGGCGACTTCCACATCTTCTTGAGGCCGAATTCCTCAACGCGCGCTTCGTCGGGCGTAATCGTCGCGCATTTCACGCCGACGCCGTACTTCTTGATGGCGTTGGCGGAGTCGACCGTCACCCGGTCCTCGGTCGCGTCGCGGTTCTGGACGCTGAGATCGTAGTACTCGAGCGGAACGTCGAGGTAGGGAAGGATGAGCTTGTCCTTGATCGCCTGCCAGATGATCCGGGTCATCTCATCGCCGTCGAGTTCGACGACCGGATTGGCAACTTTGATCTTGGGCATTGGCTGGTTCTCCGCAGGGCTTTTCGCGTCGCCTATAGCACGAAAACGGTGGAGGAAAAGGCGGCCGGTGGGCGCGGGCACCGATGCCGCCCGAACGCGTACCGCCGTCGGGCGGCCGCGCTTCAGCGGACTGAAGGTCCGTCAGCTTTCGGCGGAAGTGTCGAGACGAAGGTCCAGATCACATCAAGCCAGTCCGCCAGTTCGTCATCGTGGCCGATGCCGTCCGATACCTCGACGAACCCAGTCATGTGGCGTCCGGCGTGAATCATCGGCTCTGCGCCCGGCCGGGCGCCGGCCTCTGCCGCGCTGTCCGCGCCGACCCGGGCCAGCAGGTTGCCATTGCGCATGGCGGCGCAGAGCATGTTGCCGAAGAGGAGAAAGGAGCGGCCGCCGAACATCTTCTTCTCGGTGACGCCTGGCCGGTGGCCGATCAGGCCGCGGATGCGCCCGGCGAGTTCTTCGGACGCTTCAGACATTGTGAAGCTCGCGCTCGGGGTAGGTATTGTGCCGGGGCAGGCCCTCGACGATCCAGTCCCAGTCGCGATGGCTGCGCGCGAAGATCAGCCGGGCCGGCTGAAACCAGTCGGTCTGCGGGCCGAACAGCCCGACAGGCAGGGCGATCAGCCGCTCGGCCCGGCTTGAGTACCCGTGCAGCGGCGTGCCGCAGACCGGGCAGAAATGCCGCGTGAAGGTCGCCCCCGAGTCGGCCGGGCGGGAAAACGGCCGGGTTTCGCCGGTGACGGTCACCGCGGACCGGTCGACCAAGGCGATGGCAGAATGGCCGGTGCCGGTGGCCTTCTGGCAGGCTTCGCAGGAGCATATCAGCATGGACAGTACCTGTCCTCGTACGCCGATCGCGACGGCGTCGCAGGCGCAACGGGCCGAAATGTCGACATCGGGGCGGGGAAGCGGGGACATGGTTCGAGGCTGTCACGCCGGGTGGAGGGCTGCAAGGCGGTTGATTGCCGGGCGCTATGGCCGTATGCGGGCCGGCATGCTGCTCTTGCCCACTTATCCGCTCGAAACCGAGCGCCTGCGGCTGCGGCCATTCTCGCGCGGCGACGTGGAGGCGGTCTACGCCTACCGCTCGCGCGAGGATGTCATGCACTACATGCTCGATGGCCCGATGAGCCGCGAGGCCTGCGCCGAGGCGGTGCAGGCGCGGGTGGGGCAGATGCAGTGGGTAGGGGAAGGCGACAAGATCCTGCTGGTCGTCGAGCGTCAGGGCGACGGCGCAATGATGGGCGAGGGGGTGCTGGCGCTCCGCCATGCCGAGGCCCGGCCGGCCGAGAGCGGCGACGTCTTCCACCCCCATTCCCCCGGCCCGAAGCGCCGCTCGGGGCGACTGAGGGGGGGGCTGGGCAGGCGGGGGGAGGCGCTTTTCAGGCAGCATGCGGTGGTGGGGGGGGCGGGGGAGGAGGAACTGGTCTACGCCATGCTAGAGGACGGGGGGCAGGCCCGCCGCTAAGCCTCGGCAGCGGCTCGCGAAAGCTGCCGGACAGGACGAAATTAGCATGATTTTTCTGCGCTCTAGGCGGAACACTGCCCTCATCGCCACGTTCATCTGTGGAGCGGAGAGGTGCGGCAATCATGAGTGTAGATCTGACCATCGAGACTGAGCGTCTGGCCCTGCGGCCGTTTGACCGGACCGATCTGGATGGAGTTTCGTCGTACTATAGTCTGCCCGAAGTTCAGCGATATCTGGACTGGAAGGCCCGAGATCGCATCGAGGTCAAAACTGCGCTCGAAGCGATGTCGCAGCAGCGCCGTCTGAACCGTCCGGGCGACACTCTTTCGCTCGCGGTGGCGCGGCGGAGCGACGGCATCCTGATCGGGCAGGTGTCGCTGCGCTGGACCGACGCGACCGCCGGGCAGGCGGAGCTCCGGTTCGTTTTCAATCCCACCTATCAGCGGCAGGGCTATGGGACGGAGGCCGTTCGGGCTGCGCTCGACCTCGGTTTCGACCGGCTCGGTTTCCACCGCGTGTTTGCGCGGGTGGGCGGTGACAATGAGCGTTCGGCGCGGCTGCTGAAGCGGATCGGCATGCGGCTCGAAGCCCATTATCGGGAACACGCGCTGTTCCAGGGCGAGTGGGACGAGGAGTTGCACTTCGCCATGCTCGACCGCGAATGGCGCCGGGGCGACAAGGTGAAGGAACTGATCCGCCGCAAGGTGGCCTAACGGCCGGTCTTGATCTTTTCCCCGGATGCGCCGTATCTGCGGCCTCCATGGCCGGCACCGACAAATCCCTCGAGATCACCTACCGGCCGTCGCCGGCGATCATCCTGTGCGAACCGCAGCTGGGCGAGAATATCGGCACGGCGGCACGGGCGCTGGCCAATTTCGGGCTCTGGGACCTGCGGGTCGTCAATCCGCGCGACGGCTGGCCGAGCGAGCGCGCGGTGGCCGCTGCGTCGCGGGCCGACCACGTCATCGCCAAGGTCCGGATCTTCGATACCGTCGAGGCGGCGATCGCTGACCTGTCGCTGGTCTATGCCACCACCGCACGCCGTCGCGACATGCAGAAGGAAGTGCTGGGGCCGGAAGTGGCCTCGCAGCGCATGGGCGCGCATATCGCCACCGGCGCCGGGGCAGGGCTGCTGTTCGGGCGGGAACGCTGGGGCCTCTACAATGAGGAGGTGGCGCTGGCGGACGCCATCGTGACGTTGCCGGTAGAGCCGGCTTTCGCTTCGCTCAACATTGCGCAGGCCGTGCTGCTGATGGCCTATGAATGGCGCCGACAGTCCGAGGGGGGCAGCGAGCTGCCGTTCAGTGGCGGCCTCAACGAGACGGCGCCCCGCGATGAGTTGTTGGGGCTGTTCGGCCATCTGGAGACAACGCTCGATCGGACCGGCTTCTTCAAGACCGAGGACAAGCGGCCGACGATGGTCACCAACCTTCGGGCCCTCTTCGCACGCGCCAACCTGACATCGCAGCCAACCCGCACGCTCCGCGGCCTGATCTCCTCCATCGCACGCGTGCATGAGGTCCACCAGCGGGACCGCACGCCGCGAGACGCGGCCTGACAGCGAGCTTTGACGGCGCTTTGCCGGCGTGTCATCAGGCGTGCCGCCATGACCTCCACTCCCGATACGCCCGATCGTCCGATCCTGGCGTTCAGCTTTCCGCAATTCAGACTGTTCTGGGTGACGACGCTCTGCGCGAGCTTTGCCGCGCAGATCATGTCGGTCTCGGTCGCCTGGGAAATCTGGTACCTGACCGGCAATGCCGTCTACCTCGCACTGGTCGGTCTGGCGCAATTCCTGCCGGCTCTCAGCCTCGTGCTGGTGACGGGGCTGGTGGCCGACCGCTTCCCGCGCCGGCGGATCATCCAGGTCGCAATGGGTGTCGAGGCGTGCTGCGCGGCTGCCCTGCTGATCTTCGCGCTGTCCGGCTATGGGGACGTCTGGCCGATCTTCGTGGTGCTCGTGATGCTGGGGACGGCCCGGGCCTTCGTGGGACCGGCGACCGCATCGCTCGCGCCGAACCTCGTGCCGCCGGAAGCGCTGGCCAATGCGGTGTCGATGAACGCCATGGCGTGGCAGCTGGCAGGTATCCTCGGCCCCGTCGCCGCCGGGCTGTTGCTGACGATCTCGGCCCCTTTCGCTTTTTGCGTCGCCGGTGTCCTGGCGCTGATCGCACTGACGTCCATCAGCTTCATCAAGTCGCCGCCGCAGCATACGCAGGGCCAGGAAACCAGCATCCAGACGCTGCTCGCTGGCTTCAGGTACATCTGGCGCGAGAAGGTGGTGCTGGGCGCCATCTCGCTCGACCTGTTCGCGGTGCTGATGGGCGGCGCGGTCGCCCTGATGCCGATCTTCGCGACCGACATCCTGCATGCCGGGCCGTGGGCGCTGGGCCTGTTGCGGGCGGCGCCAGGCATCGGCGCCATCGCGATGGCGCTCTGGCTCTCCCGCTTCCCCGTCCGCGACCATGCCGGCGTCATCCTGTTCGCCTTCGTCGCCGGATTCGGCTTCTTCACGCTCGGCTTCGGGCTGTCGACCAGCATCTGGCTGTCGGTGCCGCTGCTGGTGCTGATCGGTGCCTGCGACATGGTTTCGGTGTCGATCCGCGAGACGATCATGCAGTTGTGGACGCCGGATGAAGTCCGCGGCCGCGTGAACGCGGTGAACTCGGTTTTCATCGGCGCATCGAACGAACTGGGCGAGTTCCGGGCCGGGATGATGGCCGCCTGGATCGGCGCTCAGGCCGCCGTGGTCTTCGGCGGTGCCGCAACGGTCGCCGTGGCCGGCATCTGGAGCCAGGCCTTCCCCGGGTTGCGGAAGCAGCGCGCGATCGATCGCAAGATGGTCGAAGGCTAGGCTGCAGGCCGGCGGCTCGCAAGCATCGGCAGCACCAGTCCCCACTGCGTCTCGCGGGGTTCTCCGGCCGGTTCGAAGCCCAGTTTGGTGTAGACCGCAATCGCCCTTGCGTTGTCCGGGTGGGGATCGGTTCCGATGATCGGAGCACCCGCGTCGAAGAGCATTTTCATTCTCGCCGCGATGAATGCCGATCCGTGCCCGATACCCAGCATTTCGGGCTCGCCGATGAACTGGTCGATGCCCCGCGAGCCTGCCGGCAGCCTCGCGAAGGGGTGATCGTCCCAGCCGTGGACGGTGTAATCCTGCATGAACGCAAAGGGGCGTTCGGCAATGGAAACGATCCAGCGCGCCACCCGCGGATCGGCCAGGTCAGCCGCATCGTAGGGCTCCGAATCCCACCAGGCGCGGACGTGCGGATGGGCCTGCCATGCCGCGAGCAGCGGCAGATCCTCAACTGTCACCGCGCGAAAACTGTACCTGGGGGCTTCCGTCATATACCAAGCCTAGCACTCGTGGCCGGTTGCCAGGACTTTTTGGATCGATCAGGGACGGCGCAACCATCCGTCGTGTCGACGGACCGGCTGCCCGGAGCGAGCGCTGCGGGGCAGGCTTTGCTTGACTTCTGCGGCCGAGCCCCCTAAGTCGCCTCCACTTACCCGGCCTTCGGGCCTGTAAGCGCACCCGGGATCATCGAAATTCGCATGATCTGTCGGCCGTCTCGCAAGGGAGGGCAGAGGAGGGCGCGGTCCCATTCATTGTTACAAAGGACACGCGATGTCGAAGCGCAATTCCGTCAAACACAAGATCGATCGCCGCCTTGGCGAAAACCTCTGGGGCCGTCCGAAGTCCCCGCTGAACGCCCGTGCCTATGGCCCCGGCCAGCACGGCCAGCGCCGCAAGGGCAAGACCTCGGACTACGGCCTGCAGCTGCGCGCCAAGCAGAAGCTCAAGGGCTATTACGGCTCGATCACCGAAAAGAGCTTCCACAAGCTCTATGTCGAAGCGTCGCGCGTTAAGGGCGATACCGGCGAGAACCTGATCGGCCTGCTCGAGAGCCGCCTGGACGCGATCGTCTATCGCGCCAAGTTCGTGCCGACCGTCTTCTCCGCTCGCCAGTTCGTGTCGCATGGCCACGTGCTGGTGAACGGCAAGCGCGTCACCATCCCGTCCTACCAGGTCCAGCCGGGCGACAAGGTCGAGCTCAAGGAGAAGTCCCGCCAGCTCGCCATCGTGCTCGAGGCCAACCAGCTCTCCGAGCGTGACGTGCCGGAGTACGTCGAGGTCGATCACTCCAAGCAGTCGGCGACCTTCGTGCGCATTCCCTCGCTGTCGGATGTGCCGTACCCGGTGCAGATGGAACCGAACCTCGTCGTCGAATTCTATTCGCGCTGATCGGTTCAGGACCGCAGAAATTTCAAGGGCCGCCCATTGGGCGGCCCTTTCGCTTTCAGGCGCTGGTGGCGGTGGTGACCGATTCCTTGATCGGCTCCTGATCCAGCGGGATGAAGCTCTCGAAGCGGCGCAGGCGCTTGTGCACCGACAGCAGCTCGATGACCGTGCCCCAGGCGCGGGCGAGGAACTGGAACGACGAGGCGACCTGACCGAACGCCTGCTGCACCTGCTGGTAGAGCCCGAGCGTCAGCGCGCCGGCAAGGATCGAGGGCGACAGCACCATCAGCGGGATATAGCCGGCCAGCTGCAGGTACCCGTAGCGGGCGAAATTGAAGTAGGTGTAGTGCCAGTAGATGCGGAAGTAGTTCGTCTGCACATTGGCGAACAGCTCCCGCGCCGTGACCGGATCGGCGCGGTTCGGGTCGTCCTCCCCCAGCACAAGTTCCTTGCGATAGGCGGCCTCGACCTTCTGGTTCTCGAACTGGAGGCCGGGAAGCCGGATGCCGACGACACCGAGGAACACCGTTCCCAGCGCCGCCGAGACGAGCGCGATCCACACGAGGCTGCCGGGCACCTGGCCGACGAAGGGCAGCTCGGTAATGTGCTGGGAGAGGCCCCACAGGATCGGCAGGAATACGGCCAGCGTGATCAGGGCATCGAAGAAACTGCTGCCCAGATCCTCCATGATCTGCGCGAAGCGCATGGTGTCTTCCTGCACGCGCTGGGAGGCGCCTTCGGTGGACCGGATCGCCGGCCAGTACTTCATGTAGTAGCTGTTCATCGCCTTGCGCCAGCGGAACACATAGTGGCTGGTGAGGAAGGCCAGCATGACGAGCACGAGGATGCGCGGCACGACGACGGCCATGATGGTGAAGACCTGGCTGTAGAAATCGTCAGCGGCCACCGAACCCGGCTGCGACAGCGTCGACTGCAGCGTGTTGAAGAAGGTGCCCTGCCAATTGTTGACGAAGGCATCGACCTGCACGTTGAAATAGAGGACCAGCAGAATGCTGGTGGTGCCGACGACGGACCACCAGTACCACTCGTTGCGCTTGTAGAAGTACCAGAACACGCAGAACAGCGCGGCGACCATCAGCACGTACTGGTAGAGCCAGATCTGCTCGCCGGTGAGGAAGGCGCCGGCGGGGGTGCAGGCCGGCTGCGCGACGCCCGCAGGGACGGCGCTTTCGGCCGGAGCCGGCGCGGCGGGCGAGGCCTGCTCGGCAGCAGCGTCCGGAGCGATCTGCGCGGGGTCGGCCGCCGGATCGACGGGCGCGCAGGTGGGCGCGATGAGGAAGCGATCGAGACTGACCGCCGGACGGATGGCGTCGGCGGCGGAGTACCAGCCCAGCGCCGCAACCAGCAGCCAGACGGCGGCCGAGAGGAAAAACACCTTGGGCTGGGGAAAGAATGAACGGAACACGGAGGACTCCTCGCCGCGTCTTGGGGCCTGTCATCTAACTGACACGCTTCGGAATCAGCAAGGAAACTGCGGGTTTCTTACCGCGATGTAATAGACTTGCCGCCGCCGTGAACGGCGCGTAAACCCGCGGTCAGATGAACGAGATCAGTCCCCAGAGCACGATCGAGGACGGCGCCGAAGATATTTCGGGCGCGCACCCGGTGTTTGCCGTCGCGCCGCGCTCGGTGGAGTTCAACAAGCTGCGCAAGCGCCTGGTGCGGCTGACGCGCGAGGCGCTCGACAAGTTCGGCATGGTGCGGGCCGGCGAGCGCTGGCTGGTGGCGCTGTCGGGGGGCAAGGACAGCTACGGGCTGCTGGCGCTGCTGCTCGACCTCAAGTGGCGCGGCCTGCTGCCGGTGGACCTGCTGGCCTGCAATCTCGACCAGGGCCAGCCGAACTTTCCCAAGCACATCCTGCCGGACTGGCTGAACCGCAACGGAATCGCGCACCGGATCGAGTATCAGGACACCTATTCGGTGGTGACCGACAAGCTGCCGGCCGGAGCAACCTATTGCTCGCTGTGCTCGCGGCTGCGCCGGGGGCACCTCTATCGGATCGCGCGGGAGGAGGGCTGCTCGGCGCTGGTGCTGGGGCACCATCGCGAGGACAGCCTCGAGACCTTCTTCATGAACCTGTTCCACGGCGGCAAACTGGCGGCGATGCCGGGCAAGCTCGTCAACGACGAGGGCGATGTCGAGGTGCTGCGGCCGCTGATCTACTGTGCCGAGCCGGACCTGGCGAAATTCGCCGAGGCGATGCAGTTTCCGATCATCCCCTGCGACCTGTGCGGTTCGCAGGAGGGGCTGGAGCGCAACGCGATGAAGGCGATGCTGGACGACATCGAGCGCCGCATGCCGGGCCGCAAGGACGTGATGATCCGGGCGCTGGGCAATATCCGCGCCAGCCACATGCTCGATCCAAAACTTTTCGACTTCATGGGGCTCAAGGCAGGACAATGATCGACGCGATCGAACTGGCCGACGTGCTGCGCAATGCGGCGAAGGCCGAAATCGTGCCGCGGTTCCGGCGACTCGACAGCAGCGCCATCCGACAGAAATCGGAGGCCATCGACCTCGTGACGGAAGCCGACGAGGCGGCGGAGCGGGCGATCAAGGCAGAAGTCAGCCGCCGCTGGCCCGAGGCGCTGTTCGTGGGCGAAGAGTCGGTGGCGGCGGATGAATCGCTGCTGGACGAACTCGACCGCGCCGATCTCGCCGTCGTGGTCGATCCGGTGGACGGGACGGCGAATTTCGCGGCCGGCCTGCCGCTGTTCGCAACGATGGCGGCGGTGGTGAGCCGCGGCGAGACTGTCGCGGGCATCATCTACGACCCCATGGGCGACGACTGGGTGATGGCGGAAAAGGGCGGCGGCGCCTGGATGCGCCGGCCGGACGGCAGCGCGGAACGGCTTGCCATCGCCCCGCCGCCGGCGCTGGAACAGATGGTGGGGACGGTGTCGATCACCTTCCTGCCGCAAGACAGCAAGCCGCGGATCCTGCAGAACCTCGCCAAGGTGCGGGTGACGGCGAACTATCGGGTGGCCGGGCACGACTATCGGCTGCTCGCGGCCGGGCATACGCACTTTGCCGCGTACAACAAGCTGATGCCGTGGGACCACCTGGGGGGCACGCTGATCGTCCAGGAAGCGGGCGGATACGCCGCGCGGTTCGATGGCTCGCCCTACCTGCCGAGCCAGCGCAGCGGCGGATTGCTGCTCGCGGCAGATCGGAACACCTGGGACCTGCTCCGCCGCGAGATCTTCACGCTCTGATCAGTGCCGCTCGTACTGCGGGCTGACGCCGAAGAGCTTTCCGTTTTCCGCGACCATCACGCAGATGAATGCCAGCGTGCCCATAGCGGCGTACCCCGCCGCGATGGGGATCACCGTGCCGTTGAACTGCTGGCCGATCAGCGTGCCGAGGACGGCGCCGCCGATGGTCTGGATGAAGCCGAAGACCGAAGCCGCGGTGCCCGCGACATTGCCCAGCGGCTCCATGGACAGCGAGTTCATGTTCGACGCCTGCCAGCCGAAGGCGACCTGGATGGCAAGGAAGATGGCGAAGAACACCGGCAACGGTACGGGGCCCAGGAGCGCGAGCACCAGCCACAGGATGGCGAGCGACAGGTAGACCAGCATTGCCGCATGGGCGAGCCGGCGCATGCCGAAGCGCCGGACGATGCGCGAGTTGATGAACTGCGCCACGGCCATTGTGCCCGCCATCACCGCGAAGGCGACGGGGAACAGCGCGCCGAGACCATAGATGTCGACGAAGATCTGCTGACTGGAGGTGATGAAGCCGAACATCGCCCCGAACAGGAACATGCCGGCCAGTCCGTAAGCGAAGGCCATGCGGTTAGTAACGACGAGCCGGAACCCCTCGATCACGGCACCGACACTGAGCGGACGGCGACGCTCAGGCGCGAGAGTCTCCGGCAGCCGGAAATAGGCCCACAGGCAGAAGGCGAGCGCGAGGCCGCCCATGAACAGGAAGATGTTCTGCCACGGCCCGGACATCAGCACGACCTGGCCGATGCCCGGTGCGACGATCGGAACTGCCATGAAGACCATGAAGGTCAGCGCCATGATCTCCGCCATGTCGCGGCCGGAATACCGGTCGCGCACAACGGCAGTGGCGATGACGCGGGTCGACGCGGCGCCAAGGCCCTGCACGAACCGGATGGCGAGGAGTGCGCCGAAGCTGGGAGCAAAGGTCGCTGCAAAGGCGCAGACGATGTAGATGGCGAGGCCGGCAAACAGCGGGGCCCGACGGCCAAATCGATCGGTCAGGGGACCAAAGGCCAGCTGTGCGACGCCGAAACCGATCATGTAGGCGCCGACGACGAACTGGCGTTCGTTTTCGTGGCTGATGCCCAGCGCTTCGCCCATGTAGGGGAGAGCGGGAAGCATGATGTCGATGGCGAGGGCGTTGAGCGACATCAACGCAGCAACAAGAGCAATAAACTCGACGCGGGAAAGCTCCCGTGTCGATCCAATAGTCGTGGTCATTTAGGTGCGTCCAGTATAGCCGCCGGAGGATCGGCAGCCCTTGAAGTGTGGCCTGACCATGGACCTGACCCCGATGTTTGGCAAGCCACCAGTAACAAATAGTGACTGACGGGCAGCTATGCGGTCGCGGGCTGGAAGCCGTTGTCCCGCTGTTCCTTGATCGGCAGGTGAACCGCGGCGGAGGCGAGGCCCAGAATGATGCCCAGATACCAGACGATGGCATAGGAGCCGGTGACATCGTAGGCATAGCCGCCCAGCCAGACGCCGACGAACGAGCCGAGCTGGTGGCTGAAGAAGGCGACGCCATAGAGCATGCCCATGTAGCGGGCGCCAAAGAACATGGTGACCAACCCGGCCGTGAGCGGCACGGTGGACAGCCACAGCAGCCCCATTGCAGCGGCGAAGATGTAGGCGCTGGTCTCGGTGACGGGGAACAGCACGAACAGGCCGATGGCCACGGCACGCGAGAAATAGATGGTGGCGAGGAGCAATTGCTTGGGCAGCCGACCGCCGAGATAGCCGGCCAGAAGCGAACCGACGATGTTGAACAGGCCGATGATGGCGATCGACCAGCTGCCCGCCTCGGGCGGCAGGCCGCATTGCACCAGATAAGCCGGCATGTGCACATTGACGAAGGCGAGATGGAAGCCGCAGACGAAGAAGCCGATCACCAGCAGCCGGTAGGAACCGAAGCCCCAGGCCCGGCTCAACGCCTCCATGAACCGAAGGTCCGCCTGACCCTTGGGATTTTCGGTGCGGCCGCGCAGCGCGTAGGCGAGCGGAATGACCAGCGCCAGGATGGCGGCGAGGTAGATCAGCGTCGTCTGCCAGCCGAAGGCATTGATGAAGCCCTGTCCGATCGGTGCGAAGGCGAACTGGCCGAAGGACGACGCCGCGGTGGCGATTCCGAAGATGAGGCTGCGCTTTTCCTGCGGCACGTTGCGGCCGAAGGCGATCATCACGATGGAGAAGCTGGAGGTGGCGATGCCAACTCCGACGATGATGCCGGCGGGGAGGTTGAGCAGCGGGCCGGTGGGGGGGAACACCATCAGCACCATGCCGAGGGCATAGAGCACCAGCCCGCCGGCGACGACCCGGCCGGTACCGTAGCGATCGGCGAGACCCCCGGCGAACGGCTGCGCGATTCCCCATGCGAGATTCTGGATCGCCATGGCCATCCCCCACGACTCGCGGGTGATGCCCAAATCGCCGGTCATCGGCAGAGTGAACAGCCCGAAGCTGCTGCGGATGCCGTTGGTGACGGCGGCAATGATGCAGCCGGCAATGATGATGATCAGCAGCGGCACGGCGACGGATGAGCGGGGGGCGGCAATCGACGACATCGGGGTCTCTCGAAGCTCAGGGCAGCACTAGGTAGCGCTTTCGCACGCGGCGTGGAAATGCATTTGGCTGATGGGCGCGATCAAGCAAAATGATTGCGCACCTTTGCCACAGTTGATCGCTGCCGCGAGGCGACTATGTAGGGGGCAACAGCCGGAGCCTGCCCATGATCCGTCATATCGTCTTCTTCACCGCCCGCGATGCCGCCGACCTCGACGCGATTGTCGACGGGTTGGAACTGCTGGGGCGGATACCGCACCACAGCCATTTCGAGGTTACCCGGAACGGCAAGGTAGACCAGATCGGCAACGATATAGACGTCGTGGTCTATGCTGAGTTCGACGACGAGGCGGCGCTGGCCGCCTACAAGGCGCACCCGTTCTATGCCGAGGCCACGGCGCGCGTTCGGCCGCTGCGGGAACTCCGTTACGCGGCCGACGTCAAGGCGCAGGAAAAGGCGTCGCTCAGGCGCTCTGCTTGACGGCGATGCCGTTCTCTTCGAGCTGCTTCTGCAGTTCGCCGGCCTGGAACATCTCGGTCACGATGTCGGCGCCGCCGACGAATTCGCCCTTGATGTAGAGCTGCGGAATGGTCGGCCAGTTGGCGTAGGCCTTGATGCCCTCGCGCAGGTCCTGATCATCGAGCACATTGGCGCTCTGGTAATCGACACCGAGGTAGCCGAGAATCTGGACCACTCGGCCGGAGAAGCCGCACATGGGGAAATCCGGCGTGCCCTTCATGTAGAGGAACACGTCGTTGCTCTTCACCTGCTCGTCGATGCGCGCGTTGATGTCGGACATGGCCATTCGCCTTTCATGAGCCCGCCGCGGCGGGGATTTGATGCCTAGATAGGCCCACAATCAGGCGCTGTCGAGACCATCATCGTCAGTTGCCGATGCGACATCGAGGCAGGCCTTGACCCAAGGGTGGTCGAGACAATCCTCGAGGTGATTGTAAAGCACGGCCTCCCAGCCGGCCTTCCGGGCTGCCGCAACGACCTCTGGCGAATCGTCGAAGAACAGCGGCGGCTCCGCCTGTCGCCCGAGGCGCGACTCTACGGCGGCGAAGAAGCGAGGATTCGGCTTCGCGACGCCCAGGCGCGCCGCATAGAACATGTCGTCGAAGGTTTCGCCCAGCCGCAGGGATTGCCAGAGCCACTGGGCGCGCAGATGCTCCTGATTGGTGGCGATGCAGACCTTCGCCCCTGATGCCGCGAGCCGCCGGGCAATGTCGACCAGCGCGGTATTCACCTCGCTGTCGTGTTCGAGCCAGTAGGCGATGAAGCGCTGGGTCGGGCCTCTGTAGCCGATCTGGGGCAGGGCGATATCGAGCGCCTGGACCAGCCCCATCTGGCCGACCAGCACCTTCTTCATGAACAGATCGAAGATGAAGCGTTCGCGGAACGCCTGGGGATGGATGCCGAGGTCCGCAAACAGAGTTTCGTCCCACCGCCGCTGCAGCTCGGGGCGGGTGTGGTAGCCGTGGATGAGAACGCCGTCGACGTCGAAGAGGACGGTCCGCCCCATCAATCCGGGGCGCGGGTCTGCAGGGGATCTTGGACGACTTGGAGAAGCGGGGGTACCAGCAGACCCCGGGGGACATTGGCCATCTGTATTTCATTCGCGCGCTTGCTCACGCGGGGCGAAGTGATGTCCTGCATAAGGTGTACTCACGCACCGGACTGGGAAGCTATGGCGGGATCTTGG
>Ga0066256_1002986_pt1 | contig 17191 bp, 17 predicted proteins | sample ThiBio_1000_biof_FD_87107 | JGI IMG/M metagenome (GOLD analysis project Ga0066256, IMG submission 87107) | Wastewater bioreactor microbial communities from Cape Town, South Africa - Thiocy_expt_1000_biof (version 2) | ecosystem: Engineered > Bioreactor > Thiocyanate-remediating >...
AGGTGTTGCCATCCCTTCCCACAAATTCAGAAGAGCTTTGTTGTAAATGGTGTGCAAGTGACGTGCTCTGCCTAGCATCTGTTCTTTCTGATGGGCAGTGTACTTTATATAATACAACTAATGTTGATAGCGTATCGCGTCAATCTCTTGGATGGGAGCTGGGCTCTCGTGGCGATGGTTGCGCAAGGCGACTTATCCAAAAAGTAGACACGGGAAGTTGTTCCTTCGTCACCGATGAGTGGCCTGGGTTTTTCCGCCTCTTGCCTGAAGATCGACATTTCTACGGAAAAGACCTGACCTTTCCCATTGAGGCTAGCAATGGCGATATCCGACATAGACTCGCCAGATTCGTCAGAAAAACAAAGGCATCCAGCAGAAGTCTTCACATGGTTCACCTCAGCTTAGCTCTAACTCACCACCTCCAAAACCCAGATGCCCTCCAAAGCTACCTTCAACCTTTTATATCTATCTTTAGTTAGATGTCTTATCGCTTTTTAGAACGCCACGGATTTCGTAAAGTTGCCCCTCGTCTTTACCATCCCAAACGCAGCCTGGAAAGGCAGGAAGCTTTTAAAAAAGCTTTCCAGACCAACTGATCGTTTTTGCACAACAAGCCAAGGATGAAGGAAAGCCTCTCGTCATCCTTTTTCAAGACGAAGCAAGATTTGGTCGTGTTCAAAGTCCACGTCGGTGTTGGGCACTGCAAAATGTGAGGCCAAAAGCCAAATCTCAAACCACACGGCAGTATCTTTATGCTTATGGCGCCATTAATCCGCTAGAGGGAACCTTCGTATCTTTATGTCTGCCACGAGCAGATACTCTTTGTATGAACGTATTTTTAGAGGAAGTGGCTGCGGTTTATCCAGACGCTTATGTCGTTATGTTTTTGGATCAGGCTGCTTGGCATAAATCCAAGACTCTCAAGATCCCTCCAAACATCCACTTTGAGCATATACCGCCTTATTCTCCTGAGCTTAATCCAACGGAAATGGCGTGGAAAACTTTACGAAATGGCTTTTTTCATAATGCTTACTTTAACTCGCTTCAAGCCGTTGAGAATCGTCTCTGCCAAGCTCTCTCCCATTACGTTCACCACAAGGAAATTCTTCGCTCAGCCTGCGGCTTTGACTGGATCCCCGCATACGCGCACTACTGTCCGGGGAAAGTTGAGTATGAGGGTTAAAAAGAATAGAGCTGCTCTTTGATTGCTGTTAAAATGAGGGTGTTAAAACTTCATTTTGAACAGGAGCAGCCCCGTGTACCACTCTAGCATATTCCTCCAACTTTTAAAGAACCTTCCGCGTCATTTGTTTCAGTCCATCGTTGAGCACCACCAGGCCGATCGTTATCGCAAAAGCTTTAAAACCAAAGATGTGAGCGTGCTAATCAGAACAAGCTTCATTTCTCAGCCCACCTTAAAACCTCCCAAAACTGTTCCCAAGCTAACCAAACAACTCTCTTTGGTATTCTCATGATCTGCCTCCTCAACTTTCCCCGGACAGTAGTGCGCATACGCGAGGAAGACAAAAGGTGGCGTTCGGGAAGACAAAGAAGGTGCCTGTTACTCTCGCACTTTTTCTTGTCGTCCTTACTCTTTTTTTGTCACCCTCGCGCTCTTACTTGTCACCCTCGCGAAAGCGGGGGGCCATAAAAAGCCTGGGTTCCCGCATCAAGTGCGGGAAAGACAAAGGGAGGCGCGCGAGGAAGACAAAGAGGGTGGTTACGGGAAGACAAAGAGGGTGGTTACGGGAAGACAAAGAGGGTGGTTACGGGAAGACAAAGAGGGTGGTTATGGGAAGGCAAAAGGAGGGGTGTGGGAATGACTAAGAGGGGTGCGGGATGAGAAAAGCGTGGTGTGCGGGATGAGAAAGAAGAAGTCGCAGTCCCTTACCTCCAGTGGAGGTTTTTTATTGTGCAACAAAAAGCCCACCTTTTGAGGTGGGCTTTTTTGCATTTAAACAGAAGAAAGGAGGAGTTATTCTTCTGACTTTTCTGCATCCTTTTGTTTAGCTTTAAAGATAGCGGCACCAAGGATGTCACCCAAGCTTGCACCGCTATCGGATGAACCAAAATCAGCAACGGCTTGTTTGTCATCATCAATCTCTTTTGCTTTAACGGAAAGATTAACTTTGCGTGAGCCACGTTCAATCGTTATCACTTTTGCATCCAACTGCTCACCAACGGCAAAGCGCTCTGGGCGTTGTTCACTACGCTCGCGGGAAAGATCTGCCTTTTTAATAAAGCCAATAACATCACCCGCTAATTTGACTTCCAAGCCACCATCAGTAATCTCTGTAATGGTACAGGTAACAACTGAACCTTTTTTAACATCACTCATGGCGGACTCAAATGGGTCATTTTGCAATTGCTTAATGCCCAATGCGATGCGCTCTTTTTCAACATCGATGTCCAAAAGTTTGGCTTTGAGCATGTCGCCCTTCTTGAAAGCTTGAAGCGCTTCTTCACCGGATTTTTCCCATGAAAGATCGTTCAGATGGATCATCCCATCAATTTCATCATTCAGGCCAATAAACAGACCGAACTCAGTTGCATTGCGGACTTCACCTTCAATAATATCACCAACATTGTGCTGGGTGGCAAAAGCTTTCCATGGGTTTTCATGGCATTGCTTGAGGCCAAGGCTAATACGACGCTTGGAGGAGTCAACATCCAAGACGATAACTTCCACTTCCTGGCTGGTGGATACGATCTTGCCAGGATGGACATTTTTTTTGGTCCAGCTCATTTCGGAGACATGGACAAGGCCTTCAATGCCATCATCCAATTCAACGAATGCACCGTAATCGGTGATGTTTGTGATGCGGCCCTTGAGGCGATTGCCGATTGGGTAGCGATTTTCAACATCAGCCCATGGGTCAAGCTCAAGTTGCTTCATGCCAAGGGAAATACGCTGTGTATCCTTGTTAAAGCGGATAACTTGAACTTTGACATTTTGGCCAATAGAAATAACTTCTGATGGATGGTTGACGCGACGCCAAGAAATGTCTGTGACATGGAGTAAGCCATCAACGCCACCCAAATCAACGAATGCACCATAATCTGTAATATTTTTGACGACACCTGTGAGGACTTGTCCCTCGCTTAAGTTTTGGACAAGGTCAGTGCGGGCTTCAGCGCGTGTTTCCTCGAGAACGGCACGACGTGATACAACAATGTTCCCACGTGCTCTGTCCATTTTCAGGATCTGGAATGGTTGTGGCATGCCAATCAATGGGCTAGCATCGCGGATGGGGCGAATATCTACCTGGCTGCCAGGTAAGAAGGCTACAACCCCCATGAGGTCGACGCTAAAGCCGCCTTTTACGCGGCCAAAGATAACACCAGTAACCTTTTCAGCTTTGCGGTGTGATTCTTCAAGTTGAACCCAAGTTGCTTCACGGATAGCTTTTTCGCGGCTCAAGACAACTTCACCATTTTTGTCTTCAAAACGCTCGACATAAACATCGACCAAGTCGCCAACTTTAATATCTGCTTTTAATGCCGCCGATCCAAACTCTTTTAAAAGGATGCGTCCTTCGGACTTAAGGCCAACGTCTACAAGAGCACTGTCACCCTCCAAGCCAACAACACGACCTTTAACAACTTCGCCTTCTAAGCTTTTCCGTGAGCCAAAGCTTTCTTCCAGAAGTGCTGCAAAGCTTTCCATAGACGAGCTTTGCGATTCAATTTTATTTGTTGAGGGAGTTGACGTAACCATATTGGTAAATAATCCTTAAAAGAAATGTTAAAGGGCGCTTGTATACTTAATTAATATAAAGGGCACCTAATAGTTGAACCAACCAAGCCAATATTTTGGCCTGAAACCTGAGTTAATATGATTCAAAATGCCTAAGACGTCAAAGTTTTTTTGCCAAAATTGTCAATAATTTCTTGGGCCGATTTAAAAACATCGTCGGCTGAGAGAGTTGATGTGTCAATCACTAAAGCGTCCGGTGCTTGATGAAGTGGGGATGCTGTTCTGGATACATCCCGCATATCTCGAGTATAGATGTCGTTAAGCAGCTGTTCGTAGGAAGTGTTGACGCCTTTCTCTTGCATTTCTAGTAATCTGCGATGGGTTCTGGCCTCGGCAGATGCAATAAGGAAAAGTTTGATACTGGCTTTAGGGAAAATTACGGTTCCGATATCTCTGCCATCCATCACAAGCCATTGGCCAGCGGGTAGGGACGCATATAGGTTTCGTTGGAACTGTAATAAAGCCTCTCGTACATTTGGGATGGAGGCGATTTGAGAGGCAAGTTGCCCGACACTTTCAAAGCGCAATGAATCGTTGTCCATGACTATGTCATCGATTTGAGATGCCAAAGAACGCCAGTCATCCTTTGTGTTGAGCTCTGGGACTATTTGATTTTCATGGCATAACCAGGCTAACGCACGATACAAAAGCCCTGAGTCAAAATAACGCCACCCATATTCAGCTGCAACGCGCCTTGCAAGGGTGCCTTTGCCTGAGGCTGAAGGGCCATCAATTGCAACAACGCGTTCAGCTAGCATTTGTCTTCCTGAAATTGGATTAACACACCCAATGTCATACGTCAAAGCTGGGTTAAAAACAATGCCTCCGATGGGGTTTTTTTAAAAGAGAGTTCTTGCTCAATGATAGTTGTGGTTTGTTTTGTGCCATCCTCATGCTTTGCTCGCCTTAGCCGTTGGTTCTGACCGCCATGAAGTTAGTCTGGATAAATAGCCGGTCAGTTTGTCCCAATTCCCCAGGGCTGCGGCGACGCTTGTCATAACGGCGGCAGCGGCACCAATTTTTGGCAGTGTGAGTTGATCGGCAATGGCTGCTCTATATTCCATCATATAGAAGGAGGCGCCTACGTTAAATGCAAACGTTGTTAGTTCGGCTGGTTTTACCAGAAATTGAGGAAAAGCTGGGCCAACGATGTCCCAAGATACAGTCCCAAGGGCAACCCCATCCAGAAGGATCAAACAATTTTGCACTGGGGTTGGGAGGGCCCACGTCGCAGCGGCCTTAATAGAAGCGGCAACGCCACCCAGGGTTAAAACTGTCCCCCAATTAAGGATACGATCTTGAAGCCCAATGGTCCAATGCTCTTCAAGCTTTTCAATGCGCTTACCATGATTGACAAGGGTGCTATTCAGAATTTCTATTATGGTATCGAATCGTTTATCCATGGCTTCGAACCGGCTATTCATTTCTTTGCCCATGGCTTCGAACCGTTTATCCACGGCTTCGAACCGGCTATTCATTTCTTTGCCCATGGCTTCGAACCGTTTATCTATGGTTTCGAACCGTTTATCTATGGTTTCGAACCGTTTATCTATGGTTTCGAACCGTTTATCTATGGTTTCGAACCGGCTATTCATTTCATGCCGAAAATCAGCAAATTGGGTACGTGTTTCATTGCGCAGCTCTGAAAAACCACCTTTCATGTCAATTTGAAGTGTTCTAACTCTTTCATCCAATCCGTTGATGCTTTGAGTGTTGGCACCAACCCGCTGAGCTAAGTTAGTCTGGATCGTTATCAGCTCTGGTAACAGCGACTTCTCCTCAGAAGAAGCATTAGTGGGCGCTGTTATAAGGCACACAAGAGCAACAGAAGTAGAAACTTTAAGGAGTTTTATGAGGTTCATTTTTGAGCGTCTCCATGATATCCATAATATTTTTTTGTGTATCACACTATATTCAAAAATGCAATATATTTTTACAAAATACTAGTTTTTGAATTGAGTTTTGCCACGGTTTTTCGCCTAAAACTGAGGCGGGTTAGATAAAATATAGAGCCTTTGAGAAATATTCATTGGCAAAAAAGAATTTTTATTTTGACATCAAATTCAGTTCATGGCAAACGGAGCATATATGAGTATTAGATTTTGGAGGAAACAATGGCAAGTTCTGCATTGGGAATGAAACGGCATTGCTTAAGTTGTGGCGCTAGATTTTATGACTTGAAAAAGAGCCCTATTGTTTGCCCAAAATGCTCAGCCACCTTTGATCCTGACGCGGTTTTTAAGGCCAAAAAAAGCCGAAGCGCGGCAGCAATAGAGGCGGCTAATGCCATTGGTAATAGGAATAGTATAGACCCTGAGTCATTGTTGGAAACCGAATTGGATGTCGATTTGGGTTCAGACGCTGAAGATGATGCTCTCATTGAGGACACCGATGATTTGGGCGAAGATGATTCTATGGCAGAAGTCATTGAGCACATCGAAAGCGATGAAGATCGTTAAAATACAAATAAGCCTCCCTTGCTATTGGGGCTCTTCTTGAGCCATAATATGCTCATGCTATTTTGAACACAAACACATGAGGCGTATATTGAGCGAGACGGATCGAAAGCATATCCTCATTATTGATGATGATGATCGTATTCGCAGTCTTCTTGCACAATTTCTGGGCGAGAATAATTTTATCGTTTCCACATCGCCCAGTGTTGAAGATGCCAGGCTTAAGATCAAATTTTTCCAAATGAGTCTCATTATTTTGGATATCATGCTTCCTGGTGAAGACGGGCTAAGTTTTTTAAAATTCATTCGCGATACCAGCTTTATGGCGGTTTTATTGTTGACCGCTAAGTGGGAGACTAGTGATCGTATTGAAGGATTGGAATTGGGGGCGGATGATTATCTTTCCAAACCTTTTAACCCAAAGGAATTGCTGCTACGCATCCAGTCTATCTTAAGGCGTGTGAATGTACCCAACTCAACTAATACCAAAATCAAGATTGGCTCCTTTATCTATGACTGGCAACGCAAAATTTTAACACAAAATGAGGAAAGAATTTTATTGACTACCTCTGAAGCGAACCTGTTAACAATCCTCTCCATGCGCATGGGCAGGGTGGTTTCAAGGGATGAAATTGTTACCCAATCTTTGATCTCCCTCAATGAGAGGAGTATAGATGTTCAAATGACGCGTTTGAGGAAAAAGATCGAAAAAAATCCAAATGTTCCTGAACATATTATTACCGTGCGCAATAGTGGGTATATCTTATGGGGTGAGGAGTTGAGATGAACTTTGTGTCTAAACTCATCAAAAAAATGATGCCAAAAACATTGTTTGGGCGAACGTTTCTTATCCTAATTGTGCCACTGCTCATGGTTCAAATCATCTCAGCCTATATCTTTTTTGAGCGGCATTGGGATGATATTACTAAAAAGATGGCGGATGTGACAGCATCACAAATTTCTGCGGCAATGGAGCTCATTGAGCTAGAGAAAAAATTAGAGGTGCGGCTTTTACCGACATTGATTGAAAATTTTGACCTTGAGGTGATTAAGAGGCCAAACGCTCCTTTTCTTTTGAGCGATCATAGTCAGTTTGATGTTCGAAAATATGAGCGTGAATCAATATTGCGGATTGTATTTAAACGTGATTTTTGGGAAATTTTTCTGATTGAAGCTCTTCAAAGACATCTTGTCGATCCATTTCATGTCCGTGTTAAAAGGCATAAAGTTGTTATCGAAGTGAAGGGGGACGACGGCGTATATGAATTTCAGGTTGACCGACGGCACGTGTTCACGGGTAACACGCATATTTTTATGCTCTGGTCACTTGGGACAATGCTCTTGTTCCTGATTATTGCCGTCTTCTTCTTGCGTAAGCAGATTCGCCCAATTCAACATTTATCTGAGGCGGCAGAGAAATTTGGTATGGGGCAAACCATGGCCGTGTTAAAGCCGAGTGGGGCAGTTGAGGTTCGAAAAGCGTCCGTTGCCTTTTTGATGATGAGGGAGCGAATCCTAAGGCAGATTAAGCAGCATACAGAAATGCTTGCGGGGGTATCCCATGACCTTAGAACGCCATTAACGCGCTTGAAGCTTCAGTTGGCAATGCTGCCCAATCTACCGCAATCCAAAGATTTGGAAGCGGATGTTGATGAAATGGAAAGCATGATAGAGTCCTATTTGGCGTTTGCCAGAAGTGGGGATTATGGGGTGATGTCCGAGGTGGATTTAGTGGATGTTATTCAAGATGTTTTGCCAAAAGTTATCAATGACTTTCGAAAAATTATTGTTGCGGGTATGCCGGAAAGCTATCTCATGGTGGTGCAAGTTTCAGCCTTTAAGCGTGCGTTGTCTAATATTATTCAAAATGCAGATCGGTTTGCAGAACATATTTGGCTCACTTTCTCTGAAACCGGAAAATATGTGGTTTTAACCGTTGAAGATGACGGTCCAGGTGTTCCAGAGTCGTCTTTTGAGGATATTATGCGGCCGTTTTACCGATTGGAAAAATCAAGAAATAAGCAAACAGGTGGGATTGGGCTTGGGCTTGCTATAGCTCGCAATGTGGCTAAGAACCATGGTGGCGATCTGATGGCTTCATCATCCAGCAAAGGTGGCCTTGCTATTACTCTGAGTCTTCGGAAAGGCCTTTAGAATCAGCAGCAACAAATGCTATAGCTATGCCCAACCATATGGATTGGACATTTCTCCCCAAAAAAGCTCTTGCAGCTAAAAAACGACCCCTAGTTCCCCGCATTCGCGAGGGTGACAGTGGGAAAAGAGCGCCATCCCGCACTCCCTTTGTCTTCCCGGACGCTCCTCTTTGTCTTCCCGCAACCCTCCTCTATGTCTTCCTCGCGTATGCGGGGATCCATGAATCTTCCAGCTTAACTGATCTTAGATTTGTAAAAAAGGTGGATTCCCGTTTTCACGGGAATGACAAAAAAAGAGCACGGGAATGACAAAAAAAGAGCGCGAGAATGACAAAAAAAGAGCGCGAGAATGACAGGGAAAAGAGCGAGGATGCCTGCATTGCGCAACTTTCTCAGAACTTGAGCAACACTTTCCTCATACCTGACAATTCGTTAGACGTTATATCAAAAACCAAGAGAAGCGTGATAAAGCCAGTGATTACGCTGATTTATTCACTCACGCATACTAGTTAACAAAACCACTTTTAGTGATTTTTATCAATCCATAACCTCAATCGCAATGGCTGTTGCCTCGCCGCCGCCAATGCAGGGGGAGGCGATGCCTCGCTTGAGACCATTCAACTCTAATGCATTTAGCAGGCTGACAACCAGGCGAGCGCCGGTAGCCCCAATGGGATGGCCCAGTGCACAAGCACCGCCGTGGATGTTGACTTTGAGCGGATCCAACTTAAGTTCTTGAATGGCAGCAAGCGTTACAACCGCAAATGCCTCATTGATTTCCCATAGGTCAACGTCACTAATCTCCCAACCAACTTTTTGGGTGAGAGAACGTATAGCTCCAATCGGAGCGGTGGTGAACCATTGTGGCTCATGTGAATATTGAGCATGACCTACGATTTTCGCGCGTGGGCGAAGCCCAAGCTTGTTTGCTAGGCTAAGTGGCATAAGGACAAGGGCCGCTGCACCATCGCTGATGCCGCTGGCATTAGCGGCTGTGACTGTTCCATCTGGAGCGAATGCTGGTTTAAGTTGGGGAATTTTTTCAGGTTTCGCGTTTAAAATAGGCTCATCTTTGTCTATTAGCTTTCCTTCTTTGTCTACTAAAACAGGGGTCATCTGATTAGCAAAGTGACCATTGTCCATTGCCTGCTTGGCCCTCTCGTAGGATTTGAGCGCGAAAGTATCTTGCATCTGCCGGGAAAGGCCATATTTGGTGGCCGTTTTCTCAGCATAATGCCCCATTAAGGTGCCGGATTCATAGGCATCTTCAAGCCCATCAAAAAACATATGATCTGTAAGTTTAGCATGCCCCATCCTAAGGCCTGCGCGTGCTTTGTCGGATAGATAAGGGGCATTGGTCATGCTTTCCATGCCGCCAGCAATGATGCATTTGGCTGAGCCAGCTTTAATTAAGTCATGCGCTAGAATAATGGAACGCATGCCTGAACCGCAAACCTTGTTGACAGTTGTGGCAGGTATGTTGTTGCGCAGCCCAGCTTTGATTACTGATTGGCGAGCAGGGGCTTGGCCAAGGCCGGCAGTCAAAACACAACCCATAATAACTTCATCAACGGACTCTTCAAGTTCTTTCAAGTTCTCTAAACAACCTTTGATAGCGAGGGCGCCCAGGTCTGGTGCTTTAAAATCTTTAAGAGCTCCTTGGAAAGTGCCAATTACTGTTCTTTTGGCTTCAACAATCACAATGGGGTCAGTGTGCATCTTATTTTTCTCCTTAAGTTTACTCTGCGAGTTGGAATAGTTGCCGACCAATAAGCATTCGTCTGATTTCAGAAGTGCCGGCGCCAATTTCATAAAGCTTTGCGTCTCGCAATAGCCTACCCGTAGGATATTCATTAATATACCCATTGCCACCAAGGCATTGGATTGCTTCCAACGCCATCCAAGTGGCTTTTTCAGCGGCATACAAAATGGCTCCAGCCGCATCCTGGCGTGTAGGGCAGCCATTATCGCAGGCTTCAGCTACAGCATAAACATAAGCACGGCAAGCATTCATCGTTGTATACATATCAGCGATTTTCCCTTGCATAAGCTGAAACTCGCCAATTCTTTTTCCAAATTGTACCCGTTGGTGAATATAAGGCAAAACGATATCCATACAAGCTTGCATGATTCCAAGAGGGCCGCCAGCCAATACTACTCGTTCATAATCCAGGCCTTTCATGAGAACATGAACGCCATGATTAATTTGTCCAAGGATATTTTCATCGGGGACAAAGCAATTATTAAAAACAAGCTCTGAGGTGTTAGATCCACGCATGCCTAATTTATCGAGTTTCTGAGCAGAATGAAATCCGTCAAAGCCCTTTTCAACAATAAATGCCGTGATTCCATGGCCGCGAAGCTCAGGAGCCGTTTTGGCATAGACAACTACGACATCCGCATCAGGGCCATTGGTGATCCACATTTTGGTTCCATTGAGGGTGAATCCACCATCAACTTTGTCAGCTTTTAGACGCATAGACACAACGTCAGAGCCGGCTGTTACTTCGCTCATCGCAAGAGCTCCAACGGCTTCTCCGGCAACTAACTTGGGTAGGTACTTTTGCTTTTGTGCTTTTGAACCATTAAGGCTGATTTGGTTGACGCATAGGTTTGAATGTGCACCAAAGCTGAGTCCGACAGAGGCTGATGCTCTGGAAATTTCTTCCATCACGATGACATGTTGAAGATAACCGAGATTGGCTCCGCCGTAACATTCTTCGACTGTCATGCCTAAAAGACCCATGTTGCCAAATTTTTTCCAAAGCTCATTCGGGAACGTATTGTCGACATCGATCTTTTGAGCTAAGGGTACGATTTCCTGAGCTGCAAAATCAGCGACAGCCTGACGAAGCATTTGCGTGTCTTCATCATGATTAAATTTTAAAAAATTAATATGGTTCATGGTTCACTGAGTCGCTTTTTGATGTTTTTAAGGCATTATGCTGTATATAAGGTAAATTTTAGATGAAAAGGTGAAGAAGAGTTAGCTTCAACCCTTATGTTGTTTTCATCGCATAGGCTATAAATATAATTAGGTAAGGCTTGTCGTGTGGGGGGAAGCGATTCAAATGATGCGCTGTCCTTTTTGAACCGGTCAAATAGATCGCCTCGCTCATAATCTGCCTGGAAAATTAGCTGTTCATGATCAAATGAAAGTTTTCCATTGCGAATTAATGGCAGGCGGTCGTTAAGGCATAGTAAAAGCGCGCCAGAGCAACGAATTTGCCATATTTTTGCAGCTTGGTTTGCCATCAAAATTTTTACATCGCATTTGAGTGAAGCAATATAATCAGTAAATGCTCCCATAAATGTCGCTTCTTCTTCAAGCATGTTGTCAGAAAGAGAAAAAATCGTGCGCCAAAGTGTAAGTAGGACGCGCATTTTTGTTACTGAATCTTGGATGATTTTGATTGATTCTTGTGAGTCTTTGATATCGTTTGTCATTTCAATCATGTCTAGTGCCATGATGACTCCTCCTAAAGGGGAAGCCATATCATGGGCGAACTTTGCTAAAATTGGATCAAGCGATTTGTTTGTGAGCATATTTCCATTTATCCCGATAAGTGAATTGCGCTGTTGATAAAGTATCGCGCTAATTATTATTTGTTAATTTTCTTATCCTGACTCTCTTTTTGGATATATGCAATGATATTTCTTGTGTTTGTAAGGGATATCTTAATCTATATTTTCTTTTTGCATAAAAAAACACCCCGCAAAGCGAGATGTTTTAAGAAAAATGCTCAATAAGATTTAATTAGCAGATTTGCTGGGCTTTTTGGGTTGATTGTTAAGCTGTTCAAACCAAGTGGTCGCAGATTGTGAAAGTGCTTGAAGCACTGCATTTGAATGTGCCATTGCGCGGTTTAGCCCTTGATTCATGGCTTTTTGAGAAAGAGAGGCTCTTTGCACTGGTTGAGCTGCCATGATTTCATTGGCAATGCCGCTTATCCCTTGTAGCGATTCTTGCATATACTTGTTTTGGAGTTGCGTTAAGTTCTTAACGGTTTCTCCGGCTGCTTTTGTCATCTTGGTAAGGTTTTGCAAGTTTTGTTTGTAATTTTCCACTAAATTGTCGACGTTATTTTCAGGTGATTTTCCTTGTGTCATATAATTAAGCTCCCCATATTAAAGTTATTTATGCTAGTTTTAATATAAATTTGATTCAAAATCAATTAAATATTTAGGTTTACAGCCCGAAGTATCCTGCAAAATCTGCGACTTGTCGAAGCTTCTGGTCAATGAATGACATGGTTTTAGCTTGATCTTCGCTGTCATCTTCGAGCCATACATACGCTGCTGCTGCGACAAATAGCTGCATAACCTTAACGCGTACGGCTCCCTTTAGGCCAGAGGTCGATATTTCGGCACTTTCTAAGATCGCTTGGCATCGATCATCTAGTTGTTTAAGCAGTTCATAGGAAATGCTTTGTGTTGTGCCGGAAAAAAATGCAAGCCTTAAAAAGGCTTTGTAGGGCTGTATGGTGTCAAAAATGGTCATGACGCCTTCAAGCAATATATCGTGCACAGATACTTTTGTTGAAACCCCTTGGGAAATATGTTCAAGGTTTTTGTCAACTAACCAAAATAAGTATTTCCAAAGAGCTTGTTTGGGGGGCGTTACAACAGCGAAATCTCTTAATTGTTCGGGGCAGTCTTTTAGGATGTCTTTTTTTGTTAATCGCCCCCAGCCTTTTAACTGAATGATCTGTGCTAGCTTGGTAAAATAGGCATTATCCTCTTGGTCTAACATACTTCGTCATTACTCTAGTTGTCATCAAAACCTACTTATCCCCTCAACGTATCTAAAGTGAGATTAGATAAAAATTTTCTAAAAATTTAAATAAATCTAAAAATATATGTTATGCGCATTGTTGTTTCAGGCTTCTCCTGCTGTTTCAGTAACTGAGGCGATAAGAGCTTCTGTGGGGCTTTTTTCCCCCAATGCAACAAAATTAAAGGCAGGGAAGAATCTATCGCACTCAATGAAAGCTGTTTCGATAAGATCTTCAATTTGGTCATGAATGGTATTCATCTGCTGCCTGATGGGTAGGGTGTATCGATAGGCAAAAGAGGGCTCCTCAACGGAAACATCAAAGTGGCCAATCCAGAGTCGTTCATTTATTTTGGCCGTTATCTCAAATAATTCACTTGGGTGACAGCGTAAGTTAGGAAGTTGGGCGATGCATGAATAGCTTAAAGCGGATAAATCGTCTCTCCATAGGAAGCCAAAACGATACAAGTCCCAGCGTCCATTTGCCTCGGCCAATAATTCGTCGTCGGCATGTCTTTCTGTAAACCAGCCCTGGCTGTTAAAAAAATCTTCAATAAAATTAAGAGGGTTCAGGGGGGAATCGTTTTTTTGTATTTGCGCTTTATGTGTTTGGTTTGCCATCAAATAATCGCTTCTGTTTGTTCCAATGTTAAAATATATAACTAAAACTCTGTTGTTTGGAAACAGGATTAAATATGAAATTGGGCTATTTGTCATCATAATAGTGTGCATAAGTCTTTATTTTTCCATTTTTTGACAAATAAATGTTGGCAAAATCCCGAGGCTGTCTGGGTGAATCTCCATAATTTTCAAGCCTGATTCATTAAGAATCTGAGTGGCTTCTTCTATTGTGTGAGGGTGCATAAAATCAGACTCTAGTATGTCATGAAATAGGACGTGCTGTAGGAGCGAGTCATTTAAATCTGGTGCCCCGGCCTGATTTGTGTCCGTTAAAAAGTTGGAGGTGTGAAAAGCTGTAATCAAAGTACCATTTGGTTTAAGGGAGAGCTGAATTTGTTGATAGAATTTGACAAGTTGATCGTGTTGTCCTGACATTTTATAATGCCCATAGGAAAGGACCATGTCATAGGTCTTTTCTTGAAGTTGAAATGTGTCTTGATTCAATAATGTCGTAAAATGCTCTAATCCAAAGTTTTGTGCATTGCCATTAGCAAGGACCAATGATTCATCTTCCGAATCAATCCCCCAAAGATGTATATTGTCAAATGCTTGGTAATTTAAGCGTAGCAAATCATCCATTAAGCCACAAGGGATAGAAGCTAAGTTTATATTTGAAATAAGTCTTTTATGTGCTTCAAGCTGGAAGATATGAAATCTTTCTCTGTTGGCGCAAATATATGGAGATTTGAATCTAAGCCATTCTTCAAACGGGCTCATTTCATTGTCCATTTTTGTGTCTAGAATAGAGTCAGAAAGCCAATAGCCATTGAATCCGCCTTTGAAAAGTAAGTAGCGACCAAGCTTAAAGCTGGCAAGGTGCTGCAATATTGCCTGAGTGCGCTCAACAGGTAAGGTAAGGTTTTGCTTGTGTCGTATCTGGTCAAGCTTAAGGTTGAGCTCGTGTATAACCTCAGGCGTCATGGGTGGGCTAAAGATGCTTCCTTGATAGGTTAACCCAGTAGGGTTATTAAACGCAGATATGTTCCAGTTCTCCATTCTCCCTCCTCTCCTGCTTGTGCTTTAATTCGAGCATATTGAAATTTTAATCATTATAAAAGAAAATTTTTTTTTATAAAAGATCATTAGTGGCTCGGAAACTCTAATTGTTCTGTTAAAAGTAATATTAAATTATAGCTAAAATAAATAATCAAATTTATTTGTCTAGACTATTTGTTTTGAGTTTTTGTTTTTGCTTTGAGTTGGTGATATTCTCTAGCGAGGAATTGCGATGGGCATGCTTAAATCTTGGGTTTAGCTGCAATAACTTCAAGATAATGGTCATAAAGAACGATTTCGCCATTGTTGGTAGGTTGATAGGTGAGGGTATAATTATCAATGATGTTGTTTAAGAAATCCTCGGCGATTTTAGCATTTTTATTCGCTAAGAAGCGGTAGTGTGGAAGCCAGCTTTTTAATTGTAGCCTTAATTTTTCTAAGCTAGGCAAGATATCGCTGTCTTGTACTTCTTGTAGGGATAAAATTTTAAATCCTTGTTTCATCAGGAGTTTTGAGTAGGTTTGGGTGTTAAAGCGGTGTAAGGGGTCTTTAAACCCTATAAAATGCCCTGACCATGTTGGTGTTTGGCTTAACTTATCGGCGATGGCTTGGACAGGATCGTGGCCGGTTGAGCAAAGCCGTAGGTAGCATTTTCCTTCGGGTTTAAGAGCAATGAACATTCCCTTAAGTGCAGACTCCTGATCGTCAACCCAGTGCATCACTGCAAATCCTGTGATGATATCAAATGTGTTTGCGTATTTCTGGTAAAAGGTTACATCCTGAGCGCTTTGTACGTCAAAAAATATATTGCTGATATGTTTATGATCTTGTTTGGCTAGAGCAATCATGGATGTTGAGTTGTCGATGCCGAGAACATGTCCTTTGGGGGCCAGCGTAGCGATTTTTGCCGTTATCTGGCCATTTCCGCAGCCGACATCTAGCAGCCATTCGTCACCATTAAATGTGTGATTGTCAAAAAAGAATTTTTTTGCCCAAGAGTCTTGCAATATTGAGTTTGCCTTGTATTCCCTTCCATCCCAAAGGTTTTTGACTTGTGAGTATGCTTCGGTTTGAGAAAAAAAAGCGCAAAAAACCAATGCGGGCAACCAGAGTGTTTTTTTAATCATGATCCTTGCAATACAATATTGTATGCTCTTTTTTACCTTTAAAATGGAAATTGTGAAATACAATTTTTTAACAAACGTAAACTAGGGGCATGGCTGAATTGGGTCTGTGTTTAAAAGTTGAAGTAAGTGTTGCTCTACTCTAAAGACTGGATGCCTGGAGATTGTTGGGCTGATGGCAAAGGGCTGGTGGGAGGTGGTGACATGGGGCTAAAGCTGCTGTAGTCACCGCTGCTACCTGTGAGGCTGGGGCTTGAGTTTGATTCAGGGGCAACATCGACGGTAATATTGCTTCCATAGATGAGTCTTTCTTGAATTTGTGCTGTGGCAACCCGTCCGCCACGTTTGAAAACAAGAACGCTGACAGTGGAGCGGATGCCAGAAAGTTGTGTCCATCCCATTCTAGCCATTTCGGCTTGCATGAAGTCCCATAGATAATCTGTACTTTCGCTGCACTCATAAGTAAGTCTGCCAACCCATGCATCGGGAGGGCCGAGAACCATGCTTTTTTTGTAGTGAATCTTGGAGTCTTGTGGCATGGCTATGTCTTTGATTTTAATCGTTCCATACTGCTGTCTAACTGGGATCTCGTCACTCGAGGAGCAAGCTGTAAGGGCGATTGCTAAGCTGAGTAGTAAATATGTGTGTTTTAAATTCATGCCATTCTCCACCTTCATGCGTAGCGCTATTTAACAATAAAAGATTGCTAATATCAAGAAATGGCTTGTTGAGGTTGTTTTTTTGAAGCCGTTCAAGGTGGAGAGCGAACAATTCGCTGCCTCAAGGTTGATTTGTGGGCAAACAATTATGTGACATAAGGGATAAAAACCTTTGGGACTGGTTTTTGTGATGAGATGATGGTGTTATTGCTTGCCTGAATTTCCTGATATGCCCCTGTTTTTCTAGAAAAATTATAGAAGGTTGGGTGATAAAATTTTTATTTTTAAAATGTGAGATAAAAGTTATTGACGCGGAGAGAAAGACCGGTGTAAAGATGGGGGGTCAGGCAGCATTGCCTGGATGATTGATAGAGTTTGGTGGGTATTGTTGTTTGGCTGCTTTTCATAAGTGGCGGTAGCAATACATTATAAAGTCAGTAGTTTATTTGGTAAGAGTTCTTGGAGTCAACATGAGAGTTTGATCCTGGCTCAGAACGAACGCTGGCGGCATGCTTAACACATGCAAGTCGAACGATTTATACATTTTCGGATGTATAGGTAGTGGCAGACGGGTGAGTAACGCGTGGAAAC
>Ga0066256_1002721_pt1 | contig 17165 bp, 15 predicted proteins | sample ThiBio_1000_biof_FD_87107 | JGI IMG/M metagenome (GOLD analysis project Ga0066256, IMG submission 87107) | Wastewater bioreactor microbial communities from Cape Town, South Africa - Thiocy_expt_1000_biof (version 2) | ecosystem: Engineered > Bioreactor > Thiocyanate-remediating >...
TAAGCCTCTCGCTCCGGCACGCCCTTCATCCCATACCCCTTGCGCCCCGAGGCCGGCTTGCCGTCCTCGTGGGTGCGGATAAAGCCGTTGCGCTCATAGCAGCGGATGGCACGGCTGTTGTCGGTGTTTGCCAATAGCGTCACGCCGTTCGGCGACACCGCCTTGGCCTTCCCGATCCACGTATCGCCAAGATCGGATCCCCATTCTTCCGGCGCGACCACGAGCTGATCGAGATAGCCGCCGGTGTCGATGGTGACAAAGCCGATCATCGTGCCGCCGCGCAGCGCAACCATGATCCGCGCCGCGGGCACAAGGTCCTCGCGCCAGCGCACGCGCCAGGCATCGCGCCGCTGCGCGAAATCGATCGCGGGGTAGGCCAGTTGCCAGGTGCGCTGCCACAGGTCGATGGCTGCGTCTTCATCGCTTGCGCGATAGGGCCGCAGCATGAAGTACCCGCTCATGCGCGGTTCACCGCTCGGTCAGCTTGAGTTCGATGCGGCGGTTGCGCTTGTACGCTTCTTCCGTATGGCCCGGATCGAGCGGCTGGAATTCCGCAAAGCCCGCCGCGACCAGACGCTGCGCCGGAACGCCCAGCGAAATGAGATACTGCACCACGGAGATGGCGCGCGCCGAGGACAGCTCCCAGTTCGACTTGAACTGCGGGCTATTGATGGGACGCGTGTCGGTGTGGCCGTCCACGCGCAGCACCCACGCAATCTCGGAGGGAATCTGCTTGTCGAGATCGATCAGTGCGGTGGCGAGCTTGCCGAGTTCGGCCTGGCCTTCGGGCAGAAGCTGCGCCTGCCCGGTGTCGAAGAAGACTTCGGACTGGAACACGAAGCGGTCACCGACCACGCGAATGTCGGGCCGGTTGCCGAGAATGGTGCGCAGACGCCCGAAGAATTCGGAGCGATAGCGCGATAGCTCCTGCACCCGCTGCGCCAGCGCCACGTTCAACCGTTGGCCGAGGTCTGCGATCTTGCCCTGGGATTCCTTGTCGCGTTTCTCCGAGGCATCGAGCGCTTCCTCGAGCGCCGCGAGTTGCCGCCGCAGCGCGCTGATCTGCTGGTTCAGCACCTCGATCTGGGCCAGCGCGCGGGCCGAGACCTGCTTTTCTGAATCGAGCGCTTTGCCAAGTTCGCTGGCGCGGCCTTCGGCGCTGGCGCCCGCACCTGCGAGGCCGTCATAGAGACCCTTGACGCGGTCACGTTCGCCTTCGGCGGCGGCAAGGCCTGCGCGCATCTGCGAGAGTTGTTCGTCGAGATTGATCTTGCCGAGCTTTTCCAGCGACAGCAGGTCATTGAGCTGCGCGATCTGCGCGTTCAGCCGCTCCAGCGCCTTGTCCTTGCCGGTGACTTCTTGCGACAGGAAAAACTGCACCACAAGGAACACCGACAGCAGGAAGACGATGGCGAGCACCAGCGTCGAAAGAGCATCGACGAAGCCGGGCCAGTAGTTGAAGCCGCTGTCGTTACGGCGTGAACGCGAAAGCGCCATGAACTCTTACCTTTGAGAAGGTTGTTGTCTCCGGGCTCAGTTCTTCTCGGGCTGCCGCGCGAGTTTCTCCAGCAGGGTCTTGATCTCGCGATTCTGCTCGCCCTGGCCGTCGGCCCATTCGCGGATCAACTGCTGCTCGGAGCGCATGTGATGCACGAGGCCCTGAATCGCTTCCGCGAGATTGGCCATGGCCGTGGTGGAGGCGCGGTTCGATCCCATGTCTTCGACGGCGGTCCGCAGCCGATCGAGTGCGGGATTGAGGTCGCCGCCTGCATGACCGTCGCCTCCATATTCCCGGACGGTTTCCGCAAGCCAGTCTTCGAGGTCGGTATAGAACCTGTTCTGCGCCTGACTGGATTGGAGGTCGAGAAAGCCAAGGATCAGGGATCCGGCGAGGCCGAACAGCGAGGACGAAAACGAAATGCCCATACCGCCGAGCGGCGCGGCGAGGCCGTCCTTGAGCGTATCGAACAGGGCGCCTGCTTCGCCGCCGACTTTCAGGCCCTCGATCACCTTGCCGACCGAGCCGACGGTTTCGATCAGGCCCCAGAACGTGCCGAGCAGGCCGAGGAAGACCAGCAGGCCGGTCATATAGCGCGACAGGTCGCGGGCTTCATCGAGACGCGTGGCGATGGAGTCGAGCAGATGCCGCATGGTCTGCTGCGAGATCGCCATGCGTCCGGAGCGATTGCTCAGCATCGCGGCCATTGGCGCCAGCAGGGTGGGGCGGCGATCCACCGCGAGGCCGGGATCGGAAATGCGGAAGTGATTGACCCAGGAAATTTCCGGATAAAGCCGGATCACCTGCCTGAAAGCGAGGATGATGCCGATCAGCAGCACCGCGCCGATCAGCGCGTTGAGGCCGGGATTGGCGAGAAATGCCATCCAGATTTGCTTGTAGAGAACGACGACGATCAGCGAGCACAGGATCAGGAAAACCAGCATCCGGACCAGAAAGATCCGGGGCGACGACAGTTTGGTGACACTGATGTCCGTTGCAGTGCTGGGTGGGGGATTTTTCGCCATGGCGGGTGGTCAATCCTTCTCCCGATAAATTGTCAGGCGGCACTATGACACAGCAGAAGCAGGAAAAAAATGCCGTCGCCGAATGGTCCACCGCGAGGAACCGCAGTGCCGGACGATCATTCTGTGAGGTCGGCGCACAGAGAGCAAATGTTATTCGTTGCGCGCGCGATGGCGCGCGAGAGGAACGGTTGCTGTAAAATGATGCCTTCGGGCGAAGGCCCGCGCTTGAAGTGTCAGCGGATCAGAGCGGCTTGAGGATTTTCACCAGTTCGCGCTGGATGATCTCGTTGCCGCAGACCACGTGCCCGGTCGCGAGCGCGGTGTCGCCGCCTTCGATGCCGCTGACCACGCCGCCGGCTTCACGCACCATCAGCAATCCGGCCGCGATGTCCCACGGCTGCAGGTTGCGTTCCCAGTAGCCATCGAGACGGCCTGCCGCGACAAAGGCGAGATCGAGCGACGCCGCGCCGAACCGGCGCAGGCCCGCGACGCGGTTCTGCATCTCGGTCATTTCGCGGCGGGACTGTTCGTGGTCGCCGCGTCCGATATGCGGCAGGCCGCAGGCGATCACGCAATCGCTGAGCTGCTTGCGGCCGGCGACGCGCAGACGCATGTCGTTGAGGAAAGCGCCCTTGCCGCGCTCTGACGTATAGAGTTCGTCATTGGCGGGGTTGTAGATCACGCCCGCGATGATCACGCCTTCGCGCTGCAGGGCGATCGATATCGCGAACTGCGGAATGCCGTGCAGGAAATTGGTGGTGCCGTCGAGCGGATCGACGATCCAGGTGTTGGCCTTGTCGGTTCCTTCGCGCGTGCCGCCTTCCTCGCCGAGAAAGCCGTAGCCCGGCCGCGCCTTGATCAAGTCGTCATAGAGCATCTGCTCGGCGCGCTTGTCCGCGAGCGACACGAAGTTGGCGGGCCCCTTCAGCGAAACCTGCAGGTTCTCGATCTCGCCGAGATCGCGCTTGAGACTGCGGCCGGCGCGGCGCGCGGCCTTGACCATGACGTTGATGAGCGCTGATTGAAGCATTGTCTCGGCTTGATAAGACCGGCGATGACCGGATCGGGATGAAGAAGGCTTGGGATTGCAGGGATGCTTGGCGTCAAAGCATAGGCACGTCAAGGGCGATCACGGGCATCCGGGCTATTTGGTGCCAAACCACTTTTTGGCGAGATCTTCGGATTTTGCCCGTTCGATCGGCGTGAGTTGCTGGAATTGCGCGTCGAGGTCCGGATCGCCATTGCCTGCGGTCTTGGCGATCAGATGCCATTTGAAGCCCTGCACCTTGTCCGCAGGCGCGCCAAGGCCGTCGACCAGAATTCGCGCGAGGCGATTCTGCGCGATCGGGCTGTTCTGCCGCGCCGCCCGGGTGAGGACGGCCACCGCCAGCGGAACGTCTTTCGGCGTGCCGGTGCCGTTGAACAGCGCAATGCCGTATTCCACCTCGGCGTCGAGATTGTCGGCCATCGCGGCGGCGCGCATCAGCTTTGCGGATTCGGTGAGATTCTTCTCCACGCCGCGGCCTTCCTTGTAGAAGGTCGCGAGCGCGTATTGCGCCTCCGGATTGCCCGCGTCGGCGGCCTGGCGGAACAGCTCCGCGGCGCGCTTGATGTCCTGCGGGAAGATCTGCCCTTCGATATAAAGCAGGCCGAGATTATACGCTGCCGCGGCCTTGCCGAGCTTGGCTGACGACGCCAGAAGCCGCGCGCCTTCCTCGCGATTGGGCGGAGGCGGGCGTCCGGAAATCTTCATCATGCCGAGGGCGAACATGGCTTCGCGGTCGCCGCGGTCGGCGGCCTGCTTGTACCAGTCGGCGGCCTTGGCATCGTCGCGCTTGATGCCCAGCGCATTTGAATAAAGTTCGCCGAGCAGGGTCATCGATTTGGGATCGCCCATCTCCTGCGCGCGTTTCAGCGCGATGTTGAAGGCGGTGCGATAAAGGCCCTGCTGATAGGCGCCGTAGGCGAGGTCGACGCGTGGATCGTCCGGCGGTGGCGCGGCGGGCGCGGCTTCGGTCTTCGCCGGAGCGCTTTTTTTGGGCGCGCTGGGCGCGGGCGTTTCCGTCTTCTTCGGAGCTTTGGGCGCGGGCTTCGCGGCGGGCTTTTCGGAATCGATCGGCTTTGGAAACGGATTCGGTCCGCTCTGCGCGCTGGCGGCCGTGGTCATCGCGACAGCACAGAGCAGCGAAGCCCATGATGGCGCAACAAGATATGCACGGCGCGGCGCGGTCATCGCGATCCTATCCCTCCGTGGCCGCAGCAAGCGACGTCTTATAACCTTGCGTGACGGCTGTGCTGACATCCAGCAGCGCGGCCTTCGCACCGCGCGTATCCTCCCAGACGAGATCGCCGACCATCACGAAATCCGCGGCGGAGGCGACCGGCCCAGCCTCACCCCCGGTCCTGGCGAAGCCGACGCAGGGTGGCTCATACAGTTCGGACCACCATTGCAGGCGCTCGACGATGGCCTCCGGCGACGGCCGGTCGCCTTTTGCATTCGGTTCTCCCAACAGCACATGGTCGGCGCCTGCTTCGCCCGGCACCTTCGCCTCGGGGCGCGTGGGAAGGCCGTCGCCGCCGGGAATGCGCCCCGGCGGGAGCGAGGGCATGGCCTCCTGCATCGCCTCGATGCCGCTGACATTCGCGCCATCGGCGCCGCCGCGGGCGACCTGCGCGAAGTGCTGGTCGATCAGGAGGGCGGCGTCTGCTTTCTGCACGACCGGTGCAAGAATCTTGGTGCGCTGGATGATGCTGCGCTCATCGCCCGGAGCCAGCCGCAACAGCACGGCGGCGACGTCAGCCGCCGCCAGCAGCGCGGGAAGGTCGGATGCAATCTGCGCAGGATCGGCGACGATGGGTGTCGCGAGATAGATGCGAGGCGCGGGGCGCGGCGGAGGAGGTTTGGTGGCCATGATGTCGGTGTGAGGCGCGTGTGAAATCGGAACAGATCACCGGACTGAGGCCAAAAAAGGGGCGGGACCATGTCCCGCCCTTTCCGGTGTTGGTCAGGCGATCTGCGGTGCCAGTTCGCCCTTGGCGTAACGCTTGGCCATCTCGGCGGTGGTCAGCACCCGCTTGATCTTGCTGGCCTGGCCTGCGGTGTTGAACTCCTGCAGGCGCTCCTTGCAGAGCTTGGTCATCGCTTCCATCGCGGGCTTCAGATACTTGCGCGGATCGAACTCGCTCGGATTCTCCTGCAGCACCTTGCGGATCTGGCCGGTCATCGCCATGCGGTTGTCGGTATCGATGTTGATCTTGCGCACGCCGTTCTTGATGCCGCGCTGAATCTCCGCGACAGGCACGCCCCAGGTCGGCTTCATCTGGCCGCCGAACTTGTTGATGATGTCCTGCAGGTCCTGCGGCACCGACGACGAGCCGTGCATCACCAGATGCGTGTTCGGCAGCTTGCGGTGGATTTCCTCGATCACGTTCATGGCGAGGATGTCGCCGTCCGGCTTCCGAGTGAACTTGTAGGCGCCGTGCGAGGTGCCCATGGCAATGGCGAGCGCATCGACCTGGGTTTCCTTGACGAACTTTACGGCTTCGTCCGGATTGGTCAGCAACTGGTCGTGCGACAGCTTGCCCTCGAAGCCGTGGCCGTCTTCCTTCTCGCCTTCGCCGCTTTCCAGCGAGCCGAGCACGCCGAGTTCGCCTTCCACCGAGATGCCGCCGAGATGCGCCATGTCGGGCACGGTCTTGGTGACGCCGACATTGTAGTCCCAGTCGCCCGGGGGCTTGCCGTCGGCCTTCTGCGAGCCGTCCTTCATCACCGAGGTGAAGCCTGCCTGAATCGCGGTCATGCAGGTGGCGGGCTCGTTGCCGTGATCGAGATGCACGCAGACGGGAATGTGCGGATAGATTTCCGTCACCGCGTCCATCATGTGCTTGAGCATCACGTCGTTGGCATACGAGCGCGCACCGCGCGAAGCCTGGATGATCACCGGCGCATCCACGGAATTGGCGGCTTCCATGATGGCAAGCGCCTGTTCCATATTGTTGATGTTGAACGCCGGCACGCCGTAATCGTTCTCCGCTGCATGATCCAGCAATTGACGCAACGTGATGCGAGCCATGTGTGATTATCTCCGCGTTTCATATGGCGCTCCAAGCGCCCCGTGGTGTGTTGTAATTATCTTACTCTAAGAACCTCGACGCCGGGCAAAGGTTTCCCTTCCATCCATTCCAGGAACGCCCCGCCTGCCGTTGAAACATAGGTGAAATCGTCGGCCACGCCTGCATGGTTCAATGCCGCGACGGTGTCGCCGCCGCCGGCGACGGAAATCAGCTTGCCGTCGCGGGTGCGGCCTGCGGCATGGCGCGCGGCCTGCACGGTGCCACGGTCGAACGGCTTGATCTCGAACGCGCCAAGCGGGCCGTTCCACACCACGGTCGCGGCGTCATCGAATGCGGCGCGCACGCGGTCCACCGACTTCGGCCCGACATCGAGGATCATGGCGTCTTCCGGCACCGCATCGAGCCCGATGGCGTGGGACTCGGCATTGGCCTTGAATTCCTTCGCCACGATCGCGTCCACCGGCAGGATCACGGCGCACTTCGAGGCTTCGGCCTTTTCCAGAATGCGCAGCGCAGTCGGCGCGAGTTCCTTCTCGCACAGCGACTTGCCGACATTAACGCCCTGCGCGTGCAGGAAGGTGTTGGCCATGCCGCCGCCGATCACAAGCGCGTCGACCTTGGTGACGAGGTTTTCCAGGAGGTCGAGCTTGGTCGAAACTTTTGCGCCGCCGATGACCGCGATCACCGGATGGGTCGGCGCTTCCAGCGCCTTGGTCAGCGCGTCGAGTTCGGCCTGCATGGAGCGGCCGGCATAGGCGGGCAGCACGTGGCCGAGGCCTTCGGTGGAGGCGTGGGCGCGATGCGCGGTCGAGAACGCGTCGTTGACCCAGATATCGCCGAGCTTGGCGAGTTCGGCGACGAAAGCCGGATCATTCTTTTCCTCGCCCTTGTGAAAGCGGGTGTTCTCCAGACAGACGATATCGCCGTCCTTCATCGCCGCGACGGCGGCCTGCGCCTTTTCGCCGATGCAATCACCGACGAATTCGACATGGCGGCGCAGCAGGTAGGCCAGCGTGATCGCGACAGGCTTGAGCGTTTCCTTCGGATCGAATCCCTTCGGACGGCCGAAATGGGAGAGCAAAATCACCTTGCCGCCGTGATCGGAAATCTCGGTGATGGTCTTCATCACGCGCTCAAGGCGCGTGGCGTCGGAGACGCGGCCATTGTCCATCGGCACGTTGAGGTCGACGCGCAGCAGAACGCGTTTGCCCTTCACATCGACATCATCAAGGGTGCGGAAAGATTTGGTCATGGCGATTGTATTCTATCCTATCGTCACCCGAAGGCGCTGCGTCGCAAACGCGAGTCTTGCGGGGTGAGGATGTTTCGCAATGCCATCCTTCGAGGCGCGCAGATGCGCGCCCCGGGATGATGTTGGTGTCAGATCAGCTTGCCCATCGCGACTGCGGTGTCGGCCATGCGGTTGGAGAAGCCCCACTCGTTGTCGTACCACGACATCACGCGCACCAGATTGCCCTCGATGACCTTGGTTTGGTCGAGCGCGAAGGTGGACGACGCCGGGTTGTGGTTCAGGTCGATCGACACCAGCGGTTCGGTGGTGGAGGCGAGAATGCCCTTGAGCGGACCGTTGGCGGCCGCGACCAGCGCCGCGTTGACCTCATCCACGGTGACCGGCTTCTTGGCCACGAACTTGAAGTCGATGACCGAGACGTTCGGGGTCGGCACGCGGATCGAGACGCCGTCCAGCTTGCCCTTCAGTTCCGGCAGCACGAGGCCGACGGCCTTGGCGGCGCCGGTCGAGGTCGGGATCATCGACATCGCTGCAGCGCGGGCGCGATAGAGATCCTTGTGCATGGTGTCCAGCGTCGGCTGGTCGCCGGTATAGGCGTGGATCGTGGTCATGAAGCCCTTTTCGATGCCGAAAGCATCGTTCAGGACCTTGGCCACCGGCGCGAGGCAGTTGGTGGTGCAGGACGCGTTCGAGACCACGATGTGGTCCTTGGTGATCTTGTCGTGATTGACGCCGTAAACCACCGTCAGGTCGGCGTTGTCGGCCGGGGCGGAGACCAGCACGCGCTTGGCGCCCGCGGTGAGGTGGGCCGAAGCCTTGTCCTTCGAGGTGAAGATGCCGGTGCATTCCAGCGCGATGTCGATGCCGAGGTCCTTCCACGGCAGCTTGGCGGGGTCGCGCTCGGCGGTGACCTTGATCTTGCTGTTGCCGATCACGATCGAGTCGCCCTCGACCTTCACGTCGTGCGGGAAGCGGCCGTGCACGCTGTCGTAACGCAGGAGGTGGGCGTTGGTCTCGACCGGGCCGAGATCGTTCAAGGCCACGACCTCGATGTCCGTGCGCTTGGATTCATAGATGGCCCGCAGGATGTTGCGGCCGATACGGCCAAATCCATTGATCGCGACACGGACTGCCATTCAAAGTCTCCTCAACTGTTCGGAAATGACGATTTTCGAGGCGGTTTTTGCCCCGAATGTCGTCACGATGCAATCATTTGAATCCTGAATGTTCCAGCAGGGTTATCGGCCCCGCGGCGTTCTGGATGGTGGGGGCGAGCCGAAAGCCCGCCGCCCCAAAAAAGCTAGAGCCGGGCCTGAGCCGCGTCGGCCACCGCTTCGGCGGTGATGCCGAAATGCCGGTAAAGGTCCTTGTAGGGGGCGCTGGCGCCGAATCCGTCCATGCCCACGAACACGCCGTCGGAGCCAATCACCGCATCCCAGCCCTGCCGAATGGCAGCCTCGACGCCGACCTTGACCGGCGCCTTGCCGATGATGGCGTCGCGCTGGGCCTTCGGGAGTTCCAGAAGCAGGTCCATGCAGGGCACCGAGACCACCCGCGTCGGAATGCCGCGCGCGGCGAGCAGCTTCTGCGCCTCGACCGCCAGAGAGACTTCCGAGCCGGATGCGAAGATCGAGACCTTGGCCTCGCCGTCGGCCTTGGAGATTTCGTAGGCGCCATTGGCGCACTTGTTGTCGGCGTCGTTGGCAAGGCGAAGCTGCGGCAGGTTCTGGCGGGTCAGCGCCAGCACGCTCCGGCGCTCCCTGGCCTCAAGGGCAAGCTGCCAGCATTCCAGCGTCTCGACCATGTCGCACGGGCGGAACACGTTGAGGTTGGGAATGGCGCGCAGCGCCGCCACATGCTCGACCGGCTGATGGGTCGGGCCGTCTTCGCCAAGACCGATGGAATCGTGGGTCAGCACGTGGATCACGCGCTCGCCCATCAGGGCCGCGAGCCGCAGCGCCGGACGCAGATAGTCCGAGAAAACGAGGAACGTGCCGGAATAGGGGATCAGCCCGCCATGCAGCGCCATGCCGTTCATGGCCGCGGCCATGCCATGCTCGCGGATGCCATAGTTGACGTAGCGGCCGCCGTAGTTGTTGGCCGAGACGGCGACCATACCCTTGACGCGGGTGTTGTTGGAGCCGGTGAGGTCCGCCGAGCCGCCGATCATTTCCGGAACGGCGGCGGTGAGAACTTCCAGCGCATGCTCGGAAGCGGTGCGGGTCGCGATGTCCTTCGGCGCGGCGGCGAGCGCGGCCTTCATCTTGGCGACGGCTTCCGTCATTGCCTTGGGCAGGTCGCCCCTGGTGCGGCGCTCGAACTCGGCGCGAACGCCCGCGTCCTTTGCCGCCATCGTTTTGGTCCAGGCTTCGCGCGCAGCCTTGCCGCGCGATCCGGCGGCGCGCCACGCGTCGAGAATGTCCTGCGGAATCTCGAACGGCGGCGACTCCCATTTCAGGTTCTTGCGCGCGCCTGCTATTTCGTCCGCGCCGAGCGGCGAGCCATGGGATTTTTCCGAGCCCGCCTTGTTGGGTGCGCCGAAGCCAATGGTGGTCTTGCAGGCGATCAGGCTCGGGCGGTCGGACTTTTGCGCACGGGTCAGCGCATCCGCGATCGCCTTCGGATCGTGGCCATCAACACGCTCGGCGGCCCAGCCGGCGGATTCGAAGCGCTTGAGCTGATCCACCGAGTCGGACAGCGAGATCGCGCCGTCGATGGAAATGCCGTTGTCGTCGAACAGCACGATCAGCTTGTTGAGCTTGAGGTGTCCCGCAAACGCGATGGCTTCCTGGCTGATGCCTTCCATCAGGTCGCCGTCGGAGGCCAGCACGTAGGTGTGATGGCCGACCACGTCGCCGCCGAACTCCGCGGCGAGATGGCGTTCCGCAAGCGCCATGCCGACGGCGGTGGCGATGCCCTGGCCGAGCGGACCGGTGGTGGTTTCGATGCCCGGCGTGACGAAGTTTTCCGGATGGCCGGGCGTCAGCGAGCCGAGCTGACGGAAATTCTTGATCTGCTCGATGGTCATCGACGAATTGCCGGTCAGATACAGCAGCGCGTAGAGCAGCATCGAGCCGTGACCGGCGGAGAGCACGAAGCGGTCGCGGTCCGGCCATGCCGGATCGGCGGCGTCGAATTTCAGGAACTGGGTGAAAAGCACCGTCGCGACATCCGCCGCGCCCATCGGCAGGCCCGGATGGCCCGACTTCGCCTTTTCGACGGCATCCATCGCGAGAGCGCGAATCGCATTCGCCATACGGGAGGGGTCGACACGCTCAGTCATGGAATGTCCGCCTGATATTGGATGTGGGAAACGGCCGGCTGTCTCAAAAATGCCACGGCCGGGAAAGCTTTCCGGGGGTGGATAGCACCGCAAAACCCTTGAGTCCAAGGGCATTGGCCGGTTTCCGCCACGAGTTTTCGCTTTGTGTGCATAGCTTTCCCGCAGCGTTGCGCGGCGCTCGTCCGAGCCTTAAATTTATCCGCCTAACTGCTTGCCGGTTCGCTGTTTTTGCGAGGCCGGACGAACGAGGGCCGCCGTTCCGTGATGACCGATCGCAGTCCCAACGGTTTCGCCAGCCCGGAGCCTGCCGCTCCGGCGCCGAGCGATATCGAACTCGCCACCAAGCGTCTGGCGGCGGCGCTCGATGCGCTGGAGACGGCCGTGGAGCGCAGGCGCGAGGCGGACCGGGCCGAGGACGAACTGGGCGCGCGGATTCAGGCCCTCGGCGCCGATCGTTCGCGTCTCGCCAACGAACTCGACGGAACATTGACGCGCTCGCGCGCCCTGGAGCGGACCAACCGCGAGATCGCGGAGCGTCTCGATGTCGCCATCGACACCATCCGCTCGGTTCTCGAAGGAGAAAGCTCGTGACCCACATCAACGTGACGATCAACGGGCGGCAATACCGGATGGCCTGCGAGGCGGGGCAGGAGAACCGCCTGTTGCGGCTGGCCGAAAGTCTCGAAGCACGCATTGCAAGCCTGCGCGGCAAGTTCGGCGAGATCGGCGATCAGCGCCTCACCGTGATGGCGGCGCTGACGGTGGCCGACGAACTGGTGGATGCCGGGCATCGCATCCGCGGTCTTGAGGAAGAACTCAATGCGCTGCGCGATGTGCGCGTGGTGGCGGCGGACCGCGCCCGCGCCACGCAGGCGGCGGTGGCGAACGCGCTCAATTCGGCTTCGGATCGCATCGAAAAAATGACCCAGGCGCTGAATCGCCCGGCAAGCAACGGCGTTGCCATCGGATAAGCAGGCAAACGGGAAAAGCTTCGCCGGACCGCTAGTGTGGTGGTTCGCAAGTCCGCATTGTTTTTGCGGCACCTTCAGTTTGCGTACTTGCGAACCGAAACCACACTAGAATCATAATTTCTAGCGTCCTTTTGAATCCGAAGTTCGCTAAGGGCTGTGCGGTGAAATGAAGCGAACTTCGGAGTCAGGACGCTAGCGATGCGCCCCGATCGTGGTTACATTGCCCGGGCGAGGCTGCGTCGCGCGTCAGAAGCCATAATATCCCCGGGGCCTTATCGATCCTTTAGGGAACTGTCCCTGGCCGGGTCCGTGGACCCGATCATATGGTGCCCACCTACTTTCGTAGGTGCTCCGGGATCGAGTGCTTCAACGGCCATCGTGGCTTCGCACTTTTACGCTCAAAAGCATGTTCTATTTTCGGGTCGTCCCGGCGAAGGCCGGGACCCATACTCCTTGGGCAAGCTGTTGGGGTGCGGACGCCCATGACATTCGGTGGTTATGGGTCCCGGCCTTCGCCGGGACGACGCTGAGAGCGATGAGATCGATGACAGTGGACTCCTCCCAATCTCGGAAGAACGACCTTCGCGCGGCTGCGCTCGGGCGCCGCGATGCCTTGAGCTCCGAAGCACGCAGCGCCGCGGCAAAAGCCGTCGCGTCGGTGTCTCTGCCCGTGGAACTGCCGCCGGGCACCATCGTCGCCGGGTATTCGCCGATCAACAGCGAGTTCGATCCCTTTCCGCTGATGCATGCGCTGGCGGCCAGGCGCGCTACGCTCGCGCTGCCCGTCGTGATCGCGCGCGACCATGCCCTGATCTTCCGCGCTTGGCGTCCGGACGAAGCCCTTGTGCGCGGCGCTTACGGTATCTTCCAGCCGTCGTCTGATGCGCCGGAGACCGATCCCGACATCGTGCTCGTTCCGCTCGCCGCGTTCGACCGCGCCGGTCATCGGATCGGTTACGGCCGCGGCTACTACGACCGCACGCTGCAGAATCTTCGCGTGTCCAAGAAGATCACCGTGATCGGCATCGCTTTCGCAGTGCAGGAAATCGACATCGTACCGCGACTTCCCCACGACGAGCAGCTCGATTGTGTGCTAACCGAGCGCGAACTGATCGATCTGCGGAGCTTGTAAGTGCGTATTCTCTTTGTCGGCGATGTGGTGGGACGGAGCGGCCGCGTAGCCGTGACTGAAACGCTTCCGGGTCTGGTGCGCGACTGGAAGCTCGATCTGGTCGTGGTCAACGGCGAGAATTCCGCCGGCGGCTTCGGCATCACCGAAGCGATCTATCATGAACTGCTCGAAGCCGGCGCGGACGCGATCACCCTCGGCAATCATTCATGGGACCAGCGTGAAGCACTGGTTTTCATCGAGCGTGCACCGCGCCTTGTGCGGCCCGCGAATTATCCGCCCGGCACGCCGGGCCGTGGTGCCGCGCTGGTTGAAACGCGGACCGGCAAGCGCGCGCTGGTGATCAACGCCATGGGCCGCATCTTCATGCAGCCGTTCGACGATCCGTTCGCCATTCTCGATCGCGAACTGAACGCATGTCCGCTGCGCGAAGCCGCCGATGCGGTGGTGGTCGATTTTCACGCCGAGGCCACCAGCGAGAAGCAGGGGATCGGCTATTTCTGCGACGGCCGCGCCAGCCTCGTGGTCGGCACCCACACCCATGTGCCGACATCGGATCATCGGATTCTTCCCGCGGGCACGGCCTACATGTCCGATGCAGGCATGACCGGCGACTATCAGTCGATCATCGGCATGGACAAGGAAGAGCCGATCGGACGGTTCCTGCGCGGCTATCCGGCGGGCCGCTTCGAGCCTGCGGAAGGCGTTGCGACCCTGAGCGGCGTGGCGGTGGAGACCGACGATGCGACGGGCCTCGCTCTGCGCGTCGCGCCGGTCCGCATCGGTCCAACGCTGGAACGCGCCGTTCCGGATTTCTGGTAAATCGCGTCATTGCGAGCGAAGCGAAGCAATCCACTCTTGGAAAAGCTGGATTGCTTCGTCGCTTGCGCTCCTCGCAATGACGTTGCGAGAGGCTGCTTTTCCGGATCAACTCAAATCTTATACGCGGTCCGGAAGCCGCCCCAGTGGCGGCCGTTGACGCGGATCGGCACGTCGATCTCGCGCATCATCACAGTCTTGCCGTTGCCCATGTCGCGCGCGTAGCTCTGGATCAGGTAGGAGCGCGTGTTGCGGCCCGCCGCAAGGCCTGCCGGATCGTTGAAGATGCGCCGGTTGCGTGAATTCGCGGTGTTCCAGGCGGCATCGCCGGGACGCTGCGGCTGCGAGTAGATTTTGTTGTGCACCGGCAGATAGCCGTTGCGGTCGATTGCGACGGCAAACGCCATGCGCGCGTCCTTGGCGAGAAACTCTTCCTGAAAATCCGGCAGTGCCTTGTCGGCCCAGGTGAGAAAGCGAGTGCGGTGCTGCACCGGATCGGTGCCATCGATGGCCAAGTAATTCTCGTCGAACAGATCGTCGATGGTCACGTCGCCCTTCGTCACCGCGTTCTCGAAAATCTTCGTGATCGCATCGCCGGCCTCCATGGCGCGGGTGACGAACTCGGTGTTTTCGTCGTGAATGCTCCACACCTTGTCTTCGATTCGGCTCTTGAGCGCAGCGTCAGGCGAGACGAACTCCGCGTGCGCGCCGGCGGACCCGTGGTCGAGAATGCGGATGCTGCAGGCGCCGATGTCTTCGAGCGTGGCGCTGAAAAGCTGTCCCTGACGGAGCGCGCTTGAACTTGTGCCGGAGATCAGGATTCCCCCCATCGACAGTTCAAGGACTTCCGCCTTGAGCGGAGTAGGATGGGCTGTGATTTCGATCTGGAGCCGGCACGGCATCCGCTCGTCCTTGCGCTCGTCGTTCTCGTTCTGGCGCAGCAGCACAGCGCAGCGCGTCTTCAGCTTCTCGGCGAACATCGTCACGGCCTTGCCTGCCTGTGCGACGCTTTCGCCATGGGTCGCGGCTTCCTTCGCGGCGCTGTCGATCTCGGCGCTGCTGGTGCTGACGGAGACGATGAACTGCGAGGCGGATGCGGCGTTCTGCGCGATCTCGCCGGTGACTTCGTTCTGCTCCGCGACTGCGCCATTCACATGCGCGAACACCGGCCTGATGGCGTCGATCGCTGCGGTGATCCGGTGCACGGCGTCGAACGATGTCGCCGCGTCCTGTTGCAGGGCGTCGATCTTCTGCTTGATCTCCTCGGTCGCGTTCTGGGTCTGCACCGCGAGCGCCTTCACCTCGGAAGCAACCACCGCGAACCCGCGACCGGCAGAGCCCGCGCGCGCCGCCTCGATGGTGGAGTTCAGCGCCAGCAGTGTGGTCTGCTTGGCGATCGTGGCGATCAAGTTGACCACATTGCCGATGGCTGCGGAGGACTCGCGCAAGCGCTCCACATTCAGGCTGGCTTCGCGCGCCGCATCGCTGGCTTCATCCGCAAGCTTGCTGGCATCGCGCACCTGCGCGCCGATGCCGTGGGCGGACTGGGTGAATTTCTCGGCGGCCTGCGAAAAGGTCTCGGCGGTGGCTTGCGCGCCGCTGGTGCGATCGGCGAGGGCGTCGGCGCGATTGCGGATGGCGGACAGGGTGGTCGCGGTGGATTGCGCCCCGCTCGCAACAGAGGTCGCGGCGCGTTCGAGCTGGCGGACCATGGCCACGAGTTCGAGCTGAAGCAATTCGAGGATTTCGCGAGCCGAATCATGGTCGGCCGTGGGAGGGATATCCGGCGCCGCGGCGGCCGGGACATCTGGAACACCACCCGGCGCCACCTGTTCTGGCTGCCGCTTCCGAAAAAGAACGAACGCCATGAGATATCTCTGAAATGGGGGAGATCGGCGGCAAGTGTCTCACCCCGGCGTGAAGTCATGGTTAACTTCTACCTGCGGTATGGGTCTCTTTCCCTATCTCCGTACCGGAATTGGCCGCTTGCGCCTTTAATTTTGGCCGTTCCCGGCCTATAACGCCGCCCCGCCGCGCTTTTGCACCAAAAAGTCCGGCAATCACCGAATCGCAGACATTTCGAGAGACGCCGATGGCCGGACATTCCCAATTCAAGAACATCATGCACCGCAAAGGCAAACAGGACGCCATGCGGTCCAAGGTGTTCGGCAAGCTGGCCCGCGAAATCACGGTCGCGGCCAAGCTGGGGACTCCGGATCCGGCGATGAACCCTCGCCTGCGGCTGGCAATCACGGCAGCCCGCGCGGAAAACATGCCGAAGGACAACATCGAGCGCGCGATCAAGAAGGCGATCGGAAGCGAGGGCGAGAACTACGATGAAATCCGCTACGAGGGTTACGGCCCCGGCGGCGTGGCGGTGATCGTCGAGGCGCTGACCGATAACCGCAACCGCGCCGCTTCCGACATCCGCTCCTACTTCACCAAGTCCGGCGGCAATCTCGGCGAAACCGGCTCGGTCTCCTTCATGTTCGATCGCGTCGGCGTGATCGAATACGACGCGGGCAAGGCCGATGCCGATTCCATGCTGGAAGCCGCCATTGACGCCGGTGCTGACGACGTCGTGTCGTCCGAGGACGGACATGAAATCTTCACCGCGCAGGATTCATTGCGCGATGCCGCCAAGGCGCTGGAAGCCAAATTCGGAGAGGCTCGCAAGGCCGCGCTGATCTGGAAGCCGCAGAACACCATCACGGTGGATGACGAGACCGGCGAGAAGCTGTTCAAGCTGCTCGACCTGCTCAACGAGCACGACGACGTTCAAAACGTCTATGCGAATTTCGAGGTATCCGACGCCCTCGCCGCCAAGATGAATGCCTGACCATGAATTAATCCCGCCTCGCGCGGGATTTTTCTTGACGGTTCTGCGCGGAAAGATCATCTGACCAGCGGGCGCGGCTGTTCTGACAGTTGCGGCCGTCTCATCGGAAACAACCAGCTATGCCAAGCGACAGTCCAGGTACTTTGCCAGGGATTCTGCCACGTACTTTGCCGACAGCGGTCCGAGTGGTCTGAGCTTTTAAGGCTCACCGCCCCTGCCGTTGCCGGCAGATCCGGAAGGTGAGCTATGACGGATACAAACGCAGCGCGTGAAGG
>Ga0066256_1002988_pt1 | contig 17162 bp, 16 predicted proteins | sample ThiBio_1000_biof_FD_87107 | JGI IMG/M metagenome (GOLD analysis project Ga0066256, IMG submission 87107) | Wastewater bioreactor microbial communities from Cape Town, South Africa - Thiocy_expt_1000_biof (version 2) | ecosystem: Engineered > Bioreactor > Thiocyanate-remediating >...
ACTTCAATTCCTCCGTTTGCAACCAATGCCAGCTTTTTAAATTCAGATGTTTCATCTGTGGCAAGAGGCTTTTTGCTTCGCCTGAAAAATAAAATTGATGGACGACTGAATGCCTTTACCGATGTACGCACGCAAATGCATTTGCAGGATGTGTCGGACAGGATTAAGCAGGCGTTGGATTTGAAATAAGCCTACCACCGATCAATGGCCCGTGGATCAATTCGCGGGCGATTGATTTTATACAACTACAAGTTCATAAAAATCTTCTGCCACAAGATATTTATTGGCAGTTTCCTGCAAATCCTGCGGTGTTATTTTTTTAATATTTTGAATGGTGCGGTTAAAGAAATCATCAGAAAGCCCGTTCAGAATAATATTTTTCCAGCGGGCCAAAATATGGAAAGGCCCGTCGAGGTCGCCCAGAATGGATCCCATCATAAAATTTTTCACCAGCGATAATTCTTCTTCATCCACGGGTTCTTCGCGCAGCAATTTCATTTCGTTATAAATTTCCTGTATGGTGGCCTCGCCCACATCGCGGCCTGCCTCGGTGGTAATCATCCAGCCATTGTTGTGAATATTGTTCATAAGGTAGCTGTGTATGCCGTAAGTATAACCTTTTTCTTCGCGAATATTGGCCATTAGCCTGCTGCCGAAAAAACCGCCAAATAAAACATTCAGCACCTGGGCATTTAAAAAGTCGGGGTGGTGCCTGTTGCCGAAAGGCCTTGCCAGGCGGATGCTTCCCTGTGAACCCTTTTCTTCATTGACAACACGATGCTTTTTTTCAGCCGAGGGTTGAATAGCATAATTTTGAAGCGTGGTTTTTCTGTTTTCAAGATCGCCAAAATAGTTTTCAAGTAATTCGTAAATATTTGCCGGTAATTTTCCCGCAACAAAAATTTTGAAAGTTCCCTGTTTGTAATATTGATTGTAAAAAAAAGTCAGGTCTTCGCGGGTAAGCGCATCAAAATCTTCATGCCTGCTAAAGCGCCCGTAAGGATGCGTTTCGCCAAATAAATAAGTGTCAATTAACCGGCCGGCCACAAAATTGCTTTTCTTTAAGTTAATGTCAAGTTTCTGTTTCATGTTTTGAACAGCAATTTCCATTTCTGCCTCCGGAATTGTGGAATCAGTTAGTATTTCCCTCACTACCGGCAACAGCTCGTTGACGTGTTTTGAAAGGCAGTGCAAAGAGATCAATGCCGTTTCTGAATGAGAATTTAGGTTCAGATAAGAGCCATAGTATTCAAAGTGCTCGTTGATGTCAAATGCTGATTTTTTAGAGGTGCCATTCTTTAGGAGGCTGTTGCTTACCGCGGCCTGCAGGTTTTTTTCTTCGTACCAGTTGCCCGCGTCAAATACCCACTCCACCAGCATCACGTCTTCGGTTCCCGCGTCAACGGCATACACTTCTACTCCGTTCTTTAAAGTGTATTTTTGATAGGGTTGTAACTGCAGATTAAAATCAACCGCATCAACAATTGGCGGCGCTATATTTCTATTGAGCATTAGTTTAAAAAAATTATTGGGCAAATATATCTAAATGCGGGCGAAGAATAAGTTTTGAAACGTTCGTCACAAAAAAAACGGGGTTCATCACATTTTTAAGAATAACCGCTACCGCGATGATAATATTGCATAAAATATTTTGGTATGAATAACAATACAACAGCTTTCCTTCGCAAGAAACCCTGGACTTCTGCAATAGCGCTTTGGACAATCATTTTACTGCTTTTATTGGCGAACGGCGTTGACCCCTTTGGGCTGATCGTTTGGATACTCATCGTTCCGTATACAGTTTTGATCGTATTGATCCATTATTTCTACCTGATCCCTTTTTCGCCAAACCAAAAATTCTGGTCAAAGAAATACCTGTATAATTTATTGCCGGTACTGCTAACCCTGAGCCTGATTATAGCATTGTTAATTAAAACATTTTGGCCCACAGGAACCGAGATTTTCCCTGCTTTTATATTTACTTTTTGTTATTCACTGTTTGTTGCTGTTCCTATTGCGTGGTACGTGTATAAAAATGACAATGATAAGATTTTTCTTTTATCGCAATTAGGCACTTCGCAGGCGAACTTAACGCTATTGCGCTCTCAAATCAATCCCCATTTTCTTTTTAATACGCTGAACAGCCTTTACGGGACAGCTTTGCAGGAGAACGCGGAAAAGACGAGTGAAGGTATTCAGAAATTGGGTGACATGATGCGCTTTATGTTGTATGAAAACAACCAAAACACAATTTCGCTTGCAAGGGAAATCAATTATCTCAAAAACTATATTGACCTGCAAAAACTTCGCATAGCTAATAGCCCGCAAATTGCTATTGATACGCAAATTGATGAGTCTTTTGACAATCTTCAGATTGCCCCGATGCTGCTGATTCCTTTTGTGGAGAATGCCTTTAAACATGGTATCAGTTTCAATGAGCCATCGTTTATAAAAATAAATCTGCAAATATTGAACAATCGTTTATTGTACAGTGTGAACAATAGTGTGCATCCTAAAAATCAGAGCGATCCGGAAAATGAAGTTGGCGGGGTCGGGCTTGAAAATGTAAAACAAAGACTGGGTTTGTTATACCCCGGAAAACACGAGCTTGTAATTAGGGAAAATCATAAAGAATATTTTGTGCATTTAACACTTACTTTGTAGAAATGGATTTGAAATGACAGCCATTGCCATAGATGACGAACCCATCGCGCTGGAGGTGATCAAAAGCCTTGCTTCCAAAGTTTCTTTCTTAGAGCTGAAAGCCACCTTTACCAATGCTTTTGAGGGGGTTGAATATTTGCAGAAAAATAAAACCGATGTTCTGTTCCTGGATATTAAGATGCCGGACATCAGCGGGATAGAAGTGTCAAGATCACTTCAAAATCCCCCGATGATCATTTTTACAACAGCTTATAGCGAGCATGCTGTTGAAGGGTTTGAACTGGACGCGGTTGACTATTTACTAAAACCCTTTTCGTTACAGCGATTTTTAAAAGCCTGTACCAAAGCTCATGAACTATTCCTGCTAAAGAATGAGAGCAGAAAAGAGAAAGATTTTATTTTTTTAAAAGATGGTTACGGTCAGGTAAAAGTAATGATTGATGAAATTTTATACATTGAGTCAGCGGGAAATTATCAGAACGTTTTTCTTTCATCCGGTAAAGTGGTGACGCGGCTTACCATTAGTGAAATGCTTGAATTACTCCCTGCAGAAAATTTTGTACGCATTCATCGCAGCTATATTGTTGCCCGCCAAAAAGTTCTGAAATATAATAAGCATTCAGTTTTTATCGGCGATGAAGAACTTCCCATCGGGATGAGTTATGAGTTTGGTTAAATATTGGCAACCGTTGTTCCCAAATCAGTTTTTTGCATGATAATATAAGGTGCTGCTGTTTTCTTCCCTAAAAATTTTTTGTGCGGTAGTTTTAATATCATCGACAGTTACCGCTTCATATTTATCAAACTCGCTGTTCATTAAATTAGCATCACCTAACAATTCGTAATAAGCGAGGCTGTTAGCGCGGTTAAGCAGGCTCATATCTTCAAAGGCCATGATGCTCTCCGTTTTGTTTTTTACTTTTTCAAGTTCAATATTCAGGATGGGTTCTTCCTTCAGGTAACTGAGAATTTTTTCAATCTCCCGCTCGGCATCTTCCATCTTCACACCTTTTACCAGTTTTCCTTCAATACAAATAATACCGGGATCAATACTGCCCAGGTGATAGCAGCCAATGTGAACAAATAGTTGCAGTTCCTTCACCAGTTTCTGGTACAAACGGGATGATTCGCCCCCGCCTAAAATATTTGTGATCAAGTAGCTCGTATAATAATCGCCGGCAGTGCGGCTTCCAATATGCCAGCACTTGTAAAACGCGTCCAGCGGTACATCTGCGGTTACGCTCTGCTTGCGTGGAGCCGTTTGCTGAGGCTCCTGCCGGTAAACATGTTGTAAATTTTCGCCGGTGGCAATATCACCAAACCATTTTTCAGCAAGTTTTTTTATTTCACTCGTCTCCACGTTGCCCGCCACTACCATTATGGCGTTACTAGGCCGGTAATATTTAAAAAAGAAATTTTTCACATCCTGCAACCGGGCATTTTCAATATGTGAAAGTTCTTTACCAATTGTCATCCAACGGTAGGGATGCTGTGTGTACGCCAGTTCGCGCAACTTGAACCAAACATCGCCATAAGGTTTGTCAATATAATGTTCTTTAAATTCTTCGCACACCACTTTGCGCTGCACTTCAAGGCTTTTTTCGTCAAATGCCAGCGAAAGCATGCGGTCGCTTTCGAGCCAGAAAGCGGTTTCAAGATTCTCTTTTGGAATTTGAATATAATAATTGGTAAGTTCGTTGGTTGTGTAAGCGTTGTTTTCGCCGCCGGCCATTTGCAAAGGCTCGTCATAATCGGGGATGTTTACCGAACCGCCAAACATCAAATGTTCAAAAAGGTGCGCAAAGCCAGTCTGCTCAGGGTTTTCATCGCGGGCGCCAACATTGTACAAAATATTTAATACCACTGTTGGGGTTGATGTGTCTTTATGAACGATAACCCGCAGGCCGTTATCCAGCGTAAATTTTTCGAAATCAATCATTCGGCGAATATAAGAGGATTTGTGATTTTTGAACTGTATGGCTGTTTTAAATATTCAATTGCTGCAATTGAATAGGCAGGGCAGCGCTGATGCACTGTGTTCGTCAGTTTGTAAAATAATAAAGCTGTAAATCTACCAATCAGGGTTTAGATAACAACCTGTCGAGCTCTGCAATTGATTTTTCGCGCAGCCGCTCCATGTTGGCGCCTTTTGGGTCCCAGTTGAGTTCGTTGGCGAAATCAGCATCGGAAGGTTTAAAGAATCTGAAAAAATGGTGCCCCGCGGTATGGTACACAAATGCGGGCATTCTTACTGAAGCAGAAAGCTTTTCGCCATTTTGCCCGAAGATTCTGAAATTATAATTTCCCAGCCCGTTTACCGGCACCTGCGGCAGCCCGCCGATCGTGTCGTAACGAATTTCAACATCTCCCGGCGGCGCCGTGGAATCTTTGATCAGTTCAACAAAATACCAGCCGGTGTCCTGTGCATTGATGTAAACATCAATATTGCCTTTGGGTTTCACAAGTGAGTTGCAGGAAATCAAAGCAATGCCGAAAATCACAGATATGTATGCCCGTAAAAACTTCATTTATTAGTATTTAAGTTTTGAAGGGTTTTGTTTCATACCCCAAAAAAGTAGGAGTTCAATTTTCATTGATTCCGTTTTGTAGTGGTGGGTTGGTTGTGTATGGTTATCTAAAATGCCAATTCTTACATTCTTTCTTTTCGTGGAAGGGCGGCACATTTCGGGGTGCAGCTTCAGCATCGAAATCATTTCATAAGTGCGGTTAACGAATTTCTCTATCTCTTTGCTCGTCCATTCTTTTAGTAAGTAGTCAATAATTTTTTGAAAACTTATTTTTGCAGAATCCGTCCAGAAAATTTCATTTATGGTTTCTTCAGCCATTTTTTAAACTTTTTCACTACCATGTCGTTCGGCGTTAGTTTACCATCCCTCATTTCTGCAATAGCAATATCAATAGCCTGTTGCTGCTCTTGGCTGATTTCATCCCACCAGTCGTCTTGTTCTTCTGCAAAAGTTTTTACGACGGTCAGTACCGTTTTTTTTGTCGTGCGTTTAACAGGGATAAATACTTATTTATTTCCTGATCTATTGAAATGGCTGTATTCATTTAACAAATTTATCTTTAAAAATAAACTTTAAACTGCAAACTTTTAAACTTTCCTTTATTTTGCAGCTATGGCTGATTATCTGAATATTGAATCTTTTTTGCAACCTGTAAACATCAGGGAAATTGCAGGCGATGATACTTATAACGCTGACCAGGTGGGCGCAAAAATACACCTGCATGATGAGGCTTTGCCCGACGTTTCTGCGGCTGACATTGTAGTGGTGGGTTGCGGCGAGCAGCGCGGCAACGGAATTTTAGGGCCTGAAACTAATGCGCCGGATGTTATTCGAAAACATTTTTACGGTTTGTATTTCTGGCATGAAGGAATCGCAATCGCCGACCTCGGAAATATTAAACAGGGCGCCGGTTTAAGTGATACGATTGCCGCGCTGAGAACCGTTACAGAGGAGTTGACTGCCCTTAATAAAACGGTAATTATTCTGGGCGGCTCGCATGATATTACGCTGGCACAATATGAAGCCTGCAAGAATCAAAAAAAATTAATTGAAGCAACAGTTGTTGATGCTAAAATTGATCTCGATATGGAATCGCCGTTTGCAGCCGATAATTTTTTGATGCAAATGTTTACCAACGATCCAAATTATTTAAAACATTATAATCATGTAGGCTTTCAAAGCTATTTGGTTCACCCGGGCATGTTGCAAACACTTGATAAATTGAAATTTGATTTTTATCGCGTGGGTCACGTAAAAGATAGTATTGAAGAAGTGGAACCCGGCATCCGCAGCAGCAGTTTGTTTTCATTTGATATCAATGCCATTGCAAATGCTTATGCCCCCGCAAATAAACTTACCCCAAATGGTTTTACGGGCGAAGAAGCTTGTGTGCTAATGCAATATGCCGGCATGAGCACCAGTGTAAACACCATCGGAATTTACGGGTACAATCCGCAATACGATGTGGATGAACTCACCGCAAAACAAATAAGCCACATGCTTTGGTACGCCATTGACGGGCATCACAGAAAAAGAAATGAATCAGCGTTGGAGGACCGGGATAGTTTTAATGAATTTCAAATGATTTTTTCCGAGGTGGAAACCGTTTTTTTGCAAAGCAAAAAAACCGGCCGCTGGTGGATGCAAATGCCCGCCAAGCGTTTCATTCCCTGTAGTTACAAAGACTATCTTACAGCCGCCAGCGACGAAATCCCGAACCGCTGGTTTCGGGCGCAACAGCGCGATACGATGCCGCTTTAATGATTTTTAGGGTGCCGGCTGTTGTGCTTCTATGAGCTGAACTTGCGACGCTCCGTTCATCGTCCCGCTCATTGAAAACCGTTTTAAAAATGATGTAAACTTAATATCGCCCTCGGGGAATCGTTAAATAAATTACGCATTTTGCGTTGCTAAAACTTCAACCTTACGATTATTCAATTATTATGGAAAGAAGAAATTTTCTAAAAAGTTCGTCACTGGCTCTTGTGGGAGCAGGCCTGTTTAAATCGGCATCTGCAGAAGCCATCATCGCAAACCAGCCCTCTGCCAACGGCACTGCTAAAAATATTATTTTTTTGGTAAGCGATGGAATGAGCGTTGGCACCTTAACAATGGCCAATCTTTTTTTACAAAGAAAAGAAGGCCGAAACAGTCACTGGATGCAGTTATATAATGACAACCTGGTGCGCCGTGCGTTGATGGATACCGCTTCGGCAAGTTCTCTCGTTACAGATTCAGCAGCCGCCAGCTCTTCCTGGGGAGGTGGCGTTCGTGTTAAAAACGGCTCGCTGAATGTAAATGCCGATGGCAGTTTTAACAAACCGATCCTTCAAAAATTTAAAGCGGCAGGCAAATCCGTAGGATGTGTAACCTCGGTACCTGTTGCGCACGCAACGCCTGCTGGTTTTTGTGTGAATAACAATAAGCGCGGCGACATGCAACAGATCGCTGCCGATTATTTAAAGCTTCGCTTTGATGTAATGATGGGTGGCGGCACCGAACTTTTTTCGGCTAACAAGCGGGCGGATAAAAGAGATCTTTTTAAAGAATTTGTTGATGCAGGTTTTACTGTTGTGCAAAACCGCAATCAAATGCTCAATATTAAAAGTGTTAATACAAAACCTGTGCTCGGCATTTTCAACACCACCAGTATTCCTTACGCGCTCGACAGGGAGAATGATGCAGAGCTGAAAGAGAGAACGCCAACCCTGGCAGAAATGAGCAAAGCCGCTATCAGCCATCTAAGTAAGAATAAAAAAGGGTTTGTATTGCAAATTGAAGGTGGCAAAGTGGATTGGGCTGCCCATGCCAATGATGCCGGCGCGCTAGTTTATGATCAGGTTGCTTTTGATGACGCCATTAAGGTGGCGATGGATTTCGCGAAAACCAACAAGGATACGCTGGTTATCATAACTACTGACCACGGTAATGCAAATCCCGGCCTGTTTTACGGTGCAAATGCCGACAAGAATTTTGAGCGCCTGCAAAATTTCAAACACACCAACGATTGGGTGCTAATGGGCATCAACCGCAATTTTAGCGTGGCACAGGTAATTGAGCGGCTTGAAGCGGCTCAGGGTTACGCCATCAATAACGAAGAAGCAAAAGAGATACTCTCTCATTATAACAAGCTTGACGAAAGCGGTGTTTACAACTCTTATAAACTTCCATTCAATGCATTAGCAAATATTCAGCAAAAATATATTTCGGTTGGCTGGGGCTCAATGGACCACACAGGCGACCATGTTGAACTCGAGATGTACGGCCCCGGTAGCACCATGCTAAAGCCTTTTGTGAAAAATTATGAACTGCATAATTTTATGCTGAATGCGGCTGGTGTGAAGGTGTAAATGATAGCCCGTTCGCGTGAGTGCCAAAAAGTTTTGCAAAAAGCCCGCTGTTTAAAACGGCGGGTTTTGTATTTTTGCCAATTCTTATGGCAACAATCGGCAACATACAATTACCTGAATTTCCCTTACTACTTGCACCCATGGAGGATGTAAGCGATCCGCCTTTTCGTGCTGTGTGCAAGGATAACGGCGCTGACCTGATGTACACGGAATTTATCAGCAGCGAAGGCCTGATCCGCGACGCGATAAAAAGCCGCCGTAAGCTGGATATTTTTGATTACGAACGACCCATCGGCATACAAATCTTTGGCGGCGACGAAGAAAGCCTTGCACTGGCAGCAAAAATTGTAGATGTAACACAGCCGGATCTGCTCGATATTAATTTTGGTTGCCCGGTAAAAAAAGTGGCATTAAAAGGGGCGGGCGCCGGGGTTTTGCGTGATGTTGACCTGATGGTACGATTAACCGAAGCCGTTGTGAAATCTACTTCTTTGCCGGTTACCGTTAAAACCCGTCTCGGTTGGGATACCAATTCCCTTAATATCGAAGAAGTGGCTGAGCGTTTACAGGATGTTGGCATTAAAGCGTTAGCCATTCATGGCCGCACACGCATGCAAATGTACAAAGGCGAGGCTGACTGGACCTTGATCGGGAAAGTGAAAAATAACCCTCGCATTACCATTCCTATTTTCGGTAATGGCGATATTGACAGCCCGCAAAAGGCAATGGAATATAAAAGCCGTTACGGTGTGGATGGCATTATGATTGGCCGCGCGGCGATCGGTTATCCATGGATATTCAGGGAGATTAAACATTATTTTGAAACGGGTGAAATGTTGGAGCCACCTACCGTTGATGAACGCGTGGCTGTGGTTCGCAAGCATCTGAAAAAAAGTATTGAATGGAAAGGCACCTTTGTTGGAATTAACGAAATGCGCAGGCATTACGCCAATTATTTAAAAGGATTGCCCAATATTAAAGAGTTCCGCAGCAGGTTGGTGACCATTAATACAGAAGAAGAAATTAACGCTGTACTGGATGAGGTGATCGCTCGTTATTCAGGTTATGAAATTGCACACGCTCCAATAGAACTGATAGATTATCATCAGAAGTGCCCGGTGGAATGATGAAAATTCTGTGTAAATTTGAAATCATAAATTTATAAAATGAAAGATGTAAACCCACAATATACATTTGATCATGCCGGAAACCCCGTAGGCGTTTTTTTGCCTATTGAGGAATGGAACCAAATTAGTGAAAACCTGAAATTTGAATTGCCCGATTGGCAAAAGACGCTGATTGATGAGCGTTTGCAACAATTTAAAAAAAATCCGCATGACATTTTGGACTTTGATTTAATTGCTGCCGAACTTGACAATGACGAATTATAAATTAAAAATCCTGCCTTCTGCCAAAAAAGACTGGCAGGAAGCAAGAATCCGGTACAAGCAACAAAACTCCAATTTATCTTCACGGTTTAATGAGCAAATAAAAGCTACCGCTATTCAAATTTGTCAACTTCCTTTTTCTCATGCGGTCAGTATAAAAATGTGCGAATTGCAAATACTCGGATTTTCCCGTATGCAGTTCATTATTTAGTTGAAGAAGAAACAATTATTATCATTGCCATTCATCATACAGCTATAAATCCTGCAAAATGGAAAGCTCGATTACGTTCTTAATATGTTATCCATCTACAAAAAACTACTTTCCCAATACAATTTCAAAGCACAACAGTTGAAGAAAAGCCTTAACTGGCTTAGCTTTTCAAGGCTTTTGTTTTTTGGGTTGTTTCTTTTTCTCGGTTACCGATCCACGCAAACCGGCCATTCGCTTTTTATCATAGGCACAATTTTATCTCTGGCAGCTTTTTTTATTGTGTTAAAATGGTACAGCCGGCTTGAGCGAAAAGTGATTTATTACAAAGCGCTTGCAAAGTTCAATTCTAACGAAATAGAGTTTTTAGAAACCAACCGTTCTCCTTATTCAAATGGCAAAGAGTATGAAGACCCGCACCATCCTTACTCTTACGATCTTGATATTTTTGGCGAAGGAGGATTGTTTTCTTACCTGAACCGTTGTTCTACTTCGTTCGGAAAAGAATCGCTGGCGCAGGGGCTGTTGCATCCCGATATAAAAAATATTGAGCAAAGGCAGGAGGCGATTGCGGAATTAAAAGAAAAAGTTGATTTCAGGCAGCAGCTTTTTGCTCAGGGCAGCCTTCACGAAAGTAAAGCGAGCGATCTGAAAAAACTAATGCTCTGGACACAGTCAAAAGGTACTTCAATCAATACAGTGCTTTATTATGTGTTGATGATCTTTCCCGCAATCACCATCGGAAGCCTTGTTTACCATTTCGCAACGGATTCAGATATTGCGTTCAGGATATTTTATCTTTCATTTATCCTCAATCTTTTTATCGCGTTTTCGTTTGCGAAGAAAATAACTTCACAACTTTCAGTTTCTACATCTGTTACCAAAATTTTGCAAAGCTACAAAGAACAACTACGGTTGATGGAGAACGAAAACTTCAATTCGCAGTTGTTGCAACAATTTCAGCATCATCTGAAAAGCGAAGGCCAAACAGCATCAGTTCTTTTAGGCAAATTGGCGTCATTGTTTGAATACTTAGAGACGATCATCAATCTTTTGGTCAGTGTTTTGCTGAACGGGTTATTCCTGTTTCATATTCACATTCTTTATAACCTTGGTAACTGGAAAAAACGTCATGCATTAAAGATTAAAAACTGGCTGCAGTTGATTGGCGAGGTGGAAGCGCTGAACAGTTTTGCAAATCTGTACTACAACAATCCTGATTTTTGCATACCAGCAGTTACACAGGAGCCTTCCCTAAAAGGGAAACAATTGGGTCATGTTTTACTGCGGCCTGAAAAACGGATATGTAATGATGTATCCTTTAATGAGCAGCGGTTTGTGATTTTGACAGGGTCGAACATGAGTGGCAAAAGCACTTTTCTCCGAACGCTGGGAATCAACCTGGTATTGGCGCGTTCAGGCTCTGTTGTATGTGCAAAAGAATTTTCTTTTTATCCTTTTGATGTTTTTGTGAGTATGCGCATTACCGATTCGTTGCAGGACAGTGAATCATTTTTCTATGCAGAATTAAAGCGTTTGCAACAGATCATTCAGTACTTGCAGTCCGGCAATATCACTTTTGTGATTTTGGATGAAATCCTGCGTGGCACCAACAGCAACGACAAGCGTAATGGCACCATCGGCCTGATTAAAAAGCTGGCAAATGAAAATACATTCGGCATTATTGCTACGCACGATGTGGTGGTGGCAGAACTCATAAAAGAATACCCCGGCTACATCGCCAATAAGGCTTTTGAATCGCAGATCATTAATGATGAATTATTATTCGATTACAAGCTGAAAGATGGCGTCTGTACTACGCTTAGTGCATCTTACCTGATGAAAAAGATGGGAGTGATTGAATAGCCTAAGCCCGTTAAAGTTATTCATGCTCAATTCTGACTCTCCGAAGGTGAGGATATATAATGTTATTTAAGTTTTGGACACTTTGCCTTTTTATATCACCCCGGAATAAAATAGTACCATGCCTAACTCTACAAAACTTAAACCTCACCGGTATTTTTAGTTGAAGTTTACGTAACCACCAATGACGCCCGAATTTCGCTCTGCGTAGAATTGTAAACTTGCCTCTGAAGAATTCCTGCGGGGGCTGTTCTCCCTTATCTTTGCAACCATCACAATTATTTATAATGAGCGACCTGAAGATATATAACTCTCTCAGCAGACAAAAGGAAGTTTTTGAACCAATTACGCCGGGCAACGTGGGCATGTACGTGTGCGGGCCTACCGTTTACAGCGATGTGCATCTCGGCAACTGCCGTACCTTCATTTCGTTTGATATTATTTATCGTTACCTGAAATATTTGGGCAACAATGTTCGGTATGTGCGAAACATCACCGATGCCGGCCACCTTGAAGGCGACAGGGATGAGGGAGATGATAAATTTTCGAAGAAAGCAAAACTGGAACAAATTGAGCCGATGGAAATTGTACAGCGGTACACTTTGGGTTTTCACGAAGTGATGCAGTTGTTCAATAACCTGCCTCCTTCAATTGAACCAACTGCCACCGGCCATATTCTTGAGCAAATTGAAATGGCAAAAACGATTATTGAGAAGGGTTATGCTTATGTGGTGGATGGTACGGTTTATTTTGATGTTGAAAAATATGACCGTGAAAAGCCTTACGGTATTTTAACCAATCGCAAGCTGGAAGACCTTTTGGAAGGAACCAGGGAATTGGGCGGGCAGGATGAAAAAAAAGGCCGGCTTGATTTCGCATTGTGGATTAAGGCAAAACCCGAACACCTTATGCAGTGGCCAAGCCCCTGGGGAATGGGTTTTCCCGGCTGGCACATCGAGTGTTCGGCCATGAGCAAAAAATACCTTGGTAAGCAGTTTGACATTCATGGCGGTGGCATGGATTTAGCCGCCACTCATCACACCAACGAAATTGCCCAAAGCCAGGCATGTTATAATGTAAATCCCGCAAAAATCTGGATGCACACCAACATGCTTACCGTGAACGGAACAAGAATGAGCAAGAGCCTGGGCAACGGGTTTTTACCGCATGAATTGTTTACGGGGAATCATCCGCTGCTTGAAAAGCCCTACCACCCAATGGCTGTGCGGTTTTTCATGTTGCAAACGCATTACCGAAGCACACTCGATTTCAGTAATGAAGCTTTGCAGGCTTCGGAAAAGGGCCTGAAAAGGCTTTGGGAAGCTTTTGAAAATTTGTATAAGATTGAAAATGCAGCAAATGCTACTGCAGCAGATTTAGAATTGGTGCCGGTCATTAACGGATTAAAAGATAAGACGATTCCCGCTGATGCTATCTCCACAGGTACTTTTGAAATGCTTCGTTCAAAAATGAAAATATTTCTTGAAGATGTATTTGGCCTTAAATCTGCAACTGAAGCTGATAATGAAAAGCTCAGGGATGTGATGAATTTACTGATCGATATTCGTAAAGAAGCCCGTGGTAAAAAGGACTTTGTTACTTCTGATAAAATCCGTAACCAACTAACCCAAATTGGTATTTCTTTAAAAGATGAAAAAGACGGCTCCGTTAGCTGGGCGGTTAATTAGTTCGCGGGTTAACGGGTTGTCTGGGAATTTTACCTTTTCAACCCGTTCACCTGCCAACCCGTAAACTTAAATGAAGTGTTCAAACTCTGGGCAACAATAAAAAAAGATGCACTGATCCTGTTGAGGGATAAAGTGGGGCTTGCGTTGATGTTTGTGATGCCCATCATTCTCGCCATTGTTATTGCCTCGGTTCAAAACAGCACCTACGAGCTGGTGAATGATAAAAAAGTTCCCCTGCTCATTTTAAATAAAGACACCGCCGGGCCTTCAAAAGTACTGGAGCAGACTTTAGAAAAAGGCGGAATGTTTATTTTAAAAAAAGTGCCTTCGGCAGAATCCGATTCGGCGCTCAAACTTCGCCTTCAAAACAAAGAGGCGCTGCTGGCGATGGTGATTCCTGAAAATTACTCGCAGGATGTACTCTTAAAATCACAAAATGTTTCGGACCAGGCGTTGACGGTCATGTCTGTAACCGGTGAGGATTCGGCCACTTCCGATGAAGAGAAGATTAAAGCTTCGCCAATCACGGTTTACTACCACCCGATTTTGCAACCATCTTTCAGACAGGGCATTGACGGAGCTTTGGGAAGCGTGTTGCAAATCGTTCAAAGCAAGTACATCGTAAGGCAACTATACAGTGGCATCAACGATAATGCAACAATCCCCGATTCGCTGGAAACGCAGATACTCACTAATCAGACACCTATTAATCAGGTTGCTGTTTCAAAAGATGAAAAGGCTCTTGTACCAAACGCAACACAGCATAATATTCCCGCATGGACGGTTTTTGCGATGTTTTTTATTGTAATTTCTTTAGGCAGTAGTATCGTGCGTGAGAAAAACAGCGGTAGCTTTTTAAGGTTGAAAACGATGCCTACGCCGTTATCACTCTCGCTAATTTCAAAACAGGTAACATATATTGCCATCACAATTTTACAGGCAATTATAATATTTGCGCTGGGTAAATGGTTTTTCCCGCTCATTGGGTTGCCCTCGTTAAATTTTCCTTCCGACAGGTTGGGTCTTTTATTGGTGATCTTTATCTGCGGATGGTGTGCCGCAAGTTTCGCCATTTTTGTAGGCGTTTTTGCCAAAACTCAGGAACAAAGCAACGGGATAGGGGCCATTTCAATCGTGCTTTTTGCAGCGATTGGCGGTCTATTAGTACCGGCTTTTGCCATGCCCCAATCTTTTCAAACCGTGATGCGGTTATCTCCCCTACATTGGTGCCTCGAAGCGTTCTACGGACTTTTTCTTGAAGGAGGCACGCTTAAAGATGTGCTTAAAAATCTTGTGCCGGTGTTTATTATAATTGCCTGTTTACAATTTGCCGCTTGGCTTGGAATGCGCCGGCAGCAATATGCCTGATAGGCTACTGATTAAACTTTTTGTATTTTTCATGATCTAAATTTTTTCATGGGTAATCAACCGGTTGGCGATGACGAACTATTGTCCCTTTTTCGTTCTGAAGCGACGAAAGAAAGGGCATTTGCGCAAATTGTAGACCGATATAAAGAAAAACTGTATTGGCATATCCGGCGGCTGGTAGTGGTACATGAAGATGCTGACGACGTACTCCAGAATACCTTCATTAAAGTTTGGAAAGGGCTCAATACTTTCAGGGAAGACAGCAGGCTTTTTACATGGTTATACCGTATTGCCACAAACGAATGTCTTACACATCTTGAAAAGCTGAAAAGAAGCCGGACCGCCAGCCTCAACAATGAAGAAAGTTATCTGGATAATAAGATACGGGCTGATGAATATTTTGATGCCGGTAAATTGGAGTGGAAACTACAGCTCGCCATTCAGTCATTGCCCGAACAGCAGCGGGTCGTGTTCAACCTGCGATATTTTGACGAAATGCCCTACAAAGAAATGAGCCAGATACTTAAGGTTACCGAAGGTTCGTTAAAAGCAAGTTATCACCACGCAGCTAAAAAAATTGAGGATTATTTACTAAATCGTTAAACTAAAAATCAAAATTCAAGTCTTAATAAAGGACATGAACGATGAAAATAACATATCTGACTACCTGAAAGATTCGCCAGAAAAGCAGTTTCGCTCGTTAAATCCGTTTACATTGCCTGAGGATTATTTTAGCGGGTTTAACTGGAATTTAATGGATAAAATATCTGATGAGGGCCATATTCCTGATATTTTACAAGAGATTTCAAAACGGACACCATATTCCTTACCCGACGGTTATTTTGATGATGCCGGACTTAAGATACAGGCATCAATTAGTCCGAAATCAGAACGTCCGGTAAGGAGTCTTAAGCATAGCTGGAGGCATCTGGCGGCGGCTGCTGCAACTTTGGGAATTATAGTACTTGCGGCTGTTCTTTTTTATAGCTACCATAACAAAGCCGGAGATTTTGCCCTTCAAAAAATAGAGAATGTTTCTACGGAGCGCTTGAACGGGTTTTTGGGTAATCCGGATAGCGTTCAAAATGGTCAGCCGGTATTAAGTATTACAAAAAGTGATTCGAAGCCGGTTGATTTTAGTCAACTTTTTAAAAAAATTTCTGACCGTGATTTAAAGAGTTTTCTGGATGAAACGGGCGGTAATGATGACGATTTTTTAATGAATTAGAAATGAGTTTTTTTAAAAGAATTTTCCTTTTTCTTGTTTTTTTTGGAGGTACTGTTGGCGCATTTTCCCAAGCCGAAAAAACTCCAAAAATGCATGATATTTTTTTGGCCTTTATTCAAAAAAAATTAGCACTAAATCCACAGGAGTCAGGCAGAATGCGGCCTCTGGTAATTCGTTACTTCAACGAAACAAGAAAAATTCATCAAAATTTTACTGACCCTTTAATTAGGGAACAACAAAAAATTGACCTAAAAATCAGGTACAGAAACCTGTTTTCGCCCATTATTGGCAAAGACCGTTCTAACCGTTTTTTTGCCGAGGAACAACTATTTCGAAAGAGGGTTCGGGAGGAATTAAGACAACGTAAAAAAGTGTAAAAAAAATAAAGTTTAAAGTTTGACATTAAAATTATTTTTTTATTAAAAAATTCCTTTATTTTTGCCTCGGTGTTTTTCATAGGTTAGCAACGGCCAGCTCTTTTTAGGGCAGGCCTTTTTTCTTTTTAGGGTTGTTTTGCCGCAATAGGTGTTAAAATTCCCCTCAGATTTTTTCCGGAATTTCAAACGGGTGCTTCACGTCATGGTAGAAAAGAAAGGTCCAGCCTTTGTTAGTTCCCTGTTCCCACCATTTTTCGCGAAGTTTATTGGCTTTCTTGCCATCGTAATCGTATTTGGCTGCAAAGCGGCGTTTCATTTGCCCTAATTGTGAGGCGTCATCTCCGCCAAAAAAAGCGATTTCATTTCCTTCTTTGACCCAAATTACCTGATGAAATTTGGAATGGGCGCCTGTCACTTCATCGTAAATGTAGCCGTCAATGTCGCCGTTATCGCCTTCCAGCAGTTGCAGCTTATCAGAATTTTTTAAAATTTCAAGGCTT
>Ga0066256_1002801_pt1 | contig 17155 bp, 6 predicted proteins | sample ThiBio_1000_biof_FD_87107 | JGI IMG/M metagenome (GOLD analysis project Ga0066256, IMG submission 87107) | Wastewater bioreactor microbial communities from Cape Town, South Africa - Thiocy_expt_1000_biof (version 2) | ecosystem: Engineered > Bioreactor > Thiocyanate-remediating >...
GGGGGGCGCGGGGGCGCGGGGGGGTGGTGGCGGAGGGTGGGGGGCGCGCCGCGCGGGGCGGCGGGGGGGGGGGGGCGGGGTGGGGGGGGGGGGGGGGGGGGGGGGGGGGGGGGGGGGGGGGAAATAGTGGGGGTGAGTGATGACACACACAGACACACACAACACGTGGCGCGCAACAACAAAGTGACGCACCCTCGCTACCCCACGAAAAGTTGCCCTCCTCCAGGCGCAGGGCGCGGAACTTCAGGTTGCCGCCGCGGCCGCGCACCAGGTGGATGCGCTTGTTGCCCAGCTTGGTCATGGCCGGCGCGCGGCCCGCCGCGTACTTGCGCTTCTTGTGGTGCACATTGCGGCGGCCGCCCGTCGCACGCCGCTTGTTGTCACTGCTGCGCGTGATCGCCATGGTGCCTGTTGTTGCCGGGGTGCCTGCATTATTGTTGTTTGGTGGTGGTTGTGGTGGTAGGAGTGGGTGGATTGGTGGGGAGGGTAACGGTTGGATGAGAAAGCGATCAGGAGGAGTGGGTGTGCGCATGCTGCCGCTGAAAGACTGCTGCTGCCGCCCCCGGCTGCTGCCGCCGTGGCTGCAATCTGTGGTGCTGCCGCAGTCTGTTGCATGCACTGCCTCGCTTTTTTCTCTGCCATGCGTGCCTCCCCAACTGCCGCTGGACCAGAGCAACCCCCGCGCAAGCACGCCAGCAGCCGCAGCCTCCACACCACAGCCCCTCGCTCCACTACCCCATGCTTGTCACGCCGCTGTTGACATTGCTGCCCAGGTGCCGCCGCCGCCACCACAGCTGCCTGGCCTGCTTCCCGCGCTGGTTGCAGGAGCAACGGACGGCGCCAGGCGCAGACGCAAGCCGCCATTCAACGCCGCCGCCAGCCGCACACAGCAGCAACCGCAGAGGCAAACAGCAGGAGGCAGCGGCAAGCAGCGTCACCACAACCAGCAGTCGCTTGCATGCAACTACCACTGCCTGCTGCTTGCCTTCACACGCCACTGCTGCCACCTCCACATGCCACTGCTAACACGCTCAATCTACCCGCCGGCTGGCCAGCCAACAGCACTAAGCAGCACATTGGGTCCCAGTAGCACAGCCAGCTCGCTAGCATGCCACTGACGTGAGCAAGTGCAACGAAAAGCTGTACTATGTAGTAGTAGAGAGACTAGAGACGAGTAGAGAGGAGAGGAGAGGAGAGGAGAGAGAGGGTACCACCAAGTTCACCATGTCTGCAACCCACACACACAGCGGCCGCGCTCTGCAACGCCATACACACCTCACTAGTGCGCCAACAACTGCACTGCCACGCTCCCACTGCTCCCCGTCGCCGCTAACACCCCCACGCACACCAAACACACACCCCTCTCTCTCTCTCCTCTCCCCCCGCCTGGCGTGTAAAACTCTCTCGCTCCCACTACCCACCCCATATTTTCCACCCCACCCCCCTTCTACTTCAAGAATGAAACCGGCAGATCGACTTGGAAAAAATCTCCCGAAGCCACGTACCACAAGGTGCTTGTGAGGCGTGATTTTGAGGTGGGGTCGGGGGTAGTGGGGGCAAATCCCGCGGCGGCGCGTGTGTTGGGGTGTTGCATGTGTGCTGGCTGAAGCGGGGTGTTGTGGAGCGGGAGTGGTTATTGTATCGATTGTGGAAAGCAGCAGTAGGGGACTAGTAGGAGAGGAGTAGTAGAGAGAGGAGGAGAAGAGTAGTTGCTAGTGGTGCTCCTCGTGGTGCTTTCAGCTTATTGGCGCTGTCGCTGTCTGCTGTTAGTTGCCGCGTGCCACTGGTGATCGCTGGTGCTGGTCTGGTGGTGCTGGCAGTAAAGCAAGCCAGCCGCAGGCATCAACACAGCAGCTAGTCCCAACCAATCACCAACACCATGGCGAAGGACAAGCCGTCGGCAGCGGCGGCGGCTACGCCTGCCTCACGCGGCACCAAGGCAGCGACAGCAACACCCAGTGCCGCTGCGGCCAAGACGCCAGCGCCGACGCCAGCGCCGGCCACCGCGGCCAAGACGCCCAAGGCTGCGGCCCCCGCCGCGGCACCCAAGACACCCGCTGCCGCCCCCGCCCCAGCCCCCACCCCCGCTGCCCCCGCCCCCGCCCCAACAGCCCCCACAACGCCGCTGGCGGTGCACCGGTGCCGGTTCCTGGACTACGTGCCGCGCGGCGTGACGGCGGTGGCGAGCCACCCGGGCGGCGGCGTGCACGCGGTGGTGCGCGAGGACGGCGGCGTGGCGCTGGTGCGCGGCGAGGCGTGGCAGGAGGGGTGGGTGGAGATGGTGAACTTCAGTGCCGCGGCGGCAGCGGCAGGCGGCAGCGATGCCGCCATCCAGTGCGCAGTGTGGGTGGCGGCAGACGTGACGGGCGATATCGTGGATGGCGCCGATGCGGGCGCACCACCAAAGCCCGGCACTGGGCGCACGTATGCCGGCTGCCGGCTGCTGCTGGTGACCATGGGCGGCGCGGTGCTGGAGGTGGATTGGCCCACGCTGGGTGTGCGGCGGGTGGGCTCGGTGGCGGGCGGCGCGGTGTGGACGGCGGCGGCATTTACGTTGGTGGCAGCTGACCGCGGCGTGGCGGGCGCCGTGGTGCCGCTTGCCGGCGCGCGCGGCGCTGCTGCGACTGCCGGTACCGGCGGCACGCCGCGTGTGGCGGGCACCCTGCTGGCGTTTGGCTGCGAGGACGGCGCCGTGCGCCTGTACTGGCTACCGTTCCGCCCCGCCAGCGTGCGCAGCGACGATGAGCTGTCGCTGGTCGCCTCATGCGCCGGCACAGATGGCCGCGTCCTGTCGCTGGCGTGGCACCCGCACCTCCCCATCCTGTTTGCCGGCACCGCGGCGGGCATCATCCGCGGGTGGGACATGACGCAGCCGGCGGAGCGCGCGTTTGCGGGCTCGCGGTCGAGTGACGGCGCCGACAGTGATGACGATGAGCCTGCCACCGCCGGCAGCGGAGGCGGCGGCTTGTTGACGTTTAGCGCAGGTGGCGGTGGAACTGCTGGCGGCGGCGCGGCGCTGACTGCCATCCTGGGGCGCGGCGCGCTGGCAGGGCCGCGGCCGCTGGTACGCATGGCGCTGGACACCATGGGCCGCGCTGACGCATGCGTGTGGGCGCTGGCGGTGACGCGCGACGTGGTGGTTATTGCCGGCGACGCGCGCGGCAACGTGACGGCGTGGGACGGCCGCACCGGCACGCCGGCGGTGGGCGGGCCCATTGCACGGCATGACGCTGACGTGCTGGCGGTGGCGGTGTATGAGCCGCCTGTGCTGGCGTCGCGCGCCGACTCGGTGGCCACCCTGGTGGCGCCCGTGCAGCAGCTGTACGTGGCGTCAGCGGGCGTGGACGGCAAGGTGTCCGTGGTGCGCCGGCAGCTGGCGCCCGGCGGTGGCGACGCGGCGGCGGGTGGCGAGCCGCTGCCGCCCACCGCGGGCGCTGCCGCGCGCTGGATTCCTGTTGGCAGCCACCGCGGCCACAGCCACGACGTGCGCACCGTGGCGCTGCTGCCGCTGGCTGCCACCGCAGCATCCGTGGCGTCGGCGGCACGCGCCCCTACGCCCGCGCTTGCCGCGCGCACCGCCAATGCGCGCTGGCCGCTCACCGTGCTGTCGGGCGGCGCAGATGGCTTCCTGGTAGCGCAGCAGGTGCACGCGCTGCCCAACTCGCTGGCACAGCCACGCCGTATGGCGGCGTTTGCGCTGGGCAGCGAGCGTGCACATGCCGGTTGGGCGCCCGCCGCCGGCCTGCTGCTGCACGCCACCGGCGCATCCACCGCCGCGGGCGGCGGCGCGGAGACGCCCACGCTGGACGTGTGGCGCCTGAGTGGAAGCGGGAGTAGCGGTGGCGCCGGTACGGCTGCCCCTGCAACGACGGGTGCGGTGTCCAGCAACCCCGCGCTCGTGTCGGCGCTGGCACGGCATGCAGGCACCAAGCGGCCGCGCGTGGACGGCGCTGCGGCGGCAGCGGGTGGTGTGCCACGCAGCGTGCCTGGCAGCCACGAGCACGCGGTGCGCGTGGTGGTAGATGGGCCCGGCGGCGCGGTGGCGGTTGTGGCTGCCGCTGAGGATGGCAGCTGGGCGGCATACGCCGATGTTGCTGGCGGCGTGCACCTGCTGCGCCTCCTGGCGCAGGAGGGCGACGGCGCCGATGGCGGCGTGCTGGCGCCTGTTGCAGTGCCGCTGCCGGCCGCCACCGCTGCCGCCTGCCGCGACGCCGTGGTGACGCACCTGGCATTTGCGCGCCTGCCTGGCGCTACTGGAAGTCGGCCAGCGTGGCTGCTGGTAGCGGTGGCAGGCGCGTCGCTGATTGTGACGCTGGTGACAGAGCGTGCGGCTGCAGGTGTGGCCAGCCGGGCAGCGGCCGCTGATGCGGATGCCGTGGCAGCAGAAGTGCGCGCCGCCGCCATCGTTACGTTCCTGTACACGCTGCCGGTGCCGGCGCGCATGCTGCCGCCAGATGCCGCGGCGTCCGTGGTGGCAGTGGCCGCCGCAGCGCCTATTGCGGTACCTGGTCGCGGCCCGCGGGGCGTCGCCGCAACGCCAGCTGCTGGCGCTGGCCGCGCCATTGCTGCCGCATCTACCCCCGCGTCCACTACTGCGCGTGCACGCCAGCGCTCCGTGTCGGGCGCCGGCTACGCGGCTGACGCGGGCAGTGAGGCCGGCGACGCCAGCGACAGCGACGACGGCGGCGAGGGCGGCGCAGGCGGGAAGGTGAACCGCCGCATGCGCCGCATGCTGGCACGCGGCGGCGGGGATGGCGGCGGCGCGGCGCGGGCGCCGGCGTGCTGGGCGGACCTGGAGGAGCGTGCGTCGATACCCATGGTGTCGTGCGCCGCGGTTGGGACTGGTGCGGGTGCAAGCGACGGCACCGTGCGCGTTGCGGTAGGCGTGTGGACGGGCTGCGTGCATGCGTACGCGTTGAGCCGCACCGGTGGGCGGCTGACCGCCTCGTCGGCGCGCCTGGAGTCGCCTGTGACGGCGGTGGCGGTGGTGGGCACGCGCCTGTTTGCCGCCAGCCGTAATGGCACCGTGTCGGTTATTGACGCCGACACGGGCGCTGCGACGGCACTGTCGCCCGCGCTGGCGGCGGCGTCTGCCGGTGCATGGCGCGCCGGTGCGCGGTACAACGTGCCGGGTTCCAACATGGACGGCGCGAAGGCCGCCTTTGCACGTCCGACAGCTGCCCTTCCATCAACTGCCGCCGCTGCCGCTGCCGCTGCTGCCACGACTGCTGTTGCGCCAGAAGGCATGCCGCAGTACTGGCTGGACACGCCGCTGCAGCTGGTGGTGCTGCCGCGCGACGGCGGCGCCCTGCGCCTGCTGCTGCTGGGCGTGCACAACACGATGGCGGTGCAGGTGGAGGAGGGCAGTCCCGGCGGCGGTGCGCCGGCTGTAGGTGCGCGCGTGCTGCCGGTGCGCAACCTGAACGTGGTGTCTGCCGCCGCCGTCACAGTGCCCGGCGCTGCCGCCGCCTTGGCGGTTGTGGAGCTGCCGTGGCGCACCGTCACGCGCCACCTCACGGGCGCGCTCTCCCGCAAGCGCTACGGAACATAATTGGCGCGTGGAATTTTGTGTGCGTGTATGCGGCTTCAAGTTTATTATTATTCAATGACACATTCGCTACGCCGTGATGGGCACCACGTGGCAACCCAGCACGCCGGCACCTGCCCACCGCGCGGGTGTGAGGGTGAGGTGGAGCGGCGCGCCGCCGCGCAGCACGGTGACTGGCAGTGGCTTTCCCACGCCGTCGCGCAGCGCGTCAGCAAGGGCGGAAAGTGGCGGGCGGGCGAGGTGTGAGCCCACTGACCCAAAACTAATAATCCCGTCGCCCACCGCCAACCCTGCCGCCGCCGCAGGGCTACCTGCGCTCACGCCATCCACCAGCGCAAACGGCAGGTGCGGCGGCGGCGGCGCGGCGGCGGGTGGCGAGACCTCGTCGGTGGTTTCTGCTGCCGCAACTGCTGCTGGTGCTGCTGCTGCTGATGCGGTTGCGGATGATTCAGCAGCGGCGGCGGCAGCAGTTGCACCAGCAGCAGCAGCGGGGCCACTGGTAGCGGGTGTGGTGCGCCGCAGCTGCTCGGGCGACAGCAGCAGGCGGCTGGCGGCATGCACTTCGAGCAGCGCCGCCTCCACATCGCGCTCTGCAGCGGCAAGATCGTTGCGGCCACACGCCACGTCGTGCCGCAGCGACCTCACGCGGTACAGGTCCACGCCCGCGTGTGGGTAGCCCTCGGCGTCCACCAGTGGCGTGCGCATCAGCCACTCCAGGGTCACCGGCACTGGCTTGTCGGCGGCGGTTGGCGGTCCTGGTGGGGGAGGGGCTGCTGATGATGAGGATGAGGCGGCGGCAGCAGCGGCGCCACCACCGGCCCCACCAGCCGGCGGTGGAGCCGGTGGCGTGGCAAGGCCGTCTCGGCGCGCCAGGGGCGCCATCTCTGCGGCAAGGCTGGAGGCGGCGGCGGCGAGTGCCTCGCCGACCTCCACACGCCGCGCTTGCGCCTTGGCCAGCGCCTCACGGGCGGCTGCGAGGGCCATGATTGGCGGCGATGATGGAGGTGAGGATGGTGAAGATGATGCGGGTGTGGATTCCTAGCCTCCTCTTCAGATGCTGTCACGTGTTTTCCTTGCGCCACAGGTTCACTTGTGGGCGTTGCTTACTGTAGCCCTCTCGTCGCGCTCCCTTGCCTTCTCGCTCGCCTGGCCTCGCCTCTACTAGGTTCGCCCTGTCACCGCTTCGCCTCCTGCTCGCAAGGAGTTCCGACACCGAACTGCAGGTCCGATTCTCTCCCAACGCCGAACTAGTGTCAGCTCTCCGACACCGATCTACACCCCTTCCTCCGCCAGAGCCGCCGAGCTGCTACTCCTCAAAATACCAGCCTTCCTTCTTCCTTCACCAAACCACTCCCTTCACCTCCGCTGCAGCCCACTGTTGGTACTCTCCTCCTCCTCCTCCTCTCTGCTCTCCTCCTGCTTCTCTCTGCTCTCCTACTGGTACTTAGGTCGTGTCACTGTACGCAATGAAAAAAAAATGGGGGCGGGAATTGGAAAGGACTTCCGGCTCAAACCTGCCTAAAACGCTCGCAGCACCCTATTGCAACTGCCAGGTTATTGCGCACTCGCACTGAACACTTGCTCCCACATGTGACAACCGCTCGCATTAATAACTTAACCCACTCCCGCATTAATAACAATGCGGAAGTGGGTTAACACGCCGGCGGCTAATGCGGAAGTGGGTTAAATTTAATGCGGAAGTGGGTTAAAATTTAATGCGGAAGTGGGTTAAATTTTAATCAGAATGGTGTTAACCCACTTCCGCATTAATAACAATGCGGGAGTGGGTTAACACCGCACGCGTTAATGCGGCAGTGGGTTAAGTTTAATGCGGAAGTGGGTTAAATTTTAATCAGAAACGGCTCTCTCAACGCCAGGTCCTAAAATCCATAAAATGACGCCCCCAACACCACGCATTTACACCACGCACGCGCGCGCGATTGACTCTTCATAAGTAGTTGAGCTTAGTCTGCCGAGGAGAGGGTCGAAAGCCGCCGCCGTGTATTTTAATTTTTGCGGCAAAGTCACTTTTCTCTGTTCTCCTACCCATTTTCTCTCGCTCCCTACTGCCTACTGGCCTCTCTCTTGCTGCCTACTAGGAGCTGCTAGCAGTATTAGGAGGAGGAGGAGAGCACTAGTAGTAGGAGGGTAGTAGGAGGAGAGTAGCTATCGCAGGGGGCGGCAGCAAGGGGCGGCTGGAGGAGCAGCGACGTTGGCAGGAGCCTCTGAAGCAGCCAAGGCACCGAGCGACTACCAGTACTGAAGCAACGGCTACCACCAGAGCGGCGACAAGCAGCAGTAGCCAGCAGTGGAGGAGCCACAAGCAGCAGCTTTGGTACAGTGGCGGCTGAAACAGCCGCGGTAGCTAGGATCAACAGCAGCAGCGGCTTTGGTACAGCGGCATCAAGGGACAACAAGTCAGCTAGTGGTCAACGGCTACTTGGCACCACCGCAGAGGCTGGACCAGCAGCGTTGGCAGCAGGAGGATCGTCGGCGGCGACAGTGACAGCAGCTGTCAGGCGGCAGCGGCAGGAGCCATATCGGCCTACCAGCAGCGTGAGCTTGCCGTCATTGATCCACCACCTGCCATGGATCCACCACCTGACTCTGGCGCTGCCGACGATGCCGCCGCCGCCATCGACACCGCCGCTGCTGACGCCGCCACCACCGCGGTGGACGACGCAGCGCCAGCAGCCGCCTCGCCACCCACCGCGACCACCGCCGACTTGTCAGCAATAGACGAGGAGGAGCTCGCTGCTGCCGTGTCTGCCGCCCTCGCCGCCGCCGTCGCACAACCACACCCACCCCTTGCCGCCACATTAGCACCCACCGTCCTGCCAGTGCCACCCACACTGCCGCCCCTGCTGCGCGACGCCTCCTCGTTTGTGGAGCCCGCCACGGCAGCCGGCAGCCGCGATGGCACCACGCCACCGCGGATCGCCGCCGCCACCACCGCCGCCGCCATATCAACAAATGGCTTGCCCACCTTCTCTGCCTCGTTGGATGCCTTGACTACTCCCGCCACCGCCGCCACTGGCGGTCTGTTGTCTCTGCCACTCGTCTCTGCCGCCTCTGCCGCCGCCGGACGCCCGCCGGCACTCTCCGAATCCACGCCCGTGAGTGCCGGCACCACACAACAGCTACTCGACCCGGAGGTCGTGGCAGCGGCGGCAGACGTGGACGCGCTGCTGGAGGCGGCGGCAGCGGAGCTGGCGGCAAGCGGCGTGCTGTCATCCACGTCGGTGGAAGACGACGCCGCCGCCGGCACGCGTGGCCGCCGCACCATGCTGGTGTCGTTGGCACGCGCGCTGGATGCCGCCGCAGACGCCGCCGCGGCGGCGGAGGGCGGTGATGGTGCCACACCCATCGATGGCGAGGATGCGCTGGAGGCGGCATCTGCTGCGGTGGCGGCGGTCCTGGCTGCCATCCCGCGGGCGTACGGCGTGGGAGCCACCGCATCATCAGCACCCGCCCCGGGTAGCCCACGCACGGCGGCGGTGGCGCGCGAGGCAGCGCACACGTTCATTGCACGGTGCATGGTGGCGGCGCTACGGTCGCGCGCCAGTTCGCACGCACCTACAGGCGGGTATGCAATCATGGCGGCGCGGCTGCGCGCGTGGCTGTCGCAGCTGCTGTTCCACCGGCTGGTGGCCACCGCGGGCGCGTTCCAGGGTGTGACGGCGCCCGACGCGGGCGGCGAGGCAGGCGCGACGGCGGCGGCGGAGGTGGTGGTGTGCGCCGACGCCGTGTTTATGGCAGCGGACGTGGCGGGCGCGGGCCTGCTGTCCACGGAGGGCGTGTTGCAACTGCTGCTGCCGCTTGCCGCCGCACGGCACGACGTGCACCGTGACCTGCCGCGCGGTGCGCCCACCTCTGCCCTCCCCCTCCTGCTTGCCAAGCCGCTGCTGGCGCTCGTGGTGTCGCGCAACCTGCTTGTGCGCTGCCTCCTGCCTGCCACCGCGCGCTTCCGTGGCGCCGCTGCTGATGACGCCGCCCTGCTGGCGTCACCTGGCGGGCCGGGTCCCGCACTCACGCTGTCCATGTGGCGCCAGGCGTTTGCGGTGCTGGCGGCGGGCGCTGGCTCTGCGTCCGGCACAGGTCCCGATGTCACCGGCCTCACCGCCGCCATGGACGAGTGCCGCAGCGTGCAGGGCGACGCCGCGGTCACCTGGCGCGCCGCGCTGGCGCACGCGCTGGCGGCGTACGATTGGGCGGGCGCGGCGCCGCGGTGGGCAGAGTACGTGGGCCACCCCACACACGGCCAGTTTGCGGCAGGGTGTGCCGAGGCGGCGGTGGCGGTTGTCATGGGTGCGGCGGGCTCCGCTGCGGTGGACGTCCTGGCAGCAGCAGCAGAGGCGCACCCACACCTGCTCGGCGTTGGCGGGTCTGGCGGTGGCGGTGGGGGCGGCGGCAGTGTGGCGGCGCTAGAGCGGTTGCAAGCCAAGTCGGCGGTGGCAGAGGCCGTGACGGAGGCGACGCGTGCGCGCGCGACGGTGGCACGCGCCAGCGTTGCGGTCGCGCTGATGGAGGCGGGCCTGGCGGCGCGCGGCGTGCCGCGCTGGCCGCTGGCGGTGGGCGAGGCGGCAGCGGCAGTGCACGCGGCGGCGCTGGAGGCTGCCGGTGCTGTCATCCCGACCGCCGTGGCGCGGTACGAGCGGTCGCTGGGCAACGCGCTGGCACGCGCGTCTGGTGTGCTGGCGCACGCCACCGAGCGCTCCATTGCGCCTTCCTGCCTCCTGCCAGTCCTTGACGACCTGCTGCAGGGCCTGGGGCCTGACCTCCTGCCACGCGCACCGTCTGCCACCGACCCCGCCTATTGGTCGCCGCCACGCACCACCGCCGGCAAGCTGCGTGCCGCATCCCAATCGGCGATCTCCGTCACGCCCGCCACGCCACTGCTTGGCTCGGCAGGCGGCGAGGTACCAAATGCCTTTGGTGTACTGCGTCCCGGAGGCGAGGTGATGAGCGTGCCACTGGTTACCGTGCTGCACCCCTCACCACCTACCGTCTCCGCGCCGCCGCCGCCGGTGCCGTCGCCACCCCAGGTGGTGGCGGCGGTACCTCCTGGTGAGCGTGACGACGTGCCCACCATCACCGTCTCGCTGCACGACGTGCTGGCACTGAATGCAGCATCGCCCGCGGTGGTCGTGCGCCAGCCCGCGCCCGCCGCCGCGCCAGCTGCCGCTCCCGCTTACGACGCCCCTAACGAGTCGCCCATTGCAGCCGCCGGTACGACGCCGCACGCCTACACCAGCGACGACTCACCCGCTCCCGCGGCCGTCGCCACTGCGACGTCGCCGGTGGGGCACTCGGTGACGGGTGCGCTGACGGCACACCGCGCCGCGCTGGCGGGCGAGTTTGAGGCGGCCGTTTCAGCGCTGCTGACGCGGCAGCCCGGCGCGTCGAGCCGCGAGGCGGAGGCGTTTGAGTTGGACCGGCTGCGCAACATGCGGGCACAGATTCAGGAGCTGGATGACGCGCTGGGGCGCATGGCAGATGCGTCGCCACCCGACACCACCGGCCGGTCAATCGGTCACGGCGGCGGGGGTTCTACTCTACCCGCACCGCCGCCATCAACGTCGGCGTCATCGCGGCGGCTCCTTGCCTCCCCTCCCCTGCCACCTCTGCCGCCGTTGGCCAGCCTTGCCACGCCGCCGACTGTCGGCGCTGCTGTGCCGCATCCCAAGCCGCTCAGCCCCCCGCTGCCGCCCGCCATCATGCGCGGCGGCGTGGACGCGTCGGCGCCGCACTTCATGGCGTCCACGACGTCGACGACCGCGCGGTTTGCAGACGGGCGCGACAGCAGCGGCCCGGCGTGGGAGCGCGCGCTGCGTGGGCAACGGGCCGGCGGCGGCGGCGGCGGCGGCGGCGGCAGTGGGCAGTCGGCTACACACACGCCGCCAGGCGCACATGGCGGAGGTCGCGCCGTCGTCCGGCCTGGCGGGCCAGGCCGCATGCGCGACATGGAGGCATACTCGTCAGCGGTGAGCACTGCTTCCGCTGCCCCCGCTGCCGCCGCCGCGTCGTCGGCTGCGTCGCACGCGGCGTCGCCGCCCTCCGCGCTGGCAAGCGGCGGCAGTTCCGCATTTGTGGCGCCGGGCGGCGGCGGTGGCGCGTGGCAGACATCGTCTCCCGACGCACCTGCACCTGCGGCTGCCGCCGCCGCTGCCGCTGCGCCTCCAACCCGCACTGGCGGCCCCGCCTTCACTGCCATGACAGAAGCGGCGGCGGCGCGCGTGGAGGCCGCACGGCGGTCGCGGGAGGCGGTGGCAGCGATTCGGGAGGCGGTGGACACGATTGTACCGCGACGCGGGCGGCGCGTGGAGCGCGGTGGCGGCACGGCGCCCACGTGGCGTGCGGCAGGCGCCGCCGCACCACCAGCATCAGCCGCTGGGGCGGCGCAGGTGCGTGCGCCGTCTTCGCGGCCGCGCTCCACGACGCCGTCGCAGCGCTCGGTGTCGTCGGATGCGGGGGCGCGGCGCGGCTTTCCGACCGTCCCGCCGTCGCCGCGGGTGCAAGCCTTGGCGGCATCGCGGCGAGAGGAGGCGGAGCGAGAGCGGCGGGAAGCAGTGGCACGCGAACTGGCAGCAGCGGTGGCGGTAGTCGGCGAGGCGACACGCGCACGGCGTGCTGCCGCTGTCGATCACGGCCACCAACGCAGTGCCGTCCGGCACCCCAGCCCCGCCCGCTCAGTGTCAGAGTCCTCGCGTCGCGGTGGGCACGCCGGCGGTGGTGGCGGCGGCGGTGGCGCTGGGTTGCGTGGTGCTGCCGCACGCCCCACACCTCGCGGTGGCGGCAGTACCGGTCGCAGCAGCGCGCGGAGCACCAGCCGTGGCGCACCACGGGCGGCCGCACCACATGCACCGGCCGTTGCCCCTGCACGTGCCGCCGCTCCTGCACCCGCACCGACGCCTGCGCCTGCTCCTGCGCCTGCGCCTGCGCCTGCACCTGCGCGTACGCCGGCGGCTACACTGCCGCCTGTGAACGACTTTGTATTGACACCCACTCCTGCGGCGGCGCCCCTCCCTGCGTCCCCGGCAGCTGCCACCCGCACCGGTGGCGGTGGTAGCAACGGCACTGGCGCAGCGGCATCGCCAACGTCGCCATCTCGCGCTGCAGCGGCGGCGGCGGCGGCGGCAGCAGCGGCTCCCGCAGCCGCCAAGATCGCAGTGTCAGGGCCGGTAGATGTAGCCGTTGTGGGCGTGGGTGGCGCCACGGCATCGTCGCTGCCGCCGGCACAACAACAAGTGTCAACCAGCGGCGCTGTCGGTGGCGGCGTAATGTCACCGCCGCCCCGCGGCACGTGGCGCCGCCTGACGGGCATGTTTCGGTAATTGCGCCTGGCAACATTGCAACCGTACAGCACTTATTAGTGATTTTATGATATTACCGCGTGGCCGCTCAATCGTACTGCTCACCCACCATTACACTGGTAACATAGACGCCGCTTCAAGTTGTTGTTTGCACACGTTGTTCTGGCCAGCAATCACTCCGCTGGTCCAACATGGCGGTGCCAAATTGCAAGGTGCTTACACGGGGACGTCGCGCGGGCGCAGCAGGTGGCCGGGCACGCGGTTGTGCGGCGGCGCAAAGCGCAGCGTGACGCCGGGCGCGGCGACGGGCTGCGCGGTGATCGGCGCCGCCAGCGTCTCGGAGCCCTTCACGATCCACAGCGAGTCCGCCACGGTGGGCTGCAGGTCGGGGTTCTGGTGCCACGTCCAGAGCGCGTGCGTGGCGTTGAACACCTGCAGCTCGCCGTGGCCGTAGCTGGCCTGGCGGAAGGCGGACCAGGCCGGCTGGGGCGACATCCAGGAGGCGGCGAGGCCCTCCGCGTTGCCGCCGTCGCCGATGGTGATGTAGTAGGGGCCGGCGGAGTTGGGCGCCATGTTGTACGACCGCGTGCAGCGCTCGTACGCGTGCACGTGGCCCGCGAACACGACGTCCACCTTGGCGTTGTACAGCAGCTCCTCCATGGCGACGCGCATGGCCTCGCCCTCGCCCTGGTGCGCGTAGTTGGAGTTGTACCACGGTGCGTGCATGTGCACCGCCACCCACGGCGTGCGCGACCGGTCAATGGCCGCCAGGTCGGCCTGCAGCCAGGCGTACTGCGGCGAGCCGGCGGTGAAGGTGGAGTAGGAGGACAGCATGACAAAGTGCACGCCACCCGACTCCCAGCTGTACCACAGCGCGGAGGGCAGGCCGGGCATGGGGAAGCGCGTCTCGTACGCGATGAAGGAGGAGCCGGTGGTGGTGTACTCCTGCTCGTGGTTGCCCACGATGGTCATGACCGGCAGCGTGGACGCCACGGGCGCCATCATGGTCTGCCACATGTCCCACTTGGGCTCCACGCTGTTGGCGTACGACAGGTCGCCCGGGATGATCATGGCGGTGAAGGAGCGCAGCGGCGCGTCCACGATGTGCGCCAGCGTGTCCACCGTGTTGTCCGTCTGCCCCAGGTCGCCCACGATGGCGAACTTGGCGACACGGCCGGGGATCAGGCCGGCGCCCGGGTTGGCGCTGAAGTTGAAGGTGGCCGACCAGCCGGAGGCGGCGCTGCCCACGCGGTAGTACACCGTCGCGCCGGCACCCAGCCCCGACAGCGCCGCGTGGTGGATGTACGGCGACGTGTAGCTGCCCTGGTAGCTGAAGGTGTACTGCGTCTGCACGCCGGTGGCGGTACCATTCATGGCCGCGGGGGCGCCGCCGTACGCCACCGCGCCGCTCGCGTCGCTGCAGTTGGTGCTCCACGTCACCGCCGCCGCGTCCGGCGTCGCGCCAAAGTTCACCCACACGTTGTACGGCGCGCAGCTTGACGCGGCCCCGCCGGCGGGGGCGGCCAGCGCGGCGGCCGACTTGCGCAGGTGGGTGCCGCAGGTGGCGGCGGCGGGGACCGCCGCGAGTGCCGCGGCGCCGGCGGCGAGGGCGAGGGTGGTGGTGCGCATGGTGGCGGTGTTGGTGGGGGTGAGGGAGAGGGAGGGAGAGGGAGGAGGAGAACGACGGTGGTGATGGAGAGGTGGGGGTGACGGATGGTCAGGTATCAGCGCGTGGGAGACGCGGGTGGGGAGCGATAGGCAGAGTGCGAGGAGGCAGTAGTAAGTAGAAGGTGAGTGCCGCGAGCAGAGAACTGCCGGGCAGAACGTTAGTCGAGTAGATTGTAAGTGGATAGCAGCAGCGTGAGTAGGTCAGAAGGTGCGGAGTGAGAGAGAGGAGAGGCGAGAGAGTAGGTGGCAATCTGAGGGTGGGAAATCAACTGTAAATGGCGCGTAAGCGGCACGCAACGACAAGCCGTGTCACGTGGATTAACGCGCTACGTGTGCGTCCCAACGCGTGCTCCAAATCTGCCGCGCTGCCACCGGTCACCGGCGTCGAAATACCGGCTAGATTCGGTCAGATTCGGCACCGCATCTATCTGCGCGCTGCCGCGGCCACCGATGCGAAAAGAAGGTGAGTCGTTCTGTTCTGGACCTGACGACAAGTGTGTTTTGGATTGGTGACCGGTCATAATACCCGGAGGTGTAATTTACGCTCACACACGAGCGCGCGCAAGCACTCGTTTGGCAGCTGCAGCGTCTGGCGATAGTTTGTTTGTGCACACTTGCAGCATCCTCATTGGCTGGATCATTGCCGTCATACCTACGGACACCCACAACGTGCACCACACAGCCACCATCTTCCAAGCGTCGGCACACGCTGCTACGGCACTGCGCCGCTCTGTCCATACAGACACGCTGCTGCAGCTATCTACCCACGGACACTGTGCTCCTGCTGCGTCCACCACCACCGCAGCACCTGGACACGCCAGCTTACTCGTGGTTCACTAACCCACGCGCGCGCCACGTCATCCAACCTCCAACCATGGCTGCCGCCGCTGCTGCTCGACCCACCACCACGCGGCGGGAGCCCGCCGACGCGGAGGAGGTGGCGCGCGGGCGGCGCATGCTGGGCGCCCTGCGCGGGCACCTGACCGCTGCCAAGACCGCACTGGAGGCAGACGACCGGCTGGCGCGGCGTGCCGAGCGCGAGACGGCGGCACTGCGCCACGCCGCCGCCACCGACGCCGTCACCATGACGGCTGCACTGACGACTGGTGCTCGTGCCGCCGTGGCAGCAGCAGCAGACAAAGAGGCGGCGGTGCGCGCGCGGTGCCTCCCCTGCGAGGTGGACGGCGTGACGGTGTACTGGCGGCCGGGTGGCCGGGACCCCGCATTTGAGGCGGAGCTGGCGGCTGCGCAGTCCCGCGGTCGGTGACGCAATCTAAGCGTCGCTGCCGCTGCTGGTAGTGGTGGCGCACTTCCAATGTCGATATTGCGCGCGCAACCATATGATGGCAGAAAGGGGGCAGCACGCGGGCACGCGGGCACACGGGGAACAGAGTGCCGCCAATCGTCGCGCCGCCAAACGAGAACAAGCGCAACAAAACGTAGTAGGAGCAACGATCGTCTCGCCGCCAAACGAGAACAACAACAAGGGCGGCGGCGCAACATGAACGAAAACGCGGTAGGAGAAAACGATAATCTCGGCGGTCGCGCTCCTCGGCGCAACCAATAAATGGTGGCGGCTGGTGCCAGCGAGATAAACGAAAGCAGCGGCGGGGCACATGGTTAACGGCGCGTGCGCTGAACGGGCACAAAGGCGACTGCGCGCGAGCTGGTGTGTCCTCGGACATCGTTCGTGCTTTTACTGGCGGTGATGGCGGTGGCTCTGGCAGCGGCAGTGGCAGTGGCGGTACTACTGACAGTGGTACCGGTTGGGGCAGGTTCCCCCACTGCCGCCGCTGGGTGGTCGATGATGGCGACGGGCAGGTCTGCGATGATGGCGGCACTGGCCGGTGGACGCTGGCGGCGCAGCGGGTTCACCGTCGCGCTTCCCTCACCGGTGCCCCCACCACTACTACCACCGGAACTCTCCTCCACCTCCGTGGCGGCGCGCTCGTGAGAAGGCGGCGGCGGCGGTGCGGTCATCAGATTGTTAGTCTGGCGCCACCGCATCGAGCCGGTCACTGCCGCCGAGGCGCGGCGGGCCTGCAGGAACACCCAGTAGCCTGCCAACACCGCCAGCGTGCCCACGTTCAGCACCGACAGCGCCACCGTCACGCTCCACTCGATGACCGTCATGGTGGCTGTCGTGTGCAGGTCGGCGGACGCCACGCCCACATTGAACTGCAACAGCGCGGTGGACATCACGGCGGTGAGGAAGGTGGCAACTAACGACGCCAGCTCCAGGCGGTTGTACAGGGGCTTTGCGTAGGGGGTGTAGCGCGCTTGCAGCACGGCAGCGCCCGCAAACCACAGCGTGGCACCCACGCACTGCAAGTACGGGTTGGTGACCAGCACCGCCAGTAGCACCACGCCTGCCTTTCGGCATAGCACAACACCCTCCCACCACACGCGGCTATCGCCCGTCACTACCCACGCCTGCGACAGCCGGTCTGGCAGCTGCAGCGAGGACCGGCGTCCGCCCTTCTGCACTGCGGCGACGCGCGCAGTCTTCACCACCACAGACGTGCCGGCACTGTTGCTGTCACTTGATTTACGCGTCGGCGACCGGTAGCCGTCAAACAGGAAGCCCCAGGTGGCATGGAAGCCGCCGTCTGCCAGCTGCAGCGGC
>Ga0066256_1002994_pt1 | contig 17142 bp, 18 predicted proteins | sample ThiBio_1000_biof_FD_87107 | JGI IMG/M metagenome (GOLD analysis project Ga0066256, IMG submission 87107) | Wastewater bioreactor microbial communities from Cape Town, South Africa - Thiocy_expt_1000_biof (version 2) | ecosystem: Engineered > Bioreactor > Thiocyanate-remediating >...
CAGCATCTTCTGGGGACGGGTCGGGGGGCTGCCCTGGGCCTTCTCGCTGGCGCTCTATCTCGGGCGGGCCAAGCCCGCCGTGGTCGCCATCGCGCTGTTCTCGTTCTGGGGCATCGTCACCCATGCCGATTTCCGCTGGGACATCCCCTTGCGCCGCAGCCGCCTCGGCCCGGCGTTCCGCGCGCTCGAGCATGTCTTCATCTCGCCGGGAACGCACCACAGCCATCACGGCTTCGGCAAGGACGGCGGCAACTACCGCAATTTCGGCGTGTTCCTGGCGATCTACGACTGGCTGTTCGGGACGCTGTTCATTCCCGAAGGCCGCCCCCGCCGCTACGGCCTGCCCGGCAAGGAGCCGCACTGGGCCGACGACGCCTTCTCTCCGCTCAACCTGAGCTGGCTGGTGAGACGGGCGAAGCCCGAGAGCGATGCGGCGGGCTGACTATTTGACGATGGGGCAGCAAACCGGCTGAGCCACACCGGGGGCGGCGGGTCGGGCCCCCGGGTATTGCTCCCCGGTGGGGGGGGCGGCTACACCAGGCAGGCCAAACGGCAACGGGATTTCCGTGGGAACTTACGATTTCCTTATCCCTTGCAGGATTGGATTGACCAAACAAGGTACTCGCATGCTCCGCAGTTCCTCCCGTCACGTCCTGATCGGCCTGCTGCTGGCCGGCATGGTCTGCGAGACGCCCTCGCTCCTCGCCTCTCCGCCGCCCCGCCAGCCCGAGATCGGCGCGCGGTCGGCCCCGGTCCTCACGATCGGCGGCCTGCGCTTCCGCGATCTCGACCGCGACGGCAAGCTGACCCCCTATGAGGACTGGCGGCTTTCGCCCGACCGGCGGGCCGCCGATCTCGTCGCGCGGATGACGCTGGAGGAGAAGGCCGGAGCCATGATGCACCCGGTCATGGGCAAGCCCGACCAGATCACCCTCGGCCACGTGAACTCGGTCCTGAGCCGCTCCTCGCGCAAGCCGACCGAGCTGGCGGCCGAGAACAATGCATTCCAGGAAGTGGCGGCAGGCACCCGCCTCGGCATTCCCGTGACGATCAGCACCGATCCCCGCAACGGCTTCACCGCCACCTTCGGGATGAGCGTGGACGCCAAGGGCTTCTCGTCCTGGCCCGACGCCCTGGGGCTGGCCGCCACCCGCGATGCCGCGCTGGTCCGGAACTTCGCCGCCATCGCCGCGCGCGAGTATCGTGCCGTGGGCTTCACCATGGCGCTGTCGCCGCAGGCCGACATCGCCTCCGACCCGCGCTGGTCGCGCACCTCCGGGACCTTCGGGGACGATCCGCGCCTCGTCGGAGCGCTCGCCGCGGCCTATATCGAGGGGATGCAGGGCGGGAGCCGCGGGATCGCGCCGGGCGGCGTCGCGGCGGTGGTCAAGCATTTCGCCGGCTATGGCGCGATCAAGGACGGCTGGGACAGCCACAGCCGCTACGGCCGCTTCGCCACCTTCCCCGGGGGCCGCCTCGACCAGCACATCGCCGCCTTCCGCCCCTCCTTCCGGGCGAAGGTCGCCGGGGTCATGCCGATGTATTCGATCATCGACGCGCCCGGCCATCCGCCGGTCGCGGCGGGCTACGACAAGGTCCTGCTGACCGATATCCTGCGTCGGCGCGAGGGCTTTGGCGGCCTGGTGCTGTCCGATTGGTCGATCACCGAGAACTGCTCGGGCATCTGCCTGGGGGAGCCGATGACCGCAGGCTCGCGCGACGGGTTGATCGGCAAGCCGTGGGGCGTGGAGCACCTGACCCGCGCCGAGCGGGTCATCGCGACCGTCCAGGCCGGGGTCGACCAGATCGGCTACGACGCCTCGGGCGCGGCGATCGACGCCACCCCGATCGTCGAGGCGGTGAAGGCGGGGACCCTGCCCGAGGCGCGAGTGGACCTTGCCGTGCAACGCATCATGCGGATCAAGTTCGCGCTCGGCCTTTTCGAGAATCCCTATGTGGACGCCGCGCAGGCTGCGCAGGTCGTCGGCCAGGCCCCGTTCCGTGCCGCCGCGCTGGCTGCCCAGCAGCGTTCGCTGGTGCTGCTGGAGAACAAGGGCCACATCCTTCCGCTTCGCCCCGCCGGCAAGCGGGTCTTCCTGCACGGCATCGCGGCCGAGGCGGCGAGGCAGGCAGGCTTCACGGTCGTCGACCGGCTCGACGATGCCGATTTGGCGATCATCCGGGCGGTGACTCCCTGGCAGGTGGTCCATCCGAACTACCTGTTCGGGCGCATGCAGCACGAAGGCGACCTGGACTTCAAGCCGGACAACGCCGACCTCAAGGCGATCCGGGAAGCCTCGGCCAAGGTGCCGACGATCGTCACGGTCTATCTCGAACGGCCCGCGATCCTGACCGGGGTCCGCCCGCTCGCCACAGCGCTCATCGGCAATTTCGGCGCCAGCGACGAGGCGCTGCTGTCGCTGGTCAGCGGCCGGGTGCGACCACGCGGGAAGCTCCCGATGGAGCTGCCGTCATCGATGGCCGCGGCGAACGCGCAGCAGCCCGACGTGCCGCACGATTCCGCCGCCCCGCTCTATCGGAGCGGATATGGCCTGACCTTCTAGCGCTTCCTGCTCAGAACCACAGCCGCAGGCCGGCGACGAAGGAGACGCCGCCCGTATCCTCGCCAGCCTGGCGGGCGAGGCGGGCCGTGGCGCCGAACTTGCGCTCCCAGGCGAGACCGACATAGGGCGCCAGCTCGCGCTTCAGCTCGTAGCGCAGGCGCAGGCCGGCTTCGGCCTGGACGAGGCCCGCGCCCAGCCCCTCGGCGGGCATGGCCTGGGCCGAGAAGTTCGCCTCGACGCGCGGCTGGAGGATGAGCCGCTGGGTGATCCGCTGGTCGTAGGAGCCGCCGAGCCGGGCGAGGACCTGGCCCTTGTCCGAGAGGAAGACCGCGCCCTCGACCTCGAACCAGTAGGGCGCGAGCCCCTCGAAGCCGAGGACGGCATAGGTCCGCGCCGGGCGGGGGCCGAGGTCCTGGCGGAGGCCCGCCTGGAGGTTGAAGTAGGGGCCGATCGCGCGGCTGTAGAGCGCCTGGACCTCGGCCCGGTCGAGCCGGCCGCCGAAGGCGCCGGAGCCGGCGGACTTCACCGTCAGCCGGTGGATGTCACCACCGAACCAGGCCTCGGCGTCCCAGGCATAGGCGGTCTCGCCCGCGCGGGCGCGCAGCTCGGCGAGGTTCAGCGTGACCTGCGAGAGGGCCATGCCGCCGTGCTCGCGCTTCAGGCGGTCCCGCGCCGGGGCCATGGCCGCGCGGCCCCAGATGCGGTCGGCATAGTCGGCCGCGACCGGGGCGGGCGGCGGAGCATCGCCGACCGCCTCGCCCTGCGGCGACGCTTGCGGGGCAGGCACGGTACAATGCCCCATCGCCGCGTGCTCGGGGGAGCAGGTCGCATCCCCGCCCGGCGCGGAGGGCTCCATCGGCATTGCCATCCCGGGCATCGGCCCGTGATCCATGTCCTGGGCCGCCGCAGGAGCCGCGAGAGCGAGGAACGGGGCGGCGGCGAGGCCGGGAAGCCTCCTCATGCTGCGGCGCCCTCGGCGGGCCGCACGGCGACGACCTGCATCATCCCCGCGTGCATGTGATAGAGCAGGTGGCAGTGGAACGCCCAGTCGCCGACCGCATCGGTGGTGACGTCGAAGGTCACGGTGCCGCTGGGCTGCACCTGCACCGTATGCTTGCGCGGGGCATGGTCGCCATGGCCGGTGACGAGCTCGAAGAAATGGCCGTGCAGGTGGATGGGGTGGCCCATCATCGTGTCATTGACCAGGGTGACGCGAACCCGCTCGTCCTGGCGGAAGGGGATCGGCGCCTTCACCTCGTTGAGCTTCACCCCGTCGAAGGCCCACATGTAGCGCTCCATGTTCCCGGTCAGGTGGATACGCAGCGAGCGGCCCGGCGCGCGGGTGTCGGGGTTGCGCTCGACCGCGACGAGGTCGCGATAGGTCAGCACCTTGTGGCCCGCGTCCTCCAGCCCCTGGCCTGGCTCGCCGGTCCGGTCGACCGGCATGGGGGCGGTCGTCTGGACGGCGGGCGTGTCCCTGACCTCCGGCGCGAGCGAGAGGTCGCGCATGGAAGGGCGCATGCCCGCCATCCCGGCCATGCCGCCCATCCCCATGTCCTTCATGGTCGCGAGCGGACGGGGGCGCAGCGGCGGGACCGGGGCGGCCATGCCTGCGCGCGGGGCGAGGGTCGCGCGGGCCAGGCCCGAGCGGTCGATGCTCTCGGCGACGATGGTATAGGCGCGGTCCTCGGCCGGCTCGACGATGAGGTCGTAGGTCTCGGCCACGGCGATCTGCAATTCGTCCACCGCCACCGGGCGCACCGCCTGGCCGTCGGCCTGGACCACCGTCAGCGCGAGGCCCGGAATGCGGAAATCGAAGGCGGTCATGGCCGAGGCGTTGATCACGCGCAGCCGGACGCGCTCGCCCGGGCGGAACAGCGCCGTCCAGTTGTCCTGCGGCCCGTGGCCATTGACGAGGTAGGTATAGGCGGCGCCGGTCACGTCGGAAATATCGGTCGGGTCCATCCGCATCCGGCCCCAGGCGAGCCGGTCCCGGGCGGGCTGGTCGCGCCCGGCGAGCAGCCCGGCCAGGGTCTGCTGATCATGGTTGAAGTAGCCGCCCTGCTGCTTGAGCCGGGCGAAGATGCGGTGCGGATGGATCCGGCTGTGGTCGGAGAGGACCACCACGTGCTCGCGATCGGCGCGGATCGGGTCCTCGCCCGCGGGATCGATGACGATGGGGCCGTAGAGGCCGAGCTGCTCCTGCAAGCCCGAATGGCTGTGATACCAGTAGGTGCCCGACTGACGGATCGGGAATTCATAGACGAAGGTCGAGCGCGGGGCGATGCCGGGGAAGCTGACCCCGGGCACCCCGTCCATGTGGAACGGCAGGATCAGGCCGTGCCAGTGGATCGAGCTGTCCTCGTCGAGCGCGTTCTCGACGTGGAGGCGGACCTGCTGGCCCTCGCGCAGGCGGATCAGCGGCGCGGGGACCGTGCCGTTGACGCCGACGGCGTGGCTGCGGCGGCCGTCGACGGTCAAGGCCTGATGCGCGATCCGCAGGCGAATGTCCTCACCCGAGAGGCCGGGCAGCGGCCCGGCGAGGTCCGGCGAGACGCCTGCCGAAACCGCCTGGGCCCAGGCGGGCAGCCAGGCGGCGGCGGTACCCAGCGCCGCGCCGCGCAGCAGGCGGCGGCGGTCCAAGGCGCTCACCCCACCGCCATCCGGCCCGCCGTGGCGCCCATCATCAGGTTCGCGGGCAGGGGGACGAAGCCCAGCGGGCCCTTGCTCGCCCCGCCGACGCAGGCGCACTTGATGTCGCGCCGGTCGACATAGACCGCCTTGAAGACCGAGACCGCGCCGATCGTGCCGATGACCAGGGCGACCGCCACGGCGAGCCACCGGAAGACGCCCGCGATCATCAGGACGCCGGCCAGCCCTTCGGCGAAGGGATAGAGGTAGGCGTAGGGCACCCAGCGGCGGGCGAGCAGGTCATAGTTCAGGAACATGCCGGAGAAGCTCTCGATGTCCTGGAGCTTGAGCAGGGCGAGCACGCACATGCTGAAGGCGATGAACCATTCGAGGGCGCGCAGGGTGAAGGGCGTGCCGAGCATGGCCTGGCTGGCCGCCAGGGCCATCAGCGCGGTCATCGCGAACAGGGCGATCACCGGCACGTAGCTCGGCGCGTTAGCATCGCGCACCCGCTTGCCGAAGAAGCGGCGCAGGTCGTCGTAGCCGCCGACGCGCTGGCCGTCGATGAAGGCCTGGGGCGTGGTCTTGACGCCCTGCTCGGCCTTGAAGGCGTCGGTCTCCGCGCGGGTCGTCAGCCAGCGGTCGTCGACGCGATAGCCGCGCGAGCGGAGCAGGTGCCGGGCTTTCAGCCCGTAGGGGCAGATATGCTGGGCCATCACCATCCGGTAGAGGACCGCCGTCTTTTCGCCGTTCGCCATGGGACCTTGCCTTGTCTTGCTGTCGCGCGCGCCTTGCGCCTGCCTGATCCCAGGGCCTATACCCGCCGTACCATAGTACGGAGTCAAGAGGGTGAGCGGATTGACCATTTCGCGGCTGGCGAGCGCCGGGGGCGTGGGCGTCGAGACCGTCCGCTACTACCAGCGCCGCGGCCTCCTTGCCGAGCCGGCGCGGGGTGACGGGATCAGGCGCTATGCGACGGAGGACATCCAGCGGCTGCGCTTCATCCGCTCGGCCCAGACCGCCGGCTTCACCCTGGAGGAGATCGGCGAGCTGCTGGCGCTCGACGCGCTGAACGACCGGGCCAAGGCGCGCGAGATGGCGGCGGCGCGGATGGCGGCGCTGGACGTCAAGATCGCCGAGCTGCAAGCCGCCTGCGCCGCCCTCGCCCGCCTGACCAAGGCCTGCGCCGGATCGGACGAGGGCCCCTGCCCGATCCTGGCCGCGTTCGAGGCGCATTGAGGGGGCGGCGGGTTCCGGGGCTGGGTGGGCGGCCGCCCGCCGCAAAATCGCCGTTCCAAACCTGATCCGATTGCGGACCTTCCTCCCCCTTTCGTCACCCCGGACTTGATCCGGGGTCCCGCTTTCCTTTTCCGGCGTCGCGCACAAAAGAAGCGGGGCCCCGGATCAAGTCCGGGGCGACGAGGTCGTGGGATGGGGACGAGGTCGTGGGATGGGAAAGTCCCAACGGAAAACGGCCCGCTCCCAAGGGAACGGGCCGCGATCGGATAGATCGGAAAAATTGGGCGGGCGTCAGGCCGCCTCGGCCTGGTCGTCCGGATCGCGCAGCACGTAGCCGCGGCCCCAGACGGTCTCGATGTAGTTCTCGCCGCCGCAGGCGTGGGCCAGCTTCTTGCGCAGCTTGCAGATAAACACGTCGATGATCTTCAGCTCGGGCTCGTCCATGCCGCCGTAGAGGTGGTTGAGGAACATTTCCTTGGTCAGCGTCGTGCCCTTGCGCAGCGAGAGCAGCTCCAGCATCGCATATTCCTTGCCCGTCAGGTGGACGCGGGCACCGTCGACCTCGACCGTCTTGGCGTCGAGGTTGACCGAGAGCTTGCCGGTGCGGATGACCGATTGCGAATGGCCCTTCGACCGGCGGACCACGGCGTGGATGCGGGCGACGAGCTCTTCGCGGTGGAAGGGCTTGGTCACGTAGTCGTCGGCGCCGAAGCCGAACGAGCGGACCTTGGAATCCATCTCGGAAATGCCCGACAGGATCAGCACCGGGGTCTGCACCTTGGCGACGCGGAGCTTCTTGAGCACGTCGTAGCCGTGCATGTCCGGCAGGTTCAGGTCGAGCAGGATGATGTCGTAGTCATAGAGCTTGCCGAGGTCCAAGCCCTCCTCGCCGAGATCGGTCGAATAGACGTTGAAGCCCTCGGTCGTCAGCATAAGCTCGATGGCTCGGGCCGTGGTCGGCTCATCCTCGATCAACAGCACGCGCATGGGTAAATCCCCCTTTGCCCCGGTAATGCCGCAACCCCGCATCTGGGCCTACGACAGACATTAACCATATGAGCTATGAATATGAAAGGTTAATTTAAGGTAAAACCCTTGAATCGAAGGCCTTAACGCGCGTCCTGAACAAACCGCTTTGCCCGGGCTTCGGCTGCCGCCGCTTCTCTGCCGCCATGTGGACTTATTCAGCATGACGGCGGCGGAGAAATCGCAAGCCTTAACGCGGCGGGCGCAGCGCCAGCGGGAGGAGGGGATGGACGCCCCAGCGGTTGGGCGCGAAGCCGATGGTGTCGGGCGCGGCGAGCGACCAGCGCAGCGGCGGGCCGAGCGGGATGAAGGTGTTCGCGGCCATCAGCTCAGTCTCGGCCTTGGCGAGTTGCCGGCCCCGCGCCGCCGGGTCGGGGAGGTCCCGCGCCACGGCATAGGCGGCATCGGCGGCGGCGCTGCACACGCCGGGCCGGGCGGTGCAGCCCAGTTGCCCGAAGAACCAGTCGGCGCGCGAATAGGGGGCGACGCGATCGACCAGGCGCAGGTCGGCGGCATCGCCCGCGCCGACGCGGACGAGCCGGACGCCCACGGCGGCGAGATCGGCCGCGAGCCGGGCGAAGAGGACATCGGCGCCGAGGCCGCTCGGCAGGGCGAGGCGCAGCGAGACCTCCGGCGCGGGCTCCCGTCCATTGGCGGCGGCAGCGGCGTGGCCGGGGGCATGGACGCGCCAGTGGGCCAGGCGCGCGGCGGCCGCGGCCTGGCGCTGGGCCTGGGTCAGGCCGCTCCAGCGCTCGGCGACAAGGCCGGGATCGCCGTCGGTGCCGGGCGAGACCAGCCGGGTGGTCCCGGTCCAGCCCGGCGCCTGGAAGGCCTTGGCCAGGGCCTCGCGGTCGATGGCCATGGCGATCGCCTCGCGATTGGCGGCGTCGCCCAGGAAGCCGTCCTCGTGGACCACGGCGAGCCCGAACAGGCCCGTGACCGGATCGCGCCGGATCGCCGCGCCGGGCACCCGCGCGTCGGCCAGGGCCGGCCAGTGGTTGAAGGTCCCGCCGAGCACGACGAGGGCCGGGTCCTGCTCGAAGCGGTCGAGCGCAGTCCGCGCCGCGCCCGGCGAGAGGTGCAGCGTGCGGACCTGCCGGCTCCAGTCCTTGACCGCGGGCAGGCCGCGCTTGTCGGGCGCGATCGGGGTAAGCACCGCGACCTGCCCGTCGCGCCGCAGCGCCATCGGCCCGGCCCCGCGCCCGCGGCGGGCGAGGCCGAGCTCGGGCTGGGCGAGGAGCTGGAGGAAGTCGGGCATCGGCCGGGACAGGCGGATCTCGACCACCCGGCCGGCCATCGCCCGGACCTCGTCCACCGCGGCGAAGTCCTGCGCCAGGCTCGTGCCGCGCAGGGCGGCGAGCGACTGGCGCAGCGCGGCGCGCGCGCTCTCCCCGGTCAGGGGCGTGCCGTCGGCCCAGGTCCCGTCGCGCAGGCGGAAGATGTAGCTCTCCCCGTCGTCGGTCACGATCCAGCGGTCGGCCAGGGCGGGAACCACGCGGCCCTGCTCGTCGAGGCCGACCAGCCCCTCGGCGGTGGCGGCGCGGATCGCCTCGGCCTCGGCAGGCCCGCCGTCGAGCATGACGAGGTTGACCGTCTCCTCGTGCTGCCGCGAGCAGGCCGCCAGCGCGAGGACGACAACGAGGAGAGGAACGGGCAAGCGCATCGCCGCCAGCCTAGCGGGGCGGAGCCGGCGACTGAACCCGAAAAGCGGCTAGATCTTGCGCAGGACGGCGGAAGCGGCGGCGGGCGGCGGACGCAGGAGGCGATGGGCGTCCGAACCGGCGCTCGCCGGGGCGCGGGCGACCTTGGGGTCGATCTCGTCGCGGAAGGCGATGCCGAAGCGGTTTTCCTGGACCCAGGCGACGCTGCCCTCGACCCAGCCGATGTTGCGGATGAGGACCTCGATCCCGGCGCCGGGCTGGACCCGGACCTCGCCCTCGGCCATGGCGCCGCCGGCCGACAGGTTGCGGATTTTGACGCGGTGCTCGCCCTCCGCGCCCTCGACGCGCAGGTCAGCCATGACGAAAAGGCTGTCGCGCTCGATCTGCCGGTGGTCGTTGTCGGTCATCTTGCGGGCTTCGTCCAAACCGTGGCGCGCCATAGCCGTACGCGCGCGTGTCGCTATTACCGCCGCCATAACCGGCCGCGGATCGCCATCTGCTAAACGAAGATGGCGAACAAGCGATTAACGCCGATTCGCCCCGGCCGTTCCAGGCGCCCCCGAAACGGGGTGCGGCGCACCCGGCTTCAGGACAACGGCGCTAGTCGTCGCGCGAGACCTTCTCGCGCCGCTCGTGGGCTTCCTGGGCCTCGACCGTCATCGTCGCGATCGGGCGCGCGATGAGCCGACCGATCCCGATCGGCTCGCCGGTGACTTCGCAATAGCCGTATTCACCGTCCTCGATCCGGCGCTGGGCGGCGTCGATCTTGGCGATCAGCTTGCGCTGGCGGTCGCGGGTGCGCAGCTCGATCCCCCAGTCGGTCTCGCTCGAAGCGCGGTCGTTGAGGTCGGGCTCGCGGATCGGGCCCTCCTGGAGCTGTTGCAGCGTCCCCGCCGCGGCCGAGAGGATCGACTTCTTCCACTCGCCGAGCAGGCGGCGGAAGTAGTCGAGCTGGGCCTCGTTCATGTAGGCTTCGTTCTCGTCGGGCGTATAATCGCCCCCGATCGCGCGTTTCGCCTTGGCGAGGACGTCGATCTCGTCGCTCAGCACAGATATTGGCATCAAAATCTCCGCACAGTCCGAGCCGGACCCCCGTGCGCCTGCCGTTCCGGGCTTTCCCGGTAACCGCCCGCAGGCCGGTTTCGCCGCGCCTATAAGTCCGCGCCGATAGCCGCACAAGCGCCAAAGCGGACTATACCCGGAAAAGGATGGAGCCGGGCCGAACGAAGGCGCCCTCCGGAAAAAATTTCAGCGCGGTTAACCCTTTATTGACCATAACCGGCCGAACCTGCGCCCGTGGTGGACAGTGGGGTCCGCCCTTGGGGGTTCTCGTGAAATGAGCGCAATCTGGAGTCATCGGGGCGGGGAGGACGGCGGGTTCGCCGGTGCCCGGCCCATTCCCGGGATGGGGTCGCACACCTCGACCGCGGAAGGCGACCTGCTGATCGCCACCTGCCTCGCCGCCGCCTCGCAGGGCGACGTGGAGGCGACCTACACGCTCGGCGTCGCCTATTCGACCGGCAGCCACGGCGTCGGCTGCGACCTGATCGAGGCGCACAAGTGGTTCAACCTCGCCGCCGTCAAAGGCCATGCCGAGGCGCAGATGTGCCGCGCCGACGTCTCCGACGAGATGACCGCGCGCGAGATCGCCGAGGCCCAGCGCCGCGCCCGCGAGTGGATTTCCCAGACGAGCCGCCGCGCCGCCTAGCCTTTCCGGAACGGGGTCCTGTCCCCGAGATGGAGCTGGTCCGCGGCGACGCCCGCGCGCTCGCGCTCCAGAAATTCGGCCACCGCCTCGCGGAAGCCCTCGTGAACGATATGATGCGCGGACCACGTCTGAACGGGTTCGTAGCCGCGGGCGAGCTTGTGGCCGCCCTGCGCGCCTGCCTCCACCCGCGAGAGGCCGAGCGCGATCGCCGCGTCGATCGCCTGGTAATAGCACAGCTCGAAATGCAGGAACGGCTTGTCGACCGTGGCGCCCCAGTAGCGTCCGTAGAGCGCCTCCGCGCCGATGAAGTTGAGCGCGCCGGCGATGGGCGTCCCGTCCCGGTAGGCGAGGATCAGCAGCATCTGGTCGCCCATCCGCTCGCCGAACAGGGTGAAGGCCTCGCGCGTCAGGTAGGGGTGGCCCCACTTGCGCGCGCCGGTATCCTGGTAGAACCGCCAGAAGGCGTCCCAGTGCTCGGGACGCAGGTCGGCCCCGGTCAGCCGGCGGATCTCCACCCCCTCCTGCGCGGCGGCGCGCTCCTTGCGGATATCCTTGCGCTTGCGCGAGGACAGCGCGGCGAGGAAATCGTCGAAGCCCGCATAGCCGCGGTTCTCCCAGTGGAACTGGATATCACTGCGCAGGAGCCAGCCGGCCGCCTCGAACAGCGGGAGCTGCGCCGGCTCGATGAAGGTCGCATGGGCCGAGGACAGGCCGCCGCGCGCGCAGAGCTGCTCGGCGGCGTGGAGCAGGGGCACGGCCAGCTCCGGCCGGCGGGTGAGCACGCGCGGCCCCGTCGCCGGGGTGAACGGCGCGGCGATCTGGAGCTTGGGGTAATAGCGCCCGCCCGCGCGGTGCCAGGCGTCGGCCCAGCCGTGGTCGAAGACATATTCGCCCTGGCTGTGGCTCTTGACGTAGGCGGGCAGCGCGGCGGCGAGGCGGCCGTCCGCGCCGGTCAGGACCAGCGGCGAGGGCTGCCAGCCGCTTCCCTCCCCGACGCTGCCCGATTCCTCGAGCGCGGCCAGGAAGGCGTGGCTGACGAAGGGATTGCCGCCGCCGCTCAGCGCGTCCCATTCCTCCGCGGGCAGGGCGCCGACCGAAGGGACGACGCGCACGACCAGTTCGGGATCGGCCTCGCTCACGGGATGCCCGCGCCCTCCGCGATGGGCGCGTCGGCGTACTCGGCGGCCTTGGCCCGCAGCTCGGCGCTGCGCACGGTCCAGGTCGCGACGGGGATGCCCCGCCGCCGCTGGCTGGCGGCGAAGGCGCTCGGAAAATCGCGCACGTCGTAGGCGAGGAAGTCCGGCCGGGCGTGCCACAGCGCGAGGTGGCGGCGGATATTGCCCGAAAGGGTCCGCGCGTCCTCCTCGGTGACGACCAGCCCACGCGGCGTGGACGGCGAATGGCGGGCGAACCAGTGGCCGACGCGGGGATCGAAGCTCATCACCCCGTGCGGCCCGCGATAGCCCTCCAGCACGCGGCGCACCGCCATGCACAGGGCGGCGACGCGGTGGTCCTTGCGCGACTTGACCTCGATCAGCAGCGGCACCCGCCCGGCGACGAGGGCGAGCACCTGGCGCAGCGAGGGGATCGTGTCGGCCGAGCCGGTCAGCGCAATCGCGCCGAGCGCCGCCGCGGTGCGGTCCATCACCGGCCCGGTCTCGCCGGTCAGGCGGTCGAGCTCCCAGTCGTGGAAGACCATCGCCTGCCCGTCGCCGCTGCGCTGGACGTCGCATTCGATGCCGAAGCCGCGCTCGATCGCCGCGGCGAAGGCGCCCGGCGAGTTCTCGGCGAGACCGTTCCCGTGCAAGCCGCGATGCGCGAAGGTCCGGCCCGCCAGCCAGGCGACCCGGTCCGGCGCGGGGGCCGGCGCGAACAGCGGATCAAGCGCGGACAGCAACAATCGCATCGACCTCCACCGCGGCGCCGAGCGGCAGGACCGGCACGCCGACCGCCGAACGAGCGTGCTTGCCCGCCTCGCCGAAGACCGCGGCCATCAGCTCCGACGCGCCGTTGGCGACCTTGGGCTGGTCGGTGAAGTCGGCGGTCGAGCTGACGAAGGCGCCGAGCTTGACCACCCGCTCCACCCGCGACAGCGAGCCGAGCGCGGCCTTGAGCTGGGCGAGGATCATCAGGGCGCAGGCCTGGGCCGCCGCCGCGCCCCGCTCCAGCCCGACGTCCTGGCCGAGCCGGCCGGTGACGAGCGCGCCGTCGATGAACGGCAACTGCCCGGAGACGTGGGCCAGCCCGCCGGCCACGACCACCGGGACATAGGCCGCGACCGGAGCCGCCGGCTGGGGGAGGACCAGGCCGAGCCCGGCCAGCTTCGCGTCGATTTCTGCGTCGGTCATTCAGTTTCCTTCTTCATCGTACAACCGCTCCAGCAGCCAGGGCAAGGCACTGGCCCAGTCGTCGATCCGGGCATGGGCGTGGCCCGCGCCGTGGGCGCAGGGAATGTGCGGGGCGAGCAGCGGCTCGCCGCAGAGGTGGAGCCGCGCGACCTGCGGCGCGATGCCCGCGACCGAATCGTGGTGCTGGGCGAGGTCGTCGATGAACACCGCGCGGCTCGGCCGGTATTCGTCGAGGATGCGCTGGAGCGCGGGCCCCTTCGGCCCCTGGTTGGTGAAGACCCGCACCGCGATGCCATGGTCGGCAAGCTGGCGGGCGCGGTTCTCCCGGCGGTGGTCGAGTAGGTTGGTCAGCACGACGACATCGGCATGGGCGGCCAGCTCGCGCATCGCCTCGGGCGATCCGGCTATCGGATATTGCCGGTGCATCTCCGAATCGAAGAAGCCGTTGAGCAGCGGCCAGACCTTGGCGACGTCGACCACTTCCCCGCTGTCGCGATGGCGCAGCGCACGGGCGAAATCGTGGTGGTCCATCGAAAAGTCGATGCCGTGCGCCTCGCCCAGCCAGTCGCGGAACGGGCCGACCATATGCAGCAGCACCTCGTCGCAGTCGGTTATGACCAGCGGCCGGCTCATCGCGCCAGCTCCCGCGCGGCGTCGGCGAGGGCCTGGGGCGCGACGCCGAGATGCTCGGCCGCGGCGACGAGGTCCGGCTCGTGGGCGCAGAGATAGTCGAGCACCGCGCAGAGCACCGCCCGCTCGCCCAGCCGCTCGCGCAGGTCGGTCCCGGTCAGCCCGGTCAGGGCGAGCAGCCGCTCGGCCCGGTCGTCGTCGCGCAGGACCCAAACGAGGGCGCCCAGCGCCAGGGTTTCGGGCTCGGCTGGGGATGTCGGATCGCGGAGAATTGTCAGGGCCTTTCGCGCGGCATAGAGGATCGGGCGGACTCGGGTGGACTGGCCCGGCTGGGGACGGAAGTGGCAAAGAGAATCCTGGTTGTCGAGGACAACGATCTCAACCGGAAGCTGTTCTGCGATGTCCTGAAGAGCCAGGGCTTCGCGGTCGAGCCCGTCGCCGACGGGCTGGAGGCGCTGGAGCGGGCGCGGCTGTTCGTGCCCAACCTGATCATCATGGACATTCAGCTGCCCAACGTCTCGGGCCTCGACCTGATCGAGCAGGCCAAGGCCGACGCCACCCTGCGGGCGATCCCCGTGCTGGCCGTGACCGCCTATGCCGGCAAGGGCGACGAGGAGCGCATCCGCCAGGCCGGGGCCGAGGGCTACCTGGCCAAGCCGGTGTCGATCGGCCCGTTCATGGCGGCGGTAAAGGGACTGGTCGAGCGGGGGGCCTAGGGTCTGATCCACTTACGTGGAAGCGGTGCCGGCCCACGCTGAATCAGACTCTAGGCGGGCGGGCTGCGCGCTCACCCCAGCCGGTCGAACACCCCGCCCAGTTCCAGCGCGAAGACCGCCGCGGTCAGGCACAGCCCGGTCAGGAATATCCGGTAGCCCCGCCCCAGCCAGCGGTACTTCTTGCGCTCCAGCACCACGCCGTTCTGGTGGATGTCGCGCAGCATCACGCGGTAGAAGGCGGCATCGACGTCCAGCCCGGCCAGGGTCCGCTCGATCCATTCGTCCTCGTCCTCGCGCGCGAAGACGCCGAAGAAGATCGCGTTGGAGCGGCCCGATTGCGGCTTCGCCAGGCTCGGCAGGACCGCCAGGATCGCGCAGAGCGCCGAGGCGAAGGCGAACAGGGCCAGCACCGTCAGCGAGACCGGCATGGCCCCGCCCCGCGCCTGGCCGACGGCGATGGTGAAGACCACGAAGGTCGCCGCCATCAGCATCGAGGCCTTCTGGTCGGCCATCTGGCTGTAGGTGACGGTGAGCTGCTGGAGGGTGCGGACGAAGTGGACCGAATTGGGCGTCAGGCGCGCCGGCCCGGGCGCCGCTCCGCCCGCCGATCCATCGGCCGGTCCAGGGGCCCGCCCGGGCACCCGCTCGTCCGACAGGGGCGTGGGCTCCTCCATGGCCACGGGGATGGCGCAAACCGCAAGGGTTGACAAGCGGCCCCCCGCGCCGCTTTTGCGCCGCAATCGTCGGCCAAGGCCGCCTCTATCGCTTCGGGAGCAACAATCATGGACCGCGCCGCCACTGCCGACCGCATCGCCGCGCTGATCGAGCCGTTCAACAAGAAGGGCGTGGCGATCACCGACGCCTCGACCTTCGCCGGCGACCTCGAGTTCGACAGCCTGACGGTGATGGACTTCGTCGCCGCGATCGAGGACGAGTTCGACATCATCATCAGCATGAACCAGCAGGCCGAGATCGAGACCTACGGCCAGCTCGTCGACGCCGTGGTGAAGCTGCAAGGGTAGGCTCCCATCACGCGTCATGCTGAACTCGTTTCAGCATCCATCTCGCCTCCGGCACAGTCCGCGCGAGGGAGAAATGGACCCTGAAACAAGTTCAGGGTGACGCAGAAGGAACAGGACCGACAGGGAACTCTGATGACCGACCTCTTCGACAAGTTCCAGCCGATCATGGACCTGCGCGCCGGGCTGCTCGCCTCGGGCGCGGAGGACCCCTTCGGCCTGGTCATGGAAAAGGTGCTCTCGCCCACCGTGGCGATCTGCAACGGGCGCGAGACGATCCTGCTCGGCACCTACAACTACATGGGCATGACCTTCGACCCCGACGTGATCGCGGCGGGCAAGCAGGCGCTCGACGACTTCGGCGCGGGGACCACCGGCAGCCGCGTGCTCAACGGCACCTATGCCGGGCACAAGGCGGTCGAGGAAGCGCTCTGCGCGTTCTACGGGATGGACCACGCGATGGTCTTCTCGACCGGCTACCAGGCCAACCTCGGGATCATCTCGACGATCGCCGGCAAGGGCGACTACGTGGTGCTCGACATCGACAGCCACGCCTCGATCTGGGACGGCTGCAAGCTCGGCGACGCCGAGGTCGTGCCGTTCAAGCACAACGACCTCGTCGCGATGGAGAAGCGCCTCAAGCGCATCCCCGAGGGCGCGGGCAAGCTGGTCGTGCTGGAGGGCGTCTATTCGATGCTCGGCGACATCGCCCCGCTCAAGGAGATGATCGCGGTCGCCAAGGCCAACGGGGCGATGGTCCTGGTCGACGAGGCCCACTCGATGGGCTTCATCGGCCCCAACGGCCGCGGCGTGGCCGAGGACCAGGGCGTGCTGGACGAGGTCGACTTCGTGATCGGCACCTTCTCCAAGAGCGTCGGCACGGTCGGCGGCTTCTGCGTCTCCACCCCCCCGCAGTCCGAGATCCTGCGGCTGGTCTGCCGCCCCTACGTCTTCCCCGCGAGCCTGCCGCCGAGCGTCGTCGCCACCGCCGCGACCTCGATCCGCAAGCTCGTGCATTCGGGCAACAAGCGCGCCCACCTGTGGGAGAACTCGCGCACCCTCCACGGCAACCTCAAGGCGCTGGGCTTCACCCTCGGCACCGATGAGCCGCAGAGCGCGATCATCTCGGTCATCATGCCCGACCTCGAACGCGGCGCGGCGATGTGGGAGGCGCTGCTCAAGGAGGGCCTCTACGTCAACCTCGCCCGCCCGCCGGCGACCCCCGCCGGCATGACCCTGCTGCGCTGCTCGCTCTGCGCCGCGCACTCGGCCGAGCAGGTCCAGGCGATCACCGGCATGTTCGAACGCGCCGGCAAGACGACCGGGATCATCTAGGTCCGCAGATACTTCCCGCTTGTGGGTAGGGGGCGGCGTTTCCATGCTCGTCCCCCTTCCCCCACTCCCCATCGTCACCCCGGGCTTGACCCGGGGTCCCGCTTTCCTTGTCCGGCGTCGCACAGGAAGAAGCGGGGCCCCGGATCAAGTCCGGGGCGACGAGATGTGGGAGGAGAAGGAGAGGCTGGCGCGCCAGACACACCTCATCACCCCTCGGCGAATGCGGGGTAACGCCGGGAGGGAAAGGACGCAGGCGGGGAACGGC
>Ga0066256_1002995_pt1 | contig 17141 bp, 4 predicted proteins | sample ThiBio_1000_biof_FD_87107 | JGI IMG/M metagenome (GOLD analysis project Ga0066256, IMG submission 87107) | Wastewater bioreactor microbial communities from Cape Town, South Africa - Thiocy_expt_1000_biof (version 2) | ecosystem: Engineered > Bioreactor > Thiocyanate-remediating >...
TGGTCGCCGTGCGAGAAGTTGAGGCGCGCGACGCACATGCCCGCGTCAATGAGCTCGATCAGCTTGTCCACCGTCCAGCACGCGGGGCCCAGCGTGCACACGATCTGCGCGCGTGGTGGGAGGTGGGCGGGGTGGTGGGGTGGGTGGTGGGGATGTTGCGAGCACACGACAGGGCGGCGGCGCGTACCTTGGTGCGCCGCTTGCTGGGCTCGCCTGGCGTCAGCACCTTCTCCAGCCTGCGCCACGGATGGGTGTGGGGTGGGACGGAATTGCGATGGTGTGGTTGGTAGTCGTGGTAGTGTTCGGCGTTCGCTCGCCATGGACGTTCACGCAAGCAGCCGCGCACAGGCAAGCCGGCACACAAGACAATAGCAACCGGGTGTTGCAGCACAACACCAGCCGTTCCTGCAGCAGTCACCGTAGCGGCAGCAGCGAGGCTTGCTGCAGCAGCCAGCGGCCAGGTTCACCACCCGCTGCTTGCCCTCCCCTCTCCACTCTCTGCTCCTGCCACCTATGGCCACCCTCACCCTCTCCTGCCTCTCCCTCTCCCTCTCACCATTCTCTCCCTCTCACTGCCCCTCCCCTCTCCCTCCCTCTCGTCTCTACTCCCTCTCCCACTCTACTCGTCTCCCTCACCCTCTCTTGCCGCCTACTCATAGGAGAGGACAGGAGGGGGAGAGGGGAGAGAGGGAGGGGGTCAGAACACGCACGAAATGCCCTTGCCACGCAGGTGGAACGCCATGGCGGCCGGCGGCAAACGTGTAGACAGGACGATTGCGGCAGATCGCAACAACTGACGACGACGCGGGCCGCGTGGTTACTGATTTGTTACTCGCAGGATTCGTGGCACTAGTAGGTAGAGGGAGGGGGGTTAGGCTGGTAAGGCATTTTGGCTATTATTGTGTGCTTTCCACAGGCAATTGGGGGGGGTATGGCGGCTATACTCTTCTGAGTGTGGGAGGGCTTGCTGTGGGTGGTTAGTTTGGTAGGATTATGTATGGGGCGGTTGAAAGGGCTTGGTATCTTGTGGTTTTCTCTTGTTCCCTACTGCCTGCAACACCTCTCTTGTCGCCTACTACCCTGCCTCTGACCTGCTTCTCTCGCTCCCTACTGGTGGGCGAGGGTGACTTTGGGCGGGTGGGGTGAGTCGCACGCGCCATTAATCACGTACGCAGCAGGTCACAACCCGCAGCCATCGCAGGATAACGCGTGTCGTCGGTGCGTATTGGCGCGGCGTGGCGGTTATATGGAGGATTATTGCTGCGACAGGTCCTCTCTCTGCGCCCCCTCATGCTGGCCGCGATGACGTTACTTTTTACTGTTCCTGCTGACTGCTGCTGCTGCTATTGCTGGTATCGGTGCTGCTGACTATCTACTTAGTGCTACTATTGGCGACTACCAGTGGCTGCCTGCAGCCCGGAAGTGGATGGCGCGCTGGCGGTGCGCTGTTTGTCGCTGTCATCGGTGCTGCTGTCCGTTACCAACGTTGCCAACGACTGCGACTGTCATCGCCGTCGTCGCTGCGACTGCCACCACTGCGACTGCTGCCACTGCAGCGAGACTGCCCCTGCAGCGCTGCCTCTATGCTTTCTGTTCTTGGCGCTGCGAGAGGTCGGAGCGGGCGCAGCGCGGTGGCAAGTGGGCGCCTGCTTCATGGGGTCGGGATGCAACAAGCGTGGCCCTACTTTCGCTGCCAACACTTGCCTCGCCGCGCTGCGACTGGCACTGACTGCGCATGCGCGCGGAAGGCTACGATACCTGCCTCGCATCGCTGGCGTGTGGCAGCTTGCTGTCTGCTGGCTTGCGCAGCCGGTTGTTTGTGCGGGTGCGAGCGCAGCGGCAGCGGCAGCGGCAGCGAGCGGCCGCTTTCAGATTCAACCTTAGGACGCTCTGGCGCGACGTGTTGCGGCAACGACAGCAGGACCGCCTTCTATTGTTGTGGCCGCGCTGTGACATTTGGGGCAACGCTGTCGGCGCTGTCAGATGCCAGCCGTGCGCTGCAAACAGCCCCAATGCCGCCGCGCGCGCCCGCCATCATCTGTCGTCATTTGCGCGCTGCTGCCCACACCACGTTCCCATCCTCCCTCCCACACCGCCGCCACACTGCAGGCATCCCAGATCACCGTACCCAAGTAGCGTATCCACACGACCCGCAGTGCTGCCGCCCTAGTGCGCCCCGCGTGCAGTCGTGCAGGATGTCGTACCAGGTACGACCAACTTCAGAAGCCGCCGCCTCCAGTACCGCTGTATCACCCGCCACTCACACCTCACACACGCACACACAACGTGCAGACGCCCGAGGCGAAGAAGGAGGAGTACCGCAAGTACCTGGAGAAGGCGGGCGTGGTAGATGCGCTGACGCGCGGTGCGTGCCGCCGTTGTGTTGCTTATTGTTGTTCCTCGCTGCGCGCCAACAGTCGCACCACCCACTCAACCCCCCCCCCCCCCCCCCCCCCCGCCAACCCCCACAACTGCAGTGCTGGTGGGCCTGTATGAGGAGCCGGAGCGCCCCGCCGCGGCGGTGGACTACGTGAAGAAGTACCTGGGCGCGCCGGTGGGCGTGGACGTGGACGCGCTGAAGGCGGAGAACGAGCGGCTGCGCAGCGAGGTGGCGTCGCTGCACCAGCAGCTGGAGGCGGCACAAAAGACGATTGCCGGCCTGTCCACCGGCGGCAAGTAATTCGCACCGCGCTGCCACGCTGTTGTGTTGTGCGCCGCCATCATGATGTGTGCGCGTTCCTGTCCCTGTGCCGCTGTGCGTGTGCGTCCGTGTGTTGCCGGCGGTGGCGGGCGCCGTTGATTTTGAAATCCCCTCCCCCCGCTGCCACTGGGCTGCCAGCCCAAACAACTGGACCTGGAACACAACGGTAGTAACTAGCGTAATTGGTTTCATACAAAGGCCACGGCTTCTGCGCTGATTGTGATTCCAGCGCACCGGTCCGCCAATCCGCCAGTCCGCCATCCTGTCGCCACGCCACGCAGCCAACAGCCAACGGTAGGGCGCGCAACTATGTCAGCACTCCGGCGCTGACACGCCGCAATACTCCAACCAGAGGGCATGCTTTTATACACATTACTGTTTGCACGTTGCCTGCCCACATACTTGTTGTGTTCCTGTGTCGCATTTCGTGCTTACATCTCACCGCCACGCGTCTGCGGCTTGCCTACTGCACCAAGGTACCAGTGTTGGCACCGACTGTTCCAGTTGCTGCTATCGCCGCTTGCTGGCAGCTGTGTTGGCGCTGTCACTGCTGTGTGTGTTGGTACAGTAGCAGGTGTCGCTGCTGCTGCCGCTGCTGGCGCGCTTGCTGGTTGTATTGACAGTATTGTGCCCTCCCAGTAACTGCAGCTGCAGCACGGCAGCTGCAGTTGGCTACCAATCCACCTTGTACCCAAACCAGCGAGACGCCATCCATCGCCGCCAGGACGCTGCTGCTGCCTCACCGGTGGTGCGGTGCAGCTGCTCCGGAGTGGTTCACGGACGGCAGTGGCGCGGCGGGAGGCGCGGCAGTGCTGATGGCACTGCCGCTGCCGTGACAACAGACTTGTTGCCGTGTATTACACAGGGCGCGTGCCATGCCGCTGTCGTAGGCGGCGGCAGCAACGGCGCGTGTGGTGGGTGACGGTGGATCCCCCGTTAGTTGGGCGGGCTGTGTCGCGCGGCTGGCTGTGCAGTGCTGTAGCGCGCTGCAGTAGGACAGGCCACGTGACCGCCGCCCTGCTGCCCCCCATCTCCTCCTCCCTCCTCCCCGCCCACCTCCCCACTCCCCAAACCACACCATGGATTTTGGGTCGGTGGTGCAGCGGCTGGCAAGCACGGAGGTGCGGCAGGCACGCGCGGAGCGGAGCGCAGCGGCGCTGCTGGAGCGGTATGCCGTGTTCACGTACCATGACCGGCCGGCGCGGTACGCCAAGCGGGCGCTGTGCTGCTTGCGGCAGGAGAGCAGGGCGCGGCGCGCGGCGGCGTGGCTAATCTCGTGGCGGTGGTTTGAGTGGGTGGTGCAAGCCGCCATCATTGCCAACTCCGTGTTCCTGGGCATGGTGGATTACACGCAGACGGACGTGAACGGCGACTTTGTGACGTCCACGTCGGTCCGCAACCACGCGGTCGCCATCACGGAGCCGCTGTTCACCGCCGTGTTCACGGCGGAGGCGGTGGTGAAGATCGTGGCCATGGGGTTTGTGCTGGGCAAGGGCAGCTACCTGCGCAATGGGTGGAACGTGGTGGACTTTGCGGTGACGGTGGGTGGCCTGGTTGGCCTCGTCCCCGGCCTGCCCAACCTGTCGTTCATCCGCGTCACCCGCGTGCTGCGCCCGCTGCGTTCCCTCACCTCCCTGCCCGGCATGCGCCTCCTCATTGGCTCCCTCATCCGCGCCTTCCCCGCCCTCGCCTCCGTCCTCCTCCTTGCCTCCTTCCTGTTCATCATGTTTGGCGTGCTGGGCCTGCAGCTGTACAGCGGCACGCTGTACGGCCGCTGCCGCCTCACCGAGTACCCCGTCCGCCTCGCTGGCGCGCCGCCCGGCGCCGGTGTGCCCCTGCCATGTATCGTCGACCCCAACTCCGTTGACTGCTTCCTGGCGGTGGCGTCCACGCACGGCGCCGGCGCCGCCGCCGGCTTCTCTGACGTGCCGCCACCCAACAGCTACAACGCGCCGCCGCTGCCCATTGGGTACCAGCAAGTGGCGGCGGCGGAGCTGCTGGGTGCGTCGCTGACGGACGTGGGGCTGGGTGACGTGTTGGGATCCACAAACGTGACCGGCCCGCCTGGTAACACTAGCTGGTTGACGCCCACCTACCCCGTGCGTGCATTTGACGCTCGTCTTGGCTTTGCCGCCTCCTCACTTCTAAATGCCACCCTGCTGGAGTCCTGTCTGCCCGGCGTGTCGCGTGACGACCCGCAGTGGCTGCACGACACGTCGCCGTGGCACACCCCGCGCGACTGCTGGTGGCCGTTTGACCCGCTGGACAACCCGCCGTGCGCCGTCGACGCGTCCGCGCCCGGCGCGTACGCCTGCCTGCCGGACCGCGTGTGCGGCAGCAATTACGACCCCGCAGGCCAGCCGCGCTTTGCGTCCGCCACCGTGCAGGACGGCCCCGTGTTCACGCCGGCGCGCTACTGGGGCATCTACTCCTTCAACTCGCTGCCCGCCGCGCTGGCCACCGTGTTTGAAGCCGCCACCCTGGAGTCGTGGACGCTGGCGCTGTACCTGGTGGCAGACGCCAACCAGCCCACCCTCGCCACCGCCTACTTTGTGTTCATCGTGTTTGTCATCGCCCTGTTCGCGCTCAACCTGACGCTGGCGGCGCTGTGGCACTCCTTCAAGCGCGGCCAAGGCAACGAGAAGATGCTGGCGGCGCAGCGCGTGGCGCTACTGGCGCAGCTGAAGGCAGAGGCCATGCGCGGCGAGATTGCGCACCTGAAGGAGCTGGAGGCACGCGCGCGTGCAGCGCGCGCGGCAGCGCTGGGGAAGGTGGCGACAGGCGCCAACGCCGCCGGTGCTGCAACTCCCCTACCGCGTCGCCGCTCCACTCTAGTGGGACACGCCCGCCCACCTGCGCTGCCAGCTGCTGTCGGCTCCCCCGCCCCTGCTCCTGGCGCACACGCATCAGCGCACGCATCAGCTGCGGCAGCGGCGCATGAGGCGCACAGCGAGCGCGCCAAGACGTCGCCGCGTGCAACGCCGGTGGCAACCTCGCCGTCACCGGACACTGTGCCGCCATTGGCAAGCATACCGGTACCACCCGGCGGCGACACCACTGCAGCTGCTGGTGGCAGTGGCAGCTTAGTGCCACTGCCAGCCGCTGGTACCGGTGCTGCCGCTGGACGAGTGCGCGTCGGCTCGGAGGGCAGTGCAGCGGGTGGCAGCAGGGCAGCGGCAGGTGGTGACTCCCCACCGCCGCCACCGCTGGTGGGCAGCGGCGAAAGCTTGGTAGGGCATGGTGGTAGGTTAACGAGTGTGGCGTCGTTGGAGGTGGCTGACAACCTGCCACTGGAGGAGCAGCTCCGACTGTACCGCGCCCGCGTGGCAGCGCTGGACGGCGGCGGTGCCGCTGCCGCCATCCGGCGCGAGACAACACGGGACGATGCCGACCTGGAGGATGCGGTGGATGCTGCCATGGCGGCGCGGTTGGACCAGCTGTACGAAAATGGGCACAGCATGCGTGACCTGGCTAGTAGCAGCCGGTGGGGGTCTGCCAGTGGCACCTCAACGCCCATGCCTGCCGACACTGATGGCACGCCAATGGCGTCGCCGCCCACCGCCCGCCCCTCCCGCCTGCTGTCCATGCCCAGTTTCAGCCGCCCTGGACGGCGGGACGGCCGGCGCCGCAGTGGCGGCGCGTCACTTGTGCCCAGCTCGCTGGCACGCACCGCCGCGGCGCTCATGCGGCGGCGGGCAGCGGTGGAGCGCATGCACCCCGCGCTGGCATGGCTGCATGCCCGCCGGCGCGCCGTGCAGCGGTGGTGGCGGCTGCCGCATCCGGTCAACGCCCTGACGCGTGCTGCCGGCGTTGTGGTGCGCGCCCCCTGGTTCACTGCCGCCATGGTAGGCGCCATCCTAGCCAACACGGTGGTGCTGTCCATGGACCACTACCCCATGACCGTGACAGCCAACGACGCGCTGCAGCTGGGCAACTTTGTGCTCACCCTGGTGTTCATCGGTGAGGCGGCGGTGCGGCTGACGGCGGAGGGCCTGCGTGTGTACCTGGCTGATGGCTACCAGCGGTTTGACGCCGTGGTGGTGACGGCGTCCATCGCCGAGCTGGTGGTGGCGCCGCCATACTTCTTTGCCGCTGCGGGTGCCCGCTCGTCAGGCATCACGGCGCTGCGCACCTTCCGCCTGTTCCGCGTGTTCAAGCTGGCGCGCAGCTGGCGCGCGCTCAACGTGCTGCTGCGCACCATCTTCCGCACCGTGAAGGAGATCGGCAACTTCGCCTTCCTGCTGCTGCTGTACGTGTACATCTTCGCGCTGCTTGGACAGCAGCTGTTTGGCAACAACCTGTGCTTTGATCCTGACACGGGTGCGCACATTGCGGATACTGACCGTGCACCGCCCGGCGGCGGCGGCGGCGGCGTGGCGCTGCTGCCCTGCCCCGGCACCGTCCCACGCTCCAACTTTGACGACCTGCTGCACGCCATGCTCACCACGTTCCAGGTCATCACGCTGGAGAACTGGACCGACGTGCTGGCGTCTGCCTGGCGCGCCGCCGGCTGGACCGTGTTCCTCTACTTTGTGGTCCTCGTGTTCTTTGGCCAGTACGTCATCGTCAACCTGTTTGAGGCGGTGCTGCTGGGTAACTTTGAGCAGATCTCTGACGTGCTGGCGGTGGCAGACGCACGACGTGCCGCCGCCGCCGCCGCGTCTGGTGGAGGTGCTCGCACAACCAGCACCTCAGAGGGCAGCGGCTACCTCTCCAGCAGCCAGTCGTCGGCGGCGCTGGTGGCAGACGAGGCTGAAATGTCAGCCCTGCGCCGCATGCTGGTACTGCCGTCGGTGGTGACGGCACGCGGCGCGGCGGCGCTGCAGCGCGGGCTGCGCGCGCTTGCGCTGCGCATTCATGGGCCAACAGACGAAGACGACGCGCTGACATCCAACGACGGCGGCGCGGCGGCGCGTCTTTCGGCAAAGGTGGCGCCAGAGCTGTCATCACCACCACCTGTGACCCCGCTCCTGCTGCCAACTGTTGTTGGCGGCGCCAGCCTGCCGGTGTCACCAGCAGCAGATGCACCACTGCCGCACCTGTCGCCGCCGCCGCAAGACTACTATGTGCGCGCCGGCGACGGGGGTGCCGGCGATGCCGGCGGCGGCGGCGGCGGCGGTGGTGGTGGTGGCGGCGGTGGTGGTGTGGAGCACGCCGGCGCGGTGGTGCGCAGTGTGTTGGGTCACACGGTGGACACGCATGCCGAGGTGCCGCGGCTACAAAACTTTGTGGCGCAGGACGCGGCGGGCTCCATCTACGACTACGGCTCCCTGCGACTGGACTCTGACACGCTGGACGGCTCTGCAGCGTCACGCGCATGGGACACGACGGCGGCAGCCGTGACGGTGTCGCCCGGGGCAGTGCGCACATCCAGCCAGCGGCAGGCACCGCAATCAAGGCTGCTGAGCCTCGTGGCACCTGCCACCCGTCGGATTGGTGGCTTGTTGCGTGGCCGGCGCAGCGGCGACGACGCGGGACGTGCGCCTGCTGCATCACCGCCCGCTGGCGCAGTGCGTGTACGTGGTGCCAGCCACGCCGGCATCGTTGTGACGGAGTCTGACAGCGCCATACTGTCGTCGCCCACCGGCGGCGCAGTAGGCAAGCGACCGCCGCTCCTGTCGCCGCCCGCCGCTGCTGGCGAGCCGGTGCACATGCTGTCCACCATCATGGAGGCGGAGCCGCTGTCCTCACGCACGTCCCGCTCCCCGCCGGCAATGCTGCCACCCGACGCAGCCGCGAACGGCAGTACCGGTAGTGCGCCAGAGCCAGCGCCCGCCGCGTTTCACGTCGACCCCCCACACCCCGCCCTGCATATCAATGTGCACCACGCCGCCACCAGCGAGCGCCCACGGTCGGCACCAACCCGACATGTGACAGACGACGGAGCAGGCGCTGCTGCCTTGGCGGATGCCGTGATGGCGGCCCCGGGCGGCAGTTTCATCTTCCACCGCCCCTTGATGCCGCCGCACGAGGGTGGCCATGGCGTGGAGACCGCTGCCAGTGGCATTGACGCCACGGATGCGGCGGCAGTAACCGCGGTGCCGCGTGACGACGAGGTAGTGCTCCCGGGTGGCGATGCTGCCGAGCGGCTGGCGGTACGGCTGCAGGCTGCCCTCGACGCGGACCCCGCTGGTCAGTCTGCCGGCGGCGGGTCAGCGGTGACTGGCCCTGGTGCTCGGAACAGCGTAAAGGGAGTTGGCGGCGGTGGCGGTGGCGGGCAACGTGGCGGCGGCGGCGGGGGTGGCGCATTGGCCGGGTTTTCACGGTGGCGAGTGGCTGGGGGCAAGACACATACAGTGGTGCGCGCGCCGCGGCGGGCGCTGCTGCACGGCTATTCGTGCTGCATGTTCAGCCCCACCAGCCGCGTGCGCCTCGCCCTCCTGCGCCTCACCCGCCGCCGCTGGTTTGAGCCGCTGGTGATGGCCATGATCGCGGTGTCGTCGGTGACGCTGGCGGTGGACAGCCCGCTGCTGGACCCCAACGGCACGACGGCCGGCGTCATTGCGGCGCTGGACGCCGTGCTGGCGGTGTTCTTTGTGGTGGAGATGGTGGTGCGCATGGTGGTGCTGGGCGCGGTGATGGGCCGCGGCGCGTACCTGCAGGACGCGTGGTCGCGGCTGGACGCGTTTATTGTGGCGGTGTCAGTGGTGTCGTTGGCAATGAACAGCCCGGCGCTGCGCGCGTTCCGTGCCGCGCGTGCGCTGCGCGCGCTGCGGCCGTTGCGATTCATCAAGGCGGTGCCGGGCCTGCGCATGGTGGTGAACGCGGTGCTGCTGAGCCTGGGGCCCATCGGCAATGTCATCATGGTGTGCGCCATCTTCTTCCTCATTGTGGCCATCGTGTACGTGTCGCTGTTCAAGGGCGAGCTATGGAGCTGCGGCGGGCCGGTGTGGGACGGCGCGCTGGCGGAGCTGCAAGACGCTGTCAAAGCGCCCCGCCCGTTCCAGAACCTGAGCGCCACCGTGGTGGCGGCGCTGGTGGCGGCAGGCGGGCCAGCGGCGTCGGTGGGCAGCGTGTACGGCGGCGGGTGGAACGGCAGCTACGGGACGGCGGCGCCCACCTCCGCGCAGGTGTGCACCTGGCTGGGGTTTACGTGGGACCGCACCACCGATGGCCTGCACTTTGACAGCGTGCCGTTTGCCATGCAGGCGCTGCTGTCCATGTCCACCACGGAGGGCTGGATGGACGTGACGTACGCCACCATGGACGCCACCGGGATTGACGCGCAGCCGGTGCGCGACAGCAACGACGTGGCGGCGCTGCTGGGTGTCGTCACCATCCTGGTGCTCAACATGTTCATTACCAAGCTGTTTGTGGCGGTGGTGCTGGAGACGTACAACGAGCAGCGCGCGCGGCTGGGCGGCAGCGCGATGCTGACGCCGGAGCAGCGCGAGTGGCTGAAGACGCAAAAAGTGCTGTTCCGCATCCGCCCGCTGGCACGTCGCAAGCCGCCGTCCAACCCCTGCCGCCGCCGTTGTTTTTCTCTCATCACCTCACGCTGGTTTGAGACCGCGGTGACGGCGGCGGTGGTGGTGAACACGATAGTCATGGCGGCGCCCTACTTTGGCGCGCCGGACGCGTACCTGCAGGCGCCGGAGGGCGCAAACGTGGCGTTTGCAGCGCTGTTCACCGCCGAGTCGGTGGCCATGGTGGCGGCGCTGGGTCTGCGCGCGTACCTTGGCGACAGCCAAAACGCGTTTGACGCGCTGGTGGTGGTGGCCAGCGACGTCGGTATTGTGCTAAACTACACAGGCGCGGCGGGCGTTGGCGCGCTGCCGCTCGTGGCGCGCGCGCTGCGCATCGGCCGCGTGCTGCGCCTCCTGCGCCGCGTCAAGCACCTGCGGCACATGTTCCAGACGCTGCTGCTGACGTGGCCGTCGTTGCTGAACACGGGCGGCCTCCTCTTCCTCGTCATCTACGTGTACGCGGTGGTAGGCGTGCAGCTGTTTGCGGACGTGCAGTGGGGCGCATACCTGGACCGCCACGCCAACTTCCAGTCGTTTGGCAGCGCCGTCCTGCTCCTCATCCGCGCCTTCACCGGCGAGGCGTTTGAGTACATCCAGTACGACACGCGGCGGCAGGCGCCCGGCTGCGTTGACCTGTCAGCGTACAGCTATTCCGACAAGCGGCAGGTGTGCGGCTACCGCGACTACGACGACTACACCGACGGCGGGCCGTGCGTGCCACCCACCGGCTGCGGCACCAACCTTGCCTTCCCCTACTTTGTGTCTTTCATCCTCATCGTGTCCTTCATCTTCCTCAACCTGCTGGTGTCCGTCATCCTGGACGGCTTTGCAGAGTCGGAGGAGGACGCGCAGGCGCGCCTGTCAGAGGCGCATTTCCGCATGCTGGCCAACGCGTGGGTGGCAGTGGACCGCGACGCCACGCTGTACGTCCCCGCCGCCGACGTGCCGCGCCTGCTGCTCATGCTGCCGCCGCCGCTGGGGTTTGCCAACGCCGCGCTGGCCACGCCCGCGCAGCTCAACCGCCGCATTGCGCACCTGCACCTGCCCATCTACGCCGGCAACACGGTGCATTTCCTGGACGTGGCGGTGGCGCTGTCCAAGAAGGGGTTCATGGACGACCTGCGACGGGAAGGCAAGGGCATCTTCCGCATGCCGCACTGCAGCGAGACGCGCCTGCTGGCGCGCCTCACCGGTCGCAAGCGCCCGCTGCCGTACGAGATCTCTGACTATTTCGCCGCCATTGCAATCCAGAGCACATGGAAGGTGATAAAGGCGCGCCGTCGGAGGCGTGTGCTGTCCGCCCGTGCCGTGGCAGCGACGGCGGCTGCGGGTGAGGTGGTGGGTGGTACACCTGCGGTGGTGGCAAGCTACCCTTCACGCCGAACGGGCGCATCGCTGCGCTCCCCACTTGGCGCCAGCGCGCGGATGCCACCGCCGACACCCAGCGACGGCAGCGGCCCGGCGGCACTTGCAGGGGTGTCACGCCGCCCACCACCTATTACGGCGGCGCCAGTAGTGGTGAGTAATGGTGACGGCACCCCCGGCAGCGGGCCATCGTCGCCCGTCCGGCTGCCGCCGATTCGGGGCGCACGGGCACCGGTTGTAGTGGTGGAGGACGCTGGCATGGCTGCGTTGCCGGGCGCGGTGGACATTACGCCGCGGCCCCTGCCGCCACTGCGTCATCACCATCTAACGAGTGAGGCAGTAGATATAGAAGAAGACCATGGTCCGGTGACTGTTGTGCCTCACTAACGTGTCGTGTTTGTCATTCGGCAGCTTCCAAGACTGTAGCGCGCGCGCCGCCGCGCACGCGTTTGCGTGTGTATGTGTGTGTCCTGTAGAGCGGATGTGCCTAGTAGGTTCTGAACTTTAACGCCACCTGCACAGGTGGCATTCAATGCCATCAACAAGCACACGGTGCTTTGGTGCGCCCTGCTGAAAGTAGCTCGCGCACTCGCTGCCGAGTCAGCGCCAACGCACCACTGAGTAGACTCGGGAGGGATCCACCATTCCACCCAACTGCCTTCCGCAACAGTACAGTAGCCAACGGACAACGCCGGCGACGCGCCCGGGCACTACTCATGTGTAGCGAATCAGGATTATTGGCACTCTGTTTTATGGCAGCGGCTGCCGCGAATCTGTCTGCACCCACTTGCTTCCATCACTGCAGGAGCACCATGGACAACGCTGGCGCGCACGATGCAGCTGCCGCTGCGGCGAGCACACACGGTCTACCAGAGGCAACAGCCGCCCGCGTGCGTGCTGCTCTGCCAGCTGGGGTACACCACAAGTTGTTGGATGGTCCCTGGATGCTCCCCGCCACTGACGTAGTGTTTGACGTGGGCGCCTCCGGCGCGCGCCGCGTGCTGGCCCGCAACGCCACTGACAACACCGTGGTGTACACCGGCACGCTGTATGGCGAGCCCGTCGTCATTGAGCAGGCGCGTTCCGTCACGCCCAACGACATAGATGCATGGCTGGAGCGTGTGCAGCTGCAGTACAGCATGCGGACGGAGGTGGCGCCAGCACAGCTAGTGTATGGCGCGCTGATCGACGTTGACAGCGGCGGCGTGCCAGCCTTTTACACGGTGACGCAGCGGCCGGCCGACAGCCTGGCGAGTGCCGTGCTGGCGTTGGGCGGCGCGCTAGCGCACATTGGTGCAACGGCACGCCTGCGACTAGCGTGGCAGTCTGCCGGCGCGCTCGCGGCGCTGCATGCGCGGCGGATTGTGCACGGCGACATCACGCCCGCCAATGTGCTACTGTCGTCAGCAGAGGACGGCGAGACTGCGGTACGCGTGGTGGGCTACACCTCCACGGCTGGTACAACAGGGAGTGTGGCCGGTGACGTGCATGACTGGGGTGCGCTGGCGTGGCGGGTATTGACTGGCGCACAGCCAGCGACAGATGGGCCGCTGCCCACGGCAGCGCTGGTTGAGCGTGGCGTACCGGCAGCGGTGGTGAACGCTCTGTGTGAGTGCTTGTCGACCGACCCGACGGCACGCCCGGCCATGGCAGTTGTGGCGCGCACGCTTGCAGCCGCACTTGCGGGCAGTAGCAGGGTGGCAGCGGTAGGTGGTACCGGCACCGGTACCACCAAGTGCAGCGTTGTGACAACAAGCGAACCGCAGTCGGCGTCGGCTGTAGCGGCGCGGGACGCCATGCTGCAGCTGGCACTCAAGACAACTTCACCCGAAGCGACGCGGACATTGGTAACCAGCGGCGCCGGGGGTGCCGCTGCCGCCACGTTGCGCGCGTTCGTGGCAGACGCGGCGGTGGTGCGCGCCGCGTGCGTTGCGCTGCACAACCTTTCCAAAACGTGGGGGGTAGAGGCAGTGGGGCAGCTACAAAACGACGGCGTGGGGAGCGCGCTGACGGCAGCGCTATTAAGACACGCCAATGATACTGAGGTGCTGCGTGCCGCCTGCGGCGCGCTACGCAACCTTTCTATGCACGAGTGCGCGCGTGGCAGGCTGGTACAATGCGACAGCGTAGGCGGCGCGCTGGCTGCAGCGCTGCGCAGCGAGGCAGCCGATGTGGCAGTTGCATGCACGGCGAGCGCCACGCTACTAAACCTGGCTTTTGACACCGACCATTTACTGGCGCTGCAACGTGACGGATGTGGTGCAGCTGTTGTTGCAATGCTGGAGCGGTACGTTGACAACGCGGAGGTGGCAGGCGCCGCATGCGGCGCGCTACAGAACCTGAGTACCGGTAGGGCGGAAGCAAGCCTGGCATGCAATGGCGCGGGAACAGCGGTGGTGGGGGCACTGCAGCGGCATGCCGGGGATGCAAACGTGGCACAAAGGGGATGTCATGTGCTCGGGAACCTCACTACCTCCAATGAAAGCCGCGAGACACTCCTTGGGCGCGACAGTAACAGTGTCTGTGCGGTGGTGGTGGCGGTGTTGAAGCAGCACGTTGACAACCCGTCGGTGGTGCAAGCGGCATTGTATGCGCTGTGGAACATTTGTAGACATATAGACAGTTGCACACCGCTGGCACGCGACAATGACGCAATGGCTGCAATTGTAGCGGCACTGCAGCGGCACTCTGGCCATCTGGAGGTGGTGCGTGCGGCGTGCGGCACACTACGCAGCCTCGCGGCACCGATTGAAGGGCGCAAAGTGCTTGCGAGTGACGCCAGCGTTGTTGCCGCGTTGGTGGTCGCACTGCAGCGACATGGCAGCGATGTTAAGGTGGCAACTGCAGGATGCTGTACAATCCGCTATATTGCTGATGTGGAGGCGGGCCGGACTCTCCTGTCACGGGACGGCTGTGGTGGTGGGCCTGCGGTGGCGGCGGTGCTGAAGCAGCACGTTGGCGACGCGTCAGTGGCGCACGCCGCAATGCGTGCGCTACGGAGCATTACCAAGGAGGAGAGCACCTGTGAGCCGCTTGTGCGCGACCATGGCACGGCTGATGCCATTGTGGCAGCGCTGCAGCGGCACACAGACAATGTGGAGATGGTACGGGCGGCGTGCGGCACACTGAGAAACTTGGGGAACTTAGAAAGCACACGCAAGCAGTTAGTGCACGTTGACGGCATTTGTGTTGCTTTGCTGGCCGCGCTGCAGCGACATGGCGCTGACTTCGACGTGGCAATCGGTGCGTGCTCGGCAATCTGCAATCTTGCTGCTGAGGAAGTCGGCAGGGACCTCTTGGTACGGGACGGCGGTAGTGCAGGTGCTGCGGTGGTAGCGGTGCTTAAGCGGCACGCTCACAAAGAAGCGGTGGCAATTGCTGCATTAGGTGCACTGTACAACATCAGCACGGATGCCGCAGCCTGTGTGCCGCTGGTGCGCGATCATGGTGCGCATTCCGCCATTGTGGCAGCGCTACGACAGCACGCTGGCGATGTTCGCGTGGCGCGAGTGGCCTGCGACACTCTGGACAACTTGGCCACCCCACCTGACACGTGCGCGCTGCTGGTGATGGATGCCAACATTTGTAACGCGGTGGTGGAGGCACTACAGCGACATGGGAGCGACGTGGAGGCTGCAACAATGGGGTGTGGGGCACTGTGGCATCTCGCGCGCGAGGTTACAGGTCAGAAACTGCTGGCCCGAGACGACAGTGCCTGCGATGCAGTGGTGGCAGCATTGAAGCAGCATGCTGGCAATGCGGCTGTAGTAGTTGCAGCATTGCGCGCGATACGGAACATGAGTTGTGAGCAATCAGTGTGCGTGCGTCTGCTCACAGCACTTGGTGTCATGCCAGTCATCGTGGCGGTACTCCAGCGCCACACAGACAACGTCAACGCGACGCGGGCCGCGTGCGATGTACTTAGCAACCTCGTTGATGACAAAAACCCGGCAGCGGTTGAGCAAGCTGTTGTGGACGCGCTGGTGGCCGCACTGCAGGCGCGCGGCAGTGACGAAGACACGGTGGACAACGGGTGCTGGGCGCTGTATTGCATTGTAGGCGCGGAAGCAAACCGCGCGCTGGTTGTACCGGAGCGCAGCACGGAGGTGGTTGTTGACCTTCTGCAGAGACATGCAGGGAATGCCCGCGTGGCCGAGGCGGCGTGCAGCGCGCTGCGGGTCCTGACACAAGTGCGCACGGTTCTGATAGCACTTCCGCACGTTGTTGGCGTCGGTACATCTGTTCTGGCGGCTCTGCGGTGCCATGTTGATAGTGACGCCAAGACAGTGTACGCGATCATTGGCTTGTTGCGCATGTTGGCGGTGCATGGATGTTTCCGCACCATGCTTGGCCCGCTGACAAGCGAGCACGCCGCTGACCTGCGACGCATCATGGCCACCCACCCCGCCGATCATGCCCTGCAGCTGTCCTGCGATGACGTGTTAACCCTGTTACATTGAACAATTTGAACTGTTGCTTTCTACACTGTTGCTCGCAGCTAGAGTTGTCAAGCCAGGCACCGCTACAGTGCCACGGGCCCACGGCCCGCAGGGTGGGCAAACTCTCTGGCACTGGCACTGAGGCCTGGGCCCCACTAGCCTCCGTCCGTACATTGTGTCATTGTGGGTGCCGGCCGCCGGCCCGGCAGCCGGCGGTAGGGCCGGCCCGGCCGGGTAGGCGGTAAGGAGGCAGGGTGCCGTCCGAGTCCAAAAGTAACGGAAATCCCGACCTTTGCATTACTCGATATTGCAAACCACGCGGTGCCTGCCGCAATTATTAGCGCCATTGGTATTTCACGTGCATGTCATTGTAAATGCTGCGCTTGTGCGTGTGATTTGATGCGCCGTTCATTATTTTGTGTTTTGACTACTACCCTACCACACCCACCACGCCTCACGCCGCCCCCGCCGCTGTGTCTTCCACGCCGCCGCCACTGCCGGTGTTTTGTAGTTGGTGCTGGGTACTACTTTGCCACCGACCGGCGCCGCCACCTTTGTTCCCCTAAGAATAGGTGGGCACTTCTTCTTGTGTCGCTGGAACGCCCCACACCAACTATGGCGAGGGTAGTGCCAACCACCGCGACCGCTGCCACCGCCGCCACCACCGGCGGCTCCAGCCTACCAGCGGTGCGCGGTACCGCGGCGGCGGCCGGCGTCGCGCCACTCGCTGCTACCACATCAGCGGCACGCGAGAGTGCGCTGGTGCGCGCACGCGGCGCCGACATGGCAGACATGAAGGCGGTGCTAGCGCAGTCAAACCGCGCGCTCACCTTCCTGCGCGCACAGCCCATGCTGGGGCCGGGCGCGCCGGTGCGGCTCGTTCGAGACATTGGTGGCGGCGGCGGCAGTGGCGGGGGGATCCGCGGGGGGGGGGGGGGGGGGGGCGGTGGCGCGGGGGGGCGCGCGCGCGGCCCGTGCCCGGCCGGGGTGCGGGGGGGCGGCGGCGCGGGCGGGGTCCGGGGGGGCGGGCGCCGGGGCGAGCTCGAGACGCGCCGGGGCGGGCGGCTCGCGCTGGGGCGCGGGCCGCAGATGGCGATGCAGCCCGATGCGCCCGTGCGCCAGCCGCAGCACGCCGACGCCGGCAGCGACGAGCGCGACATCGACACGGTG